>Ga0209121_10001390_pt1 | contig 25333 bp, 23 predicted proteins | sample Cruoilmetagenom3_FD_187292 | JGI IMG/M metagenome (GOLD analysis project Ga0209121, IMG submission 187292) | Oil polluted marine microbial communities from Coal Oil Point, Santa Barbara, California, USA - Sample 3 (SPAdes) (version 2) | ecosystem: Environmental > Aquatic > Marine > Oil seeps ... | reverse complement strand
ATCAGGAGCATATTTCCGAATATCGTATGTTTCCATTCTCATATCCTGCTCAATGCCAATGCGTTGTGAACCAACCCCCAGAGCAATATTATATTTTTGTGCGGAACTTGCTAAAATTCGATTGATTTCATGGGCTTTTTCTGTTCCGCCAGTCATTGACGAGATCATCAACGGCAGTGAGAGTGATTTATCAAAAACTGAAATTGACGTGTCAACATCCGATAAGTTAATTTCTGGGAGCGCATTGTGAATCAAACGGAACTTTTCCAGCCCTGTTGTGTTAGAAGACTTGACATCTTTCTGTGAGTTAATATAAAGATGATCGTCTTTTCTCTTATTTATTGTTGAATGATTTTTCATTTTTTAAGTATACACTTATCAATGTGATTTAATAATATAATTGGTCAGAATTTTACAAGGAGAACCAAAATGAGTGATGTATTAGATGGTGTTAAAGAAGTTGTTGTTGATGTTTTAAAAATTGACCCAAAAGATATTTCCTTAAAGACAAGATTTATTGAAGATCTTAAAGCAGATTCTATGGACCAATTCTTTTTAATCGATGGTCTCTGCGAAAAGTTTGACGTATCTATTTCCGATGAAGACGCCAGGAAAATACAATCTGTCAGTGATGCTGTAAGCTACGTAGAGAGTCAGAAGTAGATATCTTAGATCTTTTTTATTAGCTCAGGAATATCTTCTGGGGTATCTGCAATTACTACACCCGCATCACGAAGCACGTCAATTTTTCTCTGTGCGGACCCACAATTGTTTGTAATAATTGCTCCCGCATGACCTAAGATACTATTTGCGGGGGCAGATTTTCCCACAATCAGCGCCAGAACCGGTTTTGAAAAATGCCGTGAAATATAATTAGCTGCTGCTTCTTCAAACTCTCCACCAATTTCTCCAAGTAATATCATTTTCTCTGTGTTTGGATCCTCGTCGAAGAACGGCAAAAGATCAGAAAACTCAAAACCAATAATCGGATCAGCGCCAATTCCTATAAAAGTAGAAATTCCAATTCCGTATTTACTTAATTCGTACATCACCTCGTAAGCAAGCGTATCTGAACGAGAAAGTATCCCTACATTTCCTTTAACCGCAGTTATCTCGGGAATAATTCCAAGCATTGTCTCTCCTGGAGAATATATACCTGGAGAATTGGGACCGATGAGAATCGTATCTTTTTCTTTCATAAGATACTTGATCCGCATCATATCCTGGATTGGTAATCCTTCGGTAATACATACAATTAATGGAATTGCTATATCAATACCTTCATAAATCGCATCCGCGGCGCTTTTCGGTGGCACAATTACAATAGTTGCTTCTGCTTCTGTTGTTTCAATTGCGGTTTTTAAAGAGTCAAAAATTGGAATTCTTCCATCCAGCACCCATTCCCCACCTTTACCTGGAGTTATTCCGCCAACAATATTTGTTCCCTCATGAATCATTTTTTCAGCAAGTTTTTTCCCCAACTCACTGGTGATACCTTGCACAAGCACTTTTGTATCCCGGTTTATTAATATGCTCATCTATTTATTTCCCCCAATATAGTTAATACAAAATCGGACAGCCTCTTGTACAGTATCTGTAATTTGCACGCCCATCTTTTCTAATAGTTTTTTTCCATTTTCAGAATGATTACCTGCCATTCGCACAATGAGCGGTTGCGAAATATTAGCAGATTCCAATTGTGTAATTATTCCCTCTGCAATTTGATCGCATAATGTTAATCCCCCAAATATATTTATTAAAATGACTTTGGTTTGGTTATCCTCAGACAATATTCGCATCCCTGCAGCCGCCTTGAAAGCTGAGGCCCCACTACCAATATCAAGGAAATTAGCTGGGTGCCCGCCAAAATATTGGATCATATCGATAGTTGCCATCGCTAATCCGGCACCATTTACAAGGCACCCGATCTCACCATCCAACTTCAAGTAAGAAAAACCTAATTTATGCGCCTCATTTTCTTGTGCAGTATATGCAGTCGTATCTATGAATTCCTCAATTTCTGGTTGTCGGAATAAGGAATTATCATCAACTTCTATCTTAACCCCAAGAGGTATCAACCCATTTTCTTTTTTTACAGCCAGTGGGTTGATTTCAACCATTAGAGCATCATACCTTGTAAATAAATCCCACATCTTTTCAACAATAAAAATAAAATTATCCCAATATCTTTTCTCAAGACCAATCGAAACAGCAAGTTCGCGAATTTTGTATGTATGAATTCCTATGATTGGATCTATTCCTAAAGAAAATGTATCAAGTAGAGGAGATCGATAGGTTTTTTCCCTTTGCCAGAATTTTGTAGACGGAGAGCCCCTCAGTTCTGGTATACCATTTCTGCGATCAAAGTAAATCCCAACGGAATAACCTTCATTAAAATCAATTAATTCTTCAATCATAACTTTATTGATTGGATGATCATGAATCTTTGAGTTTAATAAAAAAGCGGTGATATTCTCCGCTTCATATTCCGTTCGCGCCAAACGTATCCCCCCTGCTTTTGCGCGTCCTCCTGTAAGGACCTGAGCTTTTAATAAAACTGTACCGCCAAATTGATTAAATATATGACCTACATTTTCTGTTCTTTGGATAATCTTGTTTCTTGGTATTGGGATACCTATTTGATTAAATAACTTCTTTGATTGATATTCATGTAATTTCATTATCAACTCATAGAAATTATATCAATAGGGTGAAAAATAACCCGATGAAATCATCGGGTTATTTGAATACAATCATCTTAACTTTTTAAGAATTCTTCTAAAGACTCTTTACTGATTCTATATGCCTTCCCAATCTTTTTTGCTTTCAAAGATTTATCCTTAATTGCCGCAAGCACATCTTCTTGTGAAACCTGCAGAATTTTTGCTGCTTCAGAGGGAGTCATTACTTCTGGAATATCACCAGACGAACCTCCCGTACCACTTGCACTTCCAGTTGAAACCCCTTTTAAGGATTCTGTGATTACATTTCCTAAACCTACACCCGCGCCAATTCCAGCTGTTAATCCCGCACCACCACTAGGATTTTGAGCAGCATCACGTAAAGCGTCAGCAGCTTGAAGCTGTGTGTAAGTGGCAGTATCTAACATACCCATAGCACGTAATTCCTCGGCAGATTTTTCCGAAGGTTTCAAGTTTCCAATATAGAAAGATTTCAGCGTTAATCCTAACGCACCAAAATCATCTTGTGCTTTTGCTCTAACTCCAGTTCCCAGTTCTTCAGTAAGGGCAATCAACTCAACTACAGAATTCTTGGAGGTCGTTTCCCCCAATAAATCCTGCAATTTTGAAAGCAACATTGTTCGCAAACGGTTTTCAATATCGCTAGTTTTATAAACCCCCTGCGCACCAACGAGCTGGGTTACAAACTGCTGTGCGTCATTAATCTGGTAGCTATAAGTACCAAACCCCTGCAATAAAGCAACACCCAATCCCATTCCAGGATTTCTAACAATAATTGGCTGTGGTGTACCCCATTTTCTATCAGCGAACTCTTTCGTTGAGACATAATATACTTCAGCTGTAAAAGGGGTACGGTTGTTAAATGCCTTTCCAATTAAATTCACCAGCAACGGAATATTAGCTGTTGCAATAGTATGCCGGCCTGCATTAAAAACATCTAATGCTTTTCCATCTCTATAGAAGACGGCTTTTTGACTTTCTCGAACAATAACCTGTGAACCAATCCTCAGATCTGCTATTCCCTTTTCGGGAAACCGATGGACAATTTCATCCTGCATTTCACTTGCATATTCAACAACATCAAAGATTCTTGCCATTTTTTATTTCTCCTTATTTTCATCTTTTTTCATCTCTTCAATGGGATTCATCTCTTCTATTTCAGATTTTCCCATTTTAACAATCACTTCTTTTCTTTGGCTAAAAATATCCAGACAACTTTGGGACAAAGTTATCAAGTGTCTAATTGCGGCTGGCAATCCGTCTGTACCAAATGAAGTTTCAATATTGTCAACTGCTCTTGAGATTTCATCTTCCAATTCCAGCATTTGCAGATCATACTGATAAATAGCGTTAAGTTCTTCGGTTTTTACCTTTATTACATCAAAAAAACCGGCATACCCATATGAAGCTGTTTTAACACGATCTATGAACTGCCGAAGCTTAATAGCTGAAGATTCGAGATCGTCGATTTTTTCGATTTCACCCCTTGATACCGCCTCTTTTTGTAAGGAGGAAATTCGCCGCCATAGTTTTTCAAAACGTTCTGCAATACTCTCGCGAAGTAATTTGTCTGCATTGCGACGATCTTCCCGCTCTATATACCCCTGAAATCCCGGCAACTTACTCAATATTTTCTTTATAAAATCACTTTCCCCTGCAACTCTTTCAAGAATATCATTCATTCGAATCCTCCATCTTTATTCATCTATTTTGATTATATCGACTTTTTATTAAAAAACAATAAATGACCTGTCGTTGTCCTATCTATAATACGTTCTTTTAGAAAATAAGTTGCACGACTATTTACGTTTGGTATATACTGTGGGGAAAGAGGAGATTGAATTAATGAGATTTCCAAAGTATGTGAAAGGGCAGGGAATCATAGAATACTTACTATTTATTATCATTATCGTTCTTGTTATATTAATAATCGTGAAACTTTTCGGACCGGCCATTAGTAATTTCATTCAGAATCTGTTACAGAACGTATAAATCAGGTTTGAAATTACGCTGATATGCAAATAAAAAAAGTTGTTGATAAACCAATTTTTGAGTTACATTTCAACCACTGGCGGATCATTGACCTCATTTATCCTCCTTTTTGCTGTAATTGCGGAAAAATTGGATATGAAATTTGTCCTAAATGTTTTTCGAGAATTGAAATCATATCCGATAAAAACATTTGTCTGGTTTGCGGGGGAAGAATTAAAACAGGCACAAAGTGTAGCAATTGCATGAAATTAAATCCCGCATTTGATCAAGCAAGATCATGGGGTCTCTACGTTGGAGTTCTAAAACAAGTTGTCCAAAAAATAAAATACAAGCGTGGATTCGGTATTATTGAATACCTAGTTACACCAATTATTCATTTCATTTATAACTGGGGTATTTCAGTGGACATGATTATTCCAATACCACTAGGAAATAAACGGAAAATTGAAAGGGGTTACAACCAATCCGCTTTAATAGCGAAACCTATCTCTGAGTATTTTAACATCCCGATGTATGAACAAGCATTAATTCGCACCCGTGATACAAAATCACAAGTTGGGCTAAATTACGAGGAACGCAGAATAAATATGAAAAATGCTTTCCATGCAGATGAGTCCACTTGTAATAATAAGTCAATTCTTCTGATAGATGATATTGCCACTACATGTTCTACCCTGAATGAAAGCGCTAAAGCACTAAAACTTGCAGGAGCACAAAAAGTTTATTGTTTCACTGTTGCACGAACAAAAAATCCAATCAAATAAAAAGGAGACCACATGAGCTCAAAGACTGATATTTATGTAAAAAATTTGGAACTTTCTCAAGATCTTAATGACTATGTTGATAAAAAGACGTCTCGATTAGACCGCTACCTTAACCAGATTGATGAGAAAAGGATCGATCTTACCTTTGTAAAAACAGCTCGAGAACCCATAAATCGTTTTGTCGCACAAATAACTTTGCGTGGCCGCGGGTTTATCCTGAGAGCTGAGGAGAGATCATCCGATATAAAGACAGCAGTTGACCAGGTTTTAAATAAAATTGAGCGGCAAATCGAAAGATACAAAGGCAAGAAATATCGGAGCCAAAGCGGTGCAACCCCTGTCTCTGAATTGCTAAAAGAAGTGAGTGATAATCAACAGAAACCGCTGATTGCCCGTCGTAAAAAATTTAGACTGATTCCAATGGATGAATTAGAGGCAATTGAACAGATGAATTTACTTGGACATGAAGATTTCTTTATTTTCTTTAATGCCAATTCAAATGCGATCAACGTTTTATATAAACGAAGAGATGGGAGCTATGGTTTAATTGAACCTGAATTAGGATAACAGGTAATAAGCGGAGGAATTCCTTCGCTTATTTTTTTCTTGCAATAATGCATTTTGGTCGGCTATAATATTCGGGGTATTTCTCTATAAAAGGATTCAATATGATAGATGTAAACGAATTGCGTAAAGGTGTCACATTTCAAATCGATAAAGATTTATTTAAAGTTTTAGATTACCATCACCATAAACCCGGCCGGGGAGCAGCTACAATTCGGGTAAAGGCACGTAATTTAAGGACAGGCGCAACAATCGATAAAACATTTAGCTCAAGCGAGCGTGTTCAAGATGTGCACTTAGAATACCATAATGTTCAATTCCTATATCCAGATGGAGACCTGTATTATTTTATGGATATGGAAACCTTTGAGCAGCCCGCAATTTCAATAGATGTAATCGGAGAACAGGCAGTTTTTCTTAAAGAGGGAACCGAAGTAAAACTTACTTTCTTTGAAAATGAACCACTAGAAGTGGAATTACCCACCACAGTTGATCTATTGGTCACAAAGGCAAATTCTTCTGTTAAAGGCGATACGGCTACAGGAGTAACAAAAAGAGTAATAGTAGAAACGGGTGCCACGGTGAATACACCAGGTTTCGTTGAAGAAGGTGATATTATCAAAGTGGATACTAGAACAGGAGATTATGTTACAAGAGTGCAAGCATAGAGAACGGAAAACCCGCAAAATACGGGTTTTTTTATTAGAAATTCATTAAAAGCGATTCATTTATTCCATTTTATTAATAACTTATTCATTGATTGGTATAATTTAAATTAATCTACTTTTATATAAATTAATCGGAGGATTTTGTTGAAATCGAGTAATCAGACCAACTTCGTATATTTACTCATACTGATCGCTATCGTTGCTATGGTATTCATGAATATCAATCGAGAGAACGATCAGGAAGTAATGACCATAAACGAAGTTGCTACAGAAATAAAAAACGGCAATATTACTAAAATTGTTCAGGACGAGGATACGCTTAATATCACAATGGCTAATGACGAGCAGAGAATTTCAACAAAGGAAAGCGGTACCTCATTGATTGACCAATTGGTTGCCTATGGAGTTACCGGAGAAGATCTTGATGCATCTTCTATTTCTATTGAAATTCAGCAGCCCAGTCCGTGGTTAAATATCCTATCTTTTTTGGGGTACATTCTCCCATTTATTATTGTTGGGGCAGCTTTCTTCTTTATTTTCAGGCAGGCACAGGGCAGTAATAATGCCGCAATGTCTTTCGGGAAATCACGCGCAAGAATGTTCTCAGGCGACCAACCCAAAGTCACGTTTGCTGATGTTGCGGGTGTAGATGAATCAAAAGAAGAACTGCAAGAAGTTGTGGAATTCTTAAAAGAACCCCAGAAATTCATTTCATTAGGCGCCCGAATTCCAAAAGGAGTTCTTCTAGTTGGTCCTCCTGGTGGCGGGAAAACCTTATTAGCTAAAGCAGTTTCAGGAGAAGCAGGTGTACCTTTCTTTTCCATTTCAGGTTCCGAATTTGTCGAAATGTTTGTTGGTGTAGGTGCCAGTCGTGTTCGAGATCTATTCAACCAGGCAAAAAAACATTCCCCGTGTATCATTTTTATCGATGAAATCGATGCTGTCGGACGCCACCGGGGTGCAGGATTAGGTGGCAGCCATGATGAACGTGAGCAAACCCTCAACCAAATGCTTGTTGAGATGGATGGTTTTGAAACTGATACAAACGTCATCATTATGGCAGCTACAAACCGCCCTGATATATTAGATCCTGCCCTTTTGCGACCTGGCCGCTTTGATAGGCGTGTTATTTTAGACCGACCCGATATACGCGGCAGAGAAGCTATCCTGAAAGTACATGTCAAAGGAAAGCCAATCGCACCGGACGTTGATTTAAGCGTCCTGGCGAAGATAACACCCGGATTTGTAGGTGCAGATATTGAAAACCTTGTCAATGAGGGTGCTATCTTGGCTGCTCAACAAAATAAAAAACAGATCAATCAGAAAGATTTTGAAGAATCTATTGAGCGGGTAATCGCGGGGCCAGAGCGTAAAAGCAGATTAATCAGTGAAGATGAAAAACTTATCATTGCATACCATGAAGCTGGCCATGCGATCGTGATGGCATCAACGGCAGAAGCTGACAAAGTACAAAAAATTTCAATCATCTCCAGAGGAATGGCAGCTGGTTATACAATCGCACTTCCTGAAAATGATCAAATCTTGGTCTCAAAGAATAAGATGATTGCTGAGATTGTTGGTCTTTTAGGGGGGCGGGCGTCTGAAGATATTGTCTTCAACGATATTACATCCGGTGCTGCCAATGATCTTGAAAGAGTAACTCAGTTAGCACGCAAAATGGTCACTAGACTTGGTATGAGCTCTGATATAGGACCCATGGTGTACGGTAAAAAGGACGAATTGATATTTCTGGGCAAGGAAATTGGGGAGCAAAGAGACTATTCGGAAGCTATTGCAGAAAAAATCGATGGGGAAGTCCAAAAATTGGTTAATGAATCTTATGATCGGGCAAAGAAAATTCTTTTAAAACATCGAAAAAAATTGGACAAAGTAGCAAATAGGTTATTAGAGGTAGAAACAATTTCAAAGAAGGAATTTGATAAGATATTCCCACCACCAGTTGAAAAAAATAGCGGCGTTCCTACAATATCCACATGATTTGGGAAGAGGTCTGATTTCTTAATCAGATCTCTTTTTTATTTTTATATTCCGCAATCAATGTGCGCCGTAAGATTTTACCAACCCCTGTCCGGGGAATTTTATCAATAAAAATTACCTCCGAAGGTATTTTATATCCAACCAATTTAGGTTTACACCAATCAATTATCTCTTGGATACTTATTTCATTTTCTTGCTCTGGCACTATCCAGCAAACAACCCGCTCTCCATGTTCTTTATCTTGAATTCCGCCAACTCCGCATTCCTTGACCTTTGGATGAGAATTGATCACAGCCTCAATCTCATTGGGCCATACTTGTAAACCATTTACCTTTATGAGTGACTTTTTTCTATCAACCAGAAAGAAATACCCATCTTCATCCATTTTTGCTATATCCCCCGTAAAAAGCCATCCATTACGAATTGCCAGTGCAGTTTCGTCAGGAAGCATATAATAACCCGCCATTACTTGTGGCCCTTTTACAATTAATTCCCCAACTTCTCCCGATGGCAATATTTTTTCACCATCCTCTAAGTCTACTATTTTTGCTTCTACATCTGGCAACGGCATCCCAATAGAACCGGTTTTATTCATTCCATAAAGCGGATTGCAGTGAGTCGCCGTAGGTGCTTCTGATAATCCATATCCTTCAATCAATTTTCCGCCTGTTAATTGCTCAAATTCCTTTTTTATCTGTGGATGAAGCGTAAAAGAACCCGAAATGCACGCTTTTATTGAATCTAACTTTCGCTTTCCTTTTATCGCACTTTTATTATTGTTGATCACATGGTACATTGTTGGTACACCAGGATAAAAAGTTACCTGGTTTTCTTCAATTTGCTCAAGGATATAATCCACATCTGTGGGGTCTGAAATAAGAACGATTTTTGCGCCAATCGCAACACCCATATTCATTGCCAGCACCATACCGTATACATGGTATAAGGGAATGGCAGCCAAGATTACTTCTTTGCCTTCTTCCAGATTGCACCATTTGTAAAATTGAAATACATTGGCGATAATATTTCGATGTAAACCTACAGCAGCTTTAGGCACTCCTGTCGTTCCCCCACTAAACTGAAAAATTGCTGGGTCATTTGGATAAACAATTTCATTCTCTATCGGAACACCACCTATGTTTTTTGAGATAAGCTCTAAAAAACGAATTTCTCTCGTTGATAGCAATTTCTCGTTTTGATTAGATGGCTTCTTTTTTAAATATTGATAATCATTAATTTCAGTACATATGATCGTATGGATTTTATGTTTCTGATTGATCAAATTAATAATATCCAAGTGTGAATCTAAACAAAATACATAAGCAACGCCAGATTGATTAAAAAGAAATTCCAATTCAGTTTGTGTGTATTTAGGGTTCATTGCAACAACAATCCCACCCACAGCTAAAATCGCGTAATAAGCAATTATAAATTGCGGAATATTCGGAAGTATTACAGCTACACGGTCTCCCTTTTTAATACCGAGATGCCGTAAATTATTTGCAAGAGCACTGATCTTCTGAACAATAAATTGATAGGTGTATTCTTTTGATTGATAGCAGATAAATGGATGCAAAGGAAATTTTTTTTGCGCATCAAATAAAAGCGTGTTTATTGTGCTTTCCGGATACTTAATTTCCTTTGGAACATGGCTATCGTATTTTTCCAACCACGGCTTTTGTAGATATTTGTTTTTTTTATTCATGCTGCCATCCTTCTGATGAAAGAACAAAAGATTTGATGACTTCATTGACACCAGGTTTTATTTTAAACCACTTTATCTTTGGATCACTTTCCTTGAACCAATTAGCCTGTCTTCTCACATATTGACGAGTTCGGCGCTTTATTAAACGGATCGCTTCTTCCTGGTCAATTTCATTATGTAGTAAAGCTATTACTTCTTTATACCCTATCGCAGATAACGAAGGTAAATTTCTTTCAAAGCCGCTATCAAGGATCGTTTGTACCTCTTCTCGGAATCCAGCTCTGAACATATTCTCAATTCTCTCATCAATCCGCTGATACAGTTCTTTCCTATCTCTTATTAATCCAATAAGTTTGTATTGAAAATCGATAGGTTTCCGATCTCTCTGGACAGAGAATAATCTACCAGTTGAGAAGATTACCTCAAGCGCACGAATTATTCGTCGCATATTTCGCGAATCGATATTTTCCGCGGCAACTGGATCAAGTATTAGTAATTTTTCATATAGTTTTTCAGAGCCTATTTTATAACCCCATAATTGAATTTTTTCGCGCAATTTTGAATTTGGTTCTTGGGGAGGGATTTGCCACCCTTCAATGATGGCTCTCACATATTGGCCTGTTCCACCCACCATGAAAGGTACCTTTCCTCTTGCTCGAATTTCATCCGCAATTTGATATACTGCTTCCTGAAAAATCGCCAAACTCCAAGTTTCATCAATATCCGCAACATCAATAAGAAAATGCCTAACACGATTTTGATCAGCGGAAGATGGCTTTGCGGTACCGATATTCATCCCGCGGTAAAATAAACGCGAATCTGCCGAAATGATTTCCCCATTAAGATCTTCAGCTAAATTAATAGATACTTCTGTTTTGCCTACTGCTGTAGGACCAATAATGATAATTAATGGTTTTTCAATCAGCAATCGCATTTGTAAACCATCGTATATGAAATTTGTTTCTTTTACCGACATATATCGCAATTACGTCTATTCGCCAATCTATTTCCATATCCAGATTAGATTGGATAAATTCAAGGGCTGAATTTTTCATGTGTTCTTGTTTTATGTAATTCACTGCATCTTCAGGGTTACCAAAATTATCAGTACGTCTTGTTTTTACTTCAAAAAAAATGAGAATGCCATCTTTCTGCCCAAGAACATCAATCTCTCCATAATTTGTTCGTATATTCCGACCAACGATTTTTACATCGTGATCAGTTAAATAATCAACTGCAATCTGTTCTCCCCAATCCCCTAATTCTTTATTCGCTAAATGAAATTTTTCCATAAGATTACTTTAAAAAATATACCTTAAATTTATCACACCACCAAATGCTCGCGATTTGACAAAGAATGATTCCCTGTTAAACTAATTCATCAATAAGATTATTCTATCTAATAGAAGGATATATGCCTAGCGCCGAAATCATTGCCATAGGAACTGAGCTTCTTCTCGGGGAAATTTCTGATACAAATACTGCTTTCATTGCGAAAGCGTTAAATCAAATAGGCATCGATATATATCGCACCTCAATTGTTGGAGATAATCAATCAAGGATCACAGAACAAATTAAACAATCATTCAAGCGCGCGGAGATTGTTATTACAACTGGTGGACTGGGGCCTACTGTTGATGATCCTACTAGACAGTCAGTTGCAGATGTATACGATAAAAAGCTGATTTTTCACGAACATCTTTGGGAACAAATCCAATCCAGGTTTAGAACCTTCAACCGCACACCAACGGCTAATAACAAGAAGCAGGCATTTATCCCAGAGAACGCCATTCCGATTGAGAATCCCGTAGGTACTGCCCCCGCATTTTATATTTCCGAGAAGGATAAAACTATAATCAGCCTACCAGGAGTTCCAGTAGAAATGGAGTTTCTACTCATTAATAAAATAATTCATCTCTTAAAGAAAATTTATAATCTAGAAAGTACAACGATTTCCCGGATAATTCACACCGCGGGGATTGGCGAGTCAAGAATAGATGATTTAATTGGGGATTTTGAAAAGCTAGAAAACCCTTCGGTTGGGATAACCGCAAAGCCCGGGCAGGTTGACATAAGGATTACTGCAAAAGCATGTAATCAATCTCAAGCAAAAATAATTATCGCTCCAATTGAGGAGAAAATTATCAGTAAAGTCGGTGAAAATGTGTATGGTTACGGTGCGGTTTCACTACAAGATGTGGTTACACATCTCATTGAGAGAGAAAAAATTTATATTATTCTTTTCCATAAAACCAAAAAAATGGATCTGATATCCGATCTAAATGAATGGGGTATCTTTAAGGAAGTTAAGCAAATTGCGAACGTGGACCTGGTAGAAAAAGGACCTGACTATTCATTGTACAATAATTCAAATAACTCAGTGATGGCAATATTATTAATGGATTATTCGGATTCCAAACCTGGGTATAAATTGAAAATTATTTATAAAAATATTATCAATGAAAAAGACCTCTATTATGGCGGACATAACACATTATTCAACACATGGATTGAAAATAATCTATTAAATTCTATTCGGGAAGTAATAATCCAAAAAAGGTGAAAAATGAGAAAAAAAGCTGATCTTATTCTTACGAACGCAATTGTTTTGACAATGGACAAATTACTCAATCAATATGATCCTGGCGCAGTGGTGATTAAAGGTGACACAATCATTGATACTGGTTTAAAGGAAGAAATAAAAACAAAATATACGGCAGAAACCACATTTGATTGTAGGGGAAAAGTGCTGATGCCCGGGTTAATTAATACACACACTCATATCCCAATGACACTTCTTCGGGGGTTGGCTGACGACCTCCGTTTAGAAGTCTGGTTGCTTGGATATATTATGCCGGTGGAAAGAAAATTTGTATCAAAAGACTTCGTTGAGCTGGGCACGAAGATTGGCTGCGCAGAGTTAATCCGAACCGGTGTTACTTGCTTTAATGACATGTATTATTTTGAAGAGCTTGTTGCAAAAACTACAGCCAAAATCGGTTTGCGCGCACTTTGTGGCCAAACAGTCTTGAAATTCCCTACGCCAGATGCACACTCCTACGAAGAATCAATAGAACTTACACGTGGTTTGATTAGACGGTATAAGAATCATCCACTGATCATACCCGCCGTCGCGCCGCATGCTGCCTATACTTGCCCACCCGAGATTTTACAAGCATGCACAGATCTGGCAGTTAAAAACGATATTCCTCTTCACATTCATATCTCTGAAACAGCTGAAGAAGTTGAAAATATGCGTAAACAAGAAGGAATGCCGGTGGTTCCGTATGTTAAGAAACAGGGAGTATTTAAGGCAAAAACAATAGCAGCGCACTGTGTTCACATTGACGAAGGCGAAATGCGTACTTTAGAACATTCAGGTGTTGGTGTTGCACACAATCCTTCCTCCAATCTAAAACTTGCATCCGGTATGGCACCCGTAAAGCGCATGCTAGAGCTTGGATTAAATGTAGGTATCGGAACGGATGGAACTGCCTCGAATAATGACCTGGATTTCTTTGAAGAAATTCGTCTGGCGACATTTCTTGCAAAAGGGACAAGTGGTGATCCCACGGCTGTTCCTGCGGTTAAAACGCTTGAAATGGCAACTCGTATAGGCGCTGAGGCTCTGCATATTGGGGATATTACAGGATCCATTGAAAAAGGGAAACGTGCAGACCTGATCACTATCGATCTCTCCACACTGCATAATAGTCCACGTTTTAGGCATAACATAAATGGCATTTATTCACAAATCGTTTATGCTGCAAAATCAACCGATGTGAATGATGTAATGGTAAATGGGAAATGGCTAATGAATGATAAGGTCATTCCTAGTTTGGATGAGGAGGATTTTATAAAACAAAGTCAGGAATACGCAAAGGAGATTGATGCTTTCATCCAAAAGCGCGAGAAGTCAGTTATTTCCAAATTAATCGCTATAGGGGGAACAACTGAGGAAGAGAGTTTTGAAGTGCAAGCTAAAGTCTCAATAAAAAATCCAATTCCGATCATCGAAAAAATTGAGAGCAGGGAATTAAAAATAATTCGAACGCGCCATTACCATGAATATGACACTTATTTCAACTTCATGGAAGAAGAAGATGGAAAATTGCGTTTCAGAGAAGATCATTTCATTGAAAATGATGGAACAGTATCACATGTTCGATCTCGTCTAACTTTGATTGGTCCCTCACGTGAACATCAGTATCCCCAAAAGGATGTCCTTCTTTCGAGAAGCAGATATCTCGCACCAGCAAGCCAAAGTCTACGCTTCTATAAAGAGTATTTTAAACCGACCGGTGAAATTGAGATTGAAAAAGACCGCATGCGTTATTTAGTGAACTATAAAGGAGAAGAATTCTTTATTAACATTGATGAATTGATCAAACCAAGGTTAGGATATTTTCTGGAGATAAAAGCACGAACCTGGAGCCAAGTTGATGCAGAGGAAAAATCTGATCTAATAGTTAGTCTTATTGAATATCTAGGCGTTTCTGCGGAGGAAAAGATAATCAAAGATTATCTTGAAATCATTGAAGAATAAACAAATGATGGGGAAGGAGAAAAACGGGACTTTACGGGTTTTATTTACATCCTCTGAAGCGGAACCGTTCTATAAGGTAGGCGGTCTTGGAGACTATTCAGGTTCTTTGCCAAAAGCCTTAGCGGGGCTTTCCACAAAAAAAGGGAATAAAATTGACATTCGGGTCGTTCTGCCCCTGCATGATCCATCTACAATTGATGCATTTTCTCTTTCAGAAGAATTTTCTATATCCTTTGATTCAAGATCGGGAACCGTCACAGGGTCTGTTTATTCAGTACTTTTCAACGGTATAACCTATTATTTCATCAAACAAATCAAACCAGAGATCTTATCAACAGGCGTGTATGATTCGAACGAATACACAAATGCCTTTAAGTTCGTTTTCTTTTCTTTAGCATGCATTAAAATACTTTCTCATTTAGATTGGCAGCCTGATGTTTTACATGCCAATGATTGGCATTCTGCTTTAATAATCCATCAATTAGATCATTCACAAATCGTGAATGATAAAGGCAAAAAAATTCGAACAATTTTAGCTATACATAATATGCCATTCATGGGGTTCGAAAGTGAGAGGATACTTCAGGATTTTATGATAAATCCCATCTCAATAAATACCATTCCGAAGTGGGCTCAGTATCTTCCACTACCAATGGGAATTGCATCAGCCGATAAAATTGTCGCTGTGTCTCCCACGTATGCTGAAGAATTAAAAACAAATTATTTTGCGTATGGGTTAGAAAATTATTTCATTAACAATGCGAAAAAATTAACTGGCATCATTAATGGCATTGACACAAAACAGTGGGATCCATCGACAGATAAATTCATTCAACAAAATTATTCTCTTAATTCGATCAATCAGAGAAGCAAGAATAAATATGCTCTACTTAAGGATCTTGGATTAGATACAAATACTGAATCCCCATTGCTCATCGTTATTTCACGGTTGGAAAATCAAAAGGGAATTGACCTATTATTAGATGCACTTGTTAGTATTGTTGATCTTAATTGGAATGCAATTATTCTTGGCTCTGGCCATCATGGGTATGAACATGCATTCCGGGCACTTGAACGTGAACAACCGAGCAGAATACGAGCTTTTATGGAATACAATGCCGCACTCGCAAGGAAGCTGTATTCTTCAGGAGACATGATTCTAATGCCATCTTTATACGAACCATGCGGCTTATCTCAAATGATCGCTATGCGTTACGGATGTGTTCCCGTTGCTCATGCAGTGGGTGGATTGAAAGATTCGATCATCATAGAACCAGAAACTAAACGAACGGGATTTCTATTTGATAATCCAACATCCTCTTATTTCATAGCCTGTATAAAGACTGCTTTTAACATATATCAGAATAAAGAGGAATGGAAAATGATTCAAATAAACGGTATGAAAATGGATTATTCATGGAACAGATCAGCGCGGGAATACGCGGATTTATATGATGAATTATTAAGTTTTTAGATCAGGCCGATCAGATATGGAATTTACAAAATCGATAGGAATCTTATTTTATATAAACAATCTTCCTAATGAATATAGAATTGGTGACCCGTGAAAATTTACTTATGATTGGGTTGGTTTTTTTCGCAAATCCGGTGGATTTTTCAGCTCTGCTGTGGCAGTAAAAATCCCCAACATAACTATTCCCGCACTAATTATCTCGCTGATAGTTGGAATTTCCTTTAAAATAAAAATTGCCAAAATGGTTGATCCTATCGGTTCACCAAGTAAAAAGATAGCAACATAATACGCTGGTAATATACCCAATGACCAATTGATTAAAGAGTGCCCAATCACCTGCGGAATAAGCGCAATTAGGATAAGCCATTTCAATTCATTTAAATTTATTTTCATTGATTGTTCTTTAGAAACAACCGCAAATACAACCAGTACAGCACCGGCAATTGAGTAAACACTCAGCGCATAGCTCCCTGTTGACAGTTGCTTCCGAAGTATTCTCCCAATCACCACATACCCTGCTGCACAAAAAGCTCCCATAAGAGCTAACAAATTCCCTTGAATAACCCTTTCATTGATAAAAGACATTTTGTTCATTTTCCAGCTTGAAAAATAACCTGAACTACAAAAACCAATCATAATCATACCAAGAGAAGCCAGTACCAATCCAAGAAGAAATCTTCTAGGCACTCTTTCTTTAATCAGCCATGGAGAAACAGCTGTCACCCAAATTGGTGTGGTTGTAACCAAAACCACCGAACTGATCACATTGGTGAATTCTAAAGATATAATCCAACTCGCAAAATGAAGAGCTAATAAGAAACCAGAGATAATCATCAATCCAATTGATCTGCTATCCAAGTCTCTCATTTCTTTATTTGCTTTTTTGATTGTAAAAGGGAACAAAATTAAACTTGCAATAACCAACCGATATGCAACAATGGTTATTGAGGATGTTGTCTCCTGGGCAAAACGGATGAAGATCGCAGCAGTAGATACTGAGAGAATAGCAACTGACAAAATAAACAGTGCAAATTTTTTTATCTTTTGTATTCACATCTTGTGTTTCTTTTATTGACATCAAACTATTGAAAATACTCAATCTCATTAAGTTTAAAAGATTTAGAAAAGGAGATCCATGCCATTTTTATTACCCTTACTGAAATATGATTATAATGCCCTCGAATTACACACAGATACACCAACCGTTGAGATCCATCATGACAAGCATCACGAGGGATACATAAGAAAGTTCAATACCGCACTTGATAAAAATCCTGAATTTTTTTAATTTAGACTTCATAAGCATTCTAAGCAATCTTTAAAAATACCCGTATGTATATGCGCAGTAGTTCAGAATAATAGGGGTGATTTTTTCCATCAAAATATATGGCGGGGACAACTATCACCTTGGAAATGCGGAGAACCATCCTGTGCTGTACCAAAAACGCTAAATTAGAAATTTAGAAACTTTAAGGAACTTAGATTCAAGTATCAAGTGCAACAGTGATTATTTAAGATTACCATAGGTTGGGCAAAAGAGAGACACTTTCTGGGTCGTAAATTCAAGCGATTTTCAACAAACATGACATCAGATATCGACAGATTGTCAAAGTACATGTCTTTTGTAAAATACTGGCGGATGAGGCCATTTGTGTTTTCATTGGTCCCTCTCTCCCAAGAAGCGTAAGGATGTGCAAAGTAAACCTGTGCGTCTAAAGCCAGGGCAATCTTTTCATGATCAGCAAACTCTTTCCCATTATCACAGGTAATTGTATGCACAGGTAACCCCGCCAGGAGGGAGATGATTGTGTCAGCAACAGCCTCTTTGGTACGCCTGGCAACCAAACCAATGCGGAGAAATCGGCTCTTCCGATCTACCAGCGTAACCATGGCTCCTTTCATACCTTTGCCGATAATTGTGTCTGCTTCCCAGTCACCGATACGTTCTCGTCTCTCAACTATCTCAGGACGTTCTTCAATACCGACCCGATTGGGGATTTTTCCTCGATTATCATGGCTTCCGCTTCGTTTTCGATACTTTTTCCTGCGACGCAGATGTTTGTAAAGCATACCGTTGCATCTCTTGTCTTGCCAAACATATTGATAGATCCATTCATGGCTTATTTCAATGTTATTGTGCTCTTTTACCCAATTGGATATTTGCTCTGGGCTCAAATCTTCTCTCAATTTCGCTTCTACAATTGTCCAATCTGCCCGGGTAATCTTTGGCCTATGTTTATAATGCCGCTTTATCGCAATGCTATCAGCTTGAGCAGGCCGATATCCACGTTGACCCTTGTTCCTTCGCAGCTCTCGGCTAATTGTTGATCTGTGAACATTGAGAACTTTTGCTACCGTTGCCTGGTTTTGCCCTGTTTTCAAAAGTGCATATATCTGGTATCTTTGTATACGGGTAAGCTGTTTGTAACTCATAAGTGCTCCTTTGACTCTGGTAGGTCTGAAAAGCCTTATTTTACATCGGCTTACCTTTTTCCTACCAGCTTTGTTGCACTTGTGAGTTGAATCCAAGGAATTTAAAGATAAAATTAATAATACAGCACTCGGTGTTTTTAGCAGGGGTTGGGGCAACAAACCTACCAGAAATAGCGGTTGGCGTTACTGCCGGTTTATCTATTCAGGCAGATGACGCCGCCGGTGTATTATATGAAAAAGATTTTGGTAATTAAACGGACACATAATTAATCACAACATTTTGAAAAAGGGACATGGAAGTGATCCTTTTCATTGTTCAATTAAGAATTAATCACATGCAGCTTCCATATGCTGTTGATAAGTTTCGCTAAAAGTATGGTTGCCTGATTGGTCACATGATGCCCGGAAGAAAAGGAAATTTGTCCTCTTCGGTAATGCGATAGCAAGAAGAGAATTGAGATCAGGATTACAGATCGGTGAGGGGGGAAGTCCATTATTTATATATGTGTTATACGGAGAATTTATTTGGAGATCAGCGGATTCCAAGAGGCTTTTCCACCAGTTTGATTGCTCCGTGTCTGATGCGATCGCATACTGTACTGTTGGATCGCTTTGAAGAGGCATATGAGCATTCAAGCGGTTGATAAAAATGCCTGCAATAATTGGTGCTTCTTCTGCATTGATAACTTCTCGTTGGACAATGGATGCAAGAATCACAGCTTCATATAATGCTAATCCCTGTTCATTTACCAACTCTTCATAATTCGGCGGAATTGATTCAAAAAACCTCTCTGTGAAAGAGCAAATAATTTCCTCATGTGAAAGATATTTTTGCAATTGATACTCTCCTGGAAATAAGAATCCTTCAATTGAAGATAATGTACGCAATTCTGGAGGAAAACAATAACTAATGCTTGATTTTTCTACTTTCTGGAAATCTATATCATGAGCAAAGATACCTGTTGTATGCAGGAGGTTTTCAATTTCCTCTTTCCGCCATCCTGCTAAGAAAGCAAAATGAATTTCTTCCGGGGAATTATTCACCAAATTTATTGCAATTGAGAGCGGGGTTGTATCTGGTTGAATCAAGTACACTCCCATTTGAATCAATCGATCTTGTCCCTTATAGAGCCAATAATCAACTAGGGAATCCGCATCTGGAATGATCCCCACAGTTTCAAGTCTTTCCGCAACCACACTTGCGGATTGGCCAGGGTCAATTGAAAAGGTAATTGGGCAATCGCCCAGTTCAATAGAATTTGTCAAATTCTTCTGATTCATTAGCAAACGAGCACTAAGAATAATTCTATGCGATGTATCCAACCCCGGATCAGGTTCACCAAAAAGTTGAACAGCGCTGGAGGGCAACCAAATTGAAAATAAATACATACAAGTAAAAAATGTTATTGCAACGAGGATCAATGAAAAAGCCAGGATCGTTTTCTGCTTCTTTATTCCAATCATTTTTCCGATTCCGAATCCAGGTAATTTTGCAGGAAAATAGCAGCGGCTATCGAATCAAGATGTCCTTTCCGCTTCTTTCTTGAACTTCCCATTTTCACACGTGATGAAATCGCCGCACGAGTGGACCCTTCTTCAACCCACGTAGCAACCGGGATTGCTCCTAAATTCTTGATTTCTTCTAGGAGACGCATCGCGCTCCGACCATTATGAGTTGGCGTAAAATTATCATCATAAGTCATACCTATAATTATCAAACCCACATTGTTTTTTTGCGCAATTTCCAAAATTTTTTCAGCATCTTCTCTGCGTGAAATATGTTTGATCACGTCTAAAGGGCGAGCAAGCATCCATGTAGGGTCGCTAACAGCCAATCCCAGCCGCTTTCTTCCCCAATCAACAGCCAAGACCGTCTTATCAGAATCATTTATCTTCATCCCACCCGCATTATACATGAACATAAAATATAAATTCCAGAGAATTCATACATTCTTTATCCTATATAATATAACAAGGATCATATTGCGAGGATGGTTATGAAGAAGATCTTTCTACTTTCATTTATTCTAATTAATGCATTAGCGTGTACGATCTCATCTCCCACTGATTCGTTTGATGATAAAACAGCAACGCGGGTTGCCCTCTCACTCACAGCAACTGCATTGGATCAAGAGATAAAGCAGCAGGGGTCTGACGTAAGCTCTACCGATATGCAAGGTGAACCATTAGCAACCGCAACCAACACACCTGTTCCCCCGGATGATCCCAAGAAAGAATTGGGGCAGCCAACCTGGAAAGATGATCTTTCCACAGGACAATATTGGAGCCTTGATGCAGGAGACATTACAATTGATACTATAACCTTTTCAGTGGGCAGCGGAAAACTATCCGCGAATGCGTCTGTTATTGGGAAAGGTAATAATTGGTGGCTAACTTACCTCACGTTCCAAGATGCCTATCTAGAAGCAACATTTGATGTTGCAGAATGTACAACTGACGACCAATATGGTCTCGTCTTAAGAGCACCTGATTATGAAAGTGGATTTGCATATTATTTTCATATCACCTGCGATGGGCACTATGACCTTCGACGTTGGTCAAACGATGGCTCATCCATGCTATTAGGCATGCCCTTCAGTGAAAAAATTAACAAAGGTCCAAATCAAACCAACACCCTTGGCATATGGGCTAAAGGGCCAATCATTCGCTTGTATGTAAACAATAACCTGCTTGAAGAGATTAATGATTCCACTTTAATAAATGATGGGCATTTTGGTTTCTTTATCAACGCCCGACAGACACCTGGTTTTACCGTTAGCATAGATGAAATGAGTTATTGGATACTGAATTAAAGTGAATTAAAAGAACCTTCCATGAAAAACAAAATACATTCCTCTAAAATCACGCCTGAAGCATTATATACTTCCAGGCGTAGATTCATTAAAAGCACATTAAAGACTACCGCTGCTTCCTTCTTGTTAGCCTCTTGTTCCCCAAAGATAAACTCTGGGGATCAGGCGGTAACGCCAGATTCGAATTCATCTGAAGTTGTCGAAGGCCTGGTTGACGATCAGGGTTTTCCAACAACAAGTTTTGAAGATATTATCAGCTATACAAATTATTACGAGTTCTCGACAAGCAAGAACCAACCCGCGAAACTTGCGGAAGGTTTTATCATCTCACCTTGGACTGTTCGTGTAGATGGGTTTGTAAATAATCCCCGGGAATTTGGCATTGATGAGATAAAAAATCTTTTTAACCAAGAAGAGCGTGTATATAGAATGCGGTGCGTAGAAGCATGGTCAATGGTCATTCCCTGGATTGGATTCTCGTTAAAGAAATTGCTGGATATCGTCGAACCTACTTCTGACGCCAAATATGTTCGGTTTGAAACTATTTATGACCCAGAACAAATGCGCGGGCAAAATAACCCGTCTTATCCATGGCCATATATTGAGGGATTGCGGATGGATGAAGCCATGCACGATCTTACGCTCTTATCCACTGGGATATATGGGAAAGATTTAACCCCTCAGAACGGTGCCCCGATACGGTTGGTTGTTCCCTGGAAATATGGATTTAAATCCATAAAAAGCATCGTCCGAATTGATCTGGTTTCAGAGATACCAACGTCATTGTGGATGGCTGTAGGACCAACAGAGTATGGATTTTATGCAAATGTAAACCCAAGTGTAGACCATCCCCGCTGGTCCCAAGCCACTGAGCGGCGCATAGGACAATCCAGCAGATTCAATACACAACTATATAATGGATACGAGAAAGAAGTAGCATATTTGTATGAAGGAATGGACCTGAAAGTAAATTTTTAAATGAAATTTACAAGAATTCAAATCATAATCAACTTTTTATCTCTTCTTCCAGCAACTATTATATGTTTTCTTCTAATCCAAGGTACTCTATCCGCAAATCCGATCCAGACGGCTACGGTCGTTACAGGTCGAACAGCAATTTACTTGCTTTTAATTTCTCTATTCTGCACACCTCTAAATAATATTCTCAAAATAAGTGTGTTTATCCGCATAAGGAAAACGGTTGGGCTATACGCGTTTTATTATTCGCTTGTCCATTTTTTAATTTTCTCTATCATTGATTATGAATTAAATTTATCCTGGATACTACCAGAGATAACTCAGAAACCATATCTGCAAATTGGCTTAGTGGCATTGACACTGTTACTTCTGCTCGCCTTAACTTCGTTACAAACCATAAAAAAATCTATAGGCATTTGGTGGAAGCGCATCCATAATTTGGTATACATAATAACTGCCTTAATCATCGTCCATATCACATTGGCTTCGAAGGGAGATATCATAGAACCCATTATTCTTATGGGATTATTCCTCTTTGCTATGTCGTGGCGAATCCCCCCTCTAAAAAAGATTTCAATTCAAAATACGCCAAAATGGGCACACGATTTGAATACCTTCCTGATTCAATAATATCTATCATGGAAAAATTTTCTTTCAACGATGAACAAGAAGCGGTTATAAAAGCGCCCATAGAGGGCTCTATTTTTCTCTTTGGAGCATCAGGAACTGGAAAAACAACTGCAGCACTCGGTAGATTAGAAAAACTCCTCCATCAATATCCGGGATACAAGATGCTTATCATCGCTCCCCAACAGAGCCTCGCAATTCCATACAGGCAGTTCTTATTTGAAAAATCATCCCATAGCGGCAGCCTCCCAACCGTAACGACAGTTAGCGGGTTATCTCGAGGTCTCATAAAGAAATTTTGGCCTATTATTTCAATCGAGATGGGATTTAAAAACCCTGAAAAACCTCCCAATTTTCTCTCCCTGGAAACCGCCCAATACTGTGTATCAAAGATTGTTGACCCTTTACTTGAAAATGGGTATTTTCAGTCTGTTACGATTGAAAGGAATAGATTATTCAGCCAAATTCTTGACAACTTGAATAAAACAGCGTTGGCTGGAATTCCAATCGATGAAATAGCCACGCGTCTAAAATCTACTTCCAACAATACCCGCACTTTGCATATTGCTTTCGATCAAGTACAGGAATGTGCTGAAAAATTTAGGGGGTATTGTCTTGGAAATAATCTTATAGATTTTTCTCTCCTCGTCTCCTCTTTCCGGAATCATCTCTGGCCGCTCGAAATCTGCCGCAATTATTTATATACTCGATACGATATATTAATTGCGGACAACCTCGAAGAAGATACACCATTCGCCCATGAATTAATAAAAGATTGGATAAAGTCTTTCCAATCCACCCTATTGATTTATGATGAAGGCGGTGGATACCGATCATTTCTAGGCGCAGATCCGGAGGGCGCCCTCAACCTTAAAGATGAATGTCAAATTATTTATCATTCTGGAAAGGAATTTACTATATCAGAGGAATTAAAAAGTTTTCGCCTTGGAATAAATTCCTGCATTCAGAAGGAGAAAAACAATTCCATTGGATATGAAATTCCAGCCAAATCAGAATTGACACTATACCAGTTTTACCCTGAAATGATTTTGGAGACATGCAGAAAGGTTCGAAAACTGATAGATGAAGGGATTAAACCAAGAGATATCGTAATCCTCTCCCCATATCTATCTGACTCGTTGAAGTTCAGTATGACTGAAAAGTTAAAATCAATTGACATTCCAACAGTCACGTCACGACCCTCCCGTATGTATATCGATGCGCCAGAGATAAAGGCGTTATTAATCTTCGCGAAACTTTCACACCCCTTTTGGAAGATGAACATCTCTTTTTTTGAATTCCGCCATTCCATCATGCAATTTATTCCCAACTTGGATGTAATTCGTGCAGACTTGATCGCAAAAACTCTGTTCTCAAAAAATGAAGGTGAGTGCGCTATCAGATCATTTGACGCGATCAATAATATTCATCTTAAGGAAAGAATCACGTTCCAATTTGGGGAGAAAATGGTTGCTCTTCGAAGTTGGTTGATAGAGTATTTAGAGAATGAATCCAAACCACTGGATATTTTCTTTCAAAATTTGTATGGGCAACTACTTTCGCAAAAAGGTTTTCAATTTCATGGTGATTTTGATGCAGCGCATTTAATTACAAAGCTTATCCAATCGGTGAGGTCTTTCAGATTATTTTCCCAGGAAGTGTTTAATTATGATTATTCTCTCATTGGAAGAGAATATATCCAAAATGTTGAACAGGGACTTATTCCAGCCGCATTCAATAATCAATCAACTGATGATAATGCAGTCCTAATCGCGCCCGCCTATACTTTCTTAATGAAAAATCGACCTGTTGCTTTTCAATTCTGGTTGGATATCGGCAGTCTCGGTTGGTGGGAAAGATTATATCAACCGCTAACTAATCCCTACGTTTTTCGTAAGAATTGGAGAAGAGGGGCAATTTGGACTGAACAAGAAGAGTATGAAACGAATCAACAGGTAATGGGGCGGTTGGTAAACGGATTATTAAACCGTTGTACAGGAGGGGTAATCGCTGCAAGTGTTCAAATAAATGAATATGGATCCGAAAATCATGGACCCCTATTGCAGGCA
>Ga0209121_10001389_pt1 | contig 25334 bp, 20 predicted proteins | sample Cruoilmetagenom3_FD_187292 | JGI IMG/M metagenome (GOLD analysis project Ga0209121, IMG submission 187292) | Oil polluted marine microbial communities from Coal Oil Point, Santa Barbara, California, USA - Sample 3 (SPAdes) (version 2) | ecosystem: Environmental > Aquatic > Marine > Oil seeps ... | reverse complement strand
GTAGACCTGCTCGACCACGTGCTGCAGCTGCGTTTCGAGTGGCTCATCCGTCCCGACCGTCAGCCCGGAGAACTCCGCCGAGATCACCGTGGAGGCGAGCCACGAACCGCCGACATCAAGACCGATCCGCGAAGCACCAGCAAGAAGGGCGACTCCGATCAGCGCAACGAAAATGGCCCCGAAAACCCCTCGGCGCGGCGCCAGACCCATGGCCTCTAACTCGTCAACTCGAACGAGCCTCCACGAACCGGGAGCTCTAACGACGGCCAGACCCGTAAAAGACATCCCTGGTGTCCGTGATCGCCCGCCCGTTCGCCACGGTCGCCAGAGCAAGAACGGCCACGCCAACGCGGCCGCGGCCAACGCAAGGGCGAAAACGATGCTCTCAGTCCGCGGCTGGCCGAATCTGGCAGCTGAGTAGAGCAGAAGGACCGCCACCAGCGGAAGCGCTGCCCCGAGGGCAAGATCGACCGGAGCGGCTATTCCAAGCCGCCACCATGTCCCCGTCGACATGCCAGCGGATGGCTCGAGCCCCCGCTCCGCAAGAATTCCTACGGCGAGCCCGGCAGGTTCACCCAAGCGTTCGATCTCCATCTCGGCAGTCAAGGGATCGTCCCCCGCCGCCTCCGTCAGAAACGAACGGATCTCAAGAACCAGCTCATCGGTGTCCTCGGCGTCGACTGCAACGAGCTCGCCACGCAGCCGGGACAGGTACTCCTCGACGATCTCGGACACAGAACGCGTCATGCGTCCTCCCCCCTCAGGGTATCCATGGCCCCGCCGATACGCTGCCATTCAGTCTGGGCGCGCGACAGGAAGTCGGCGCCGTCAGGCGTGAGCTCGTAGTACTTGCGCGGGTTCCCGGGCGCGCCGGTCTCCCACGAAGCCACTACGAGACCATCCGACTCAAGCCTCTTGAGCACCGGATACACCGTGCTGAGGCCCGCGACGAGCTCCCCCAGTTCGGCAAGCGCCTGCACGATCCCATAGCCGTGCAGGCGTCCTCGGCTACTCAAGAGCTCGAGCACGAACAGCTCGACTATTCCCTTGCGTGTCTGTGCAAGCCATCTCGCTAGTGGGTCCACGCAACCTCATCTCCGCCGAAATCCATCAGCACCGCCCAAAGCCGGACCTGTGCTCAGCGTCACGCCAGCAACTCTCGCATCGCCGCTCTCCACACCTTTGGCAGACGCTCCTGTATCTTGTCCGGCCGACCCATGCTCTCGCCGATCATGCGTGTCACAAACGGACGAGCGACCTCCATGATGTCAATGTCCGGGTACAGCCGACGAGCCACACCCTCGACAGTCGCAAGCGACTTCACGAGCAGGCCATAGCCACTGGGGATCGCAATGCCGTTTCGGCGCAACAACCCCAGGAACCCGAACCCGAAATGGCGGAAGTCCGTGCTGCCACCGCCCATCGTCTTGTCGAGCAACTCACCCAGTTCGCGCCTGACCATCTCCACCTTGTGCGGCGGCACGACCACGCCAAGGTCCGCGGAGTAGCGCAGTGCGCGGTCGGCGTCGCGATACACGAAGCCCGCGAGCACCTGCGCGATGTCTCCACGCTCGGCGGGGGTGAGATGTCCCACGATGCCAAAGTCGAGATAGGCGATCCGGCTGTCGGGAGTCACGAACAGGTTGGATGGGTGCAGGTCGGCGTGATAGCGGCCGTAGAGCATCACCTGACGCATGAACGCGGTCGCACCGTGTACTGCAAGCGCGTGAGCGTCCACCCCCGCCAACTCCGCCTCGCTCAGTTCCGAGAGTCGCCAGCCGTACATGCGCTCCATGGTGAGCACTTTGGGAGCAGCGTGGGTCCACACGATACGCGGCACCACGATCTTGGGGTCGGGCCTGAAATCAAAGGCGAACCTGTCGGCTACGCGGCCTTCCACGCGCAAGTCGAGCTCACGCTCCAGGGAAGCTGCGAACTCCTGAAGCGACGCGTCCACATCGATGCCTCGCAGAAGCCGCCGCACCAACCTTTTCGACGCAAAGCGACGAGCTTCGGCGACGTCGGTTCGCAAAGCATCCGCTGTCCCGGGGCGAATCACCTTCACCACCACTTCGGCGCCGACGGGCAGCTCCTCGCCCCATACCGGTCGGTAGGCCTTGGCGAGAACAGCGGCATGCACCTGCGCCACCGATGCTGTGGCCAACGGCTTCTCTTCAATGGACTCATACAGGGATGAGATCGGTGCACCCAAACTCGCCTCGATGATGGGCTTGAGCTGTGCGAATGGGACGGGCGCGACGTTGTCCCGCAGGCACTCCATCTCGCGAGCCAGCTCGTCGCCGAACTCGTCAGGCCGTACGGAGATCATCTGTCCGAGCTTGATGAATGCGCCACCCAGCGTCTCGAACGCACGGCGCCACTCGGCCGCGAACGCCGCGCGCCTTGCCGACGCAGACGTGAGACCAAAACGAGAGCGAACGGTGCCGCGCACCCCGGCCGCAAGAAGCGTGCGCGTGATCTGTGTTGAACGCGCGGACATGGGAGTCACGCCCCCGTGGGCACGACGTGCGCAGCGATGGCGTCGAGTGTCGTCTGCATCTGCTGCACGGCTGCACGCAGTTCGGCGACTTCGAAGCGAACCTCCTCGAGGGCCTCATCCTGCGGATTCACTGCCTCGTCCAACTTCCCAGAGGCGATCTGCTCCTTGAGCCGCGCCTTCTCCTGAGCGACCATCGCCATGAATCCGTCAGTGAATGCATCCGCCCCACCGGACATGCCCTCACCCGCCACCGCACTGCCGCGCTCGACCGACTGCACCATCAGATCGTCGGCCTGATCGTGCGTGAACATCCACAACGCAAAGAACTTCATCGGATCGAAATCCGCCATACCAACCGCCCCCTCGGCTCCAACTACTGTGTCGACGGCACTGGCTCATGCCGCTGATACGAGTATTACGCAATGTGTAATAACACACAAGACGTAACACATGGGAGCAGCCCGAAAGGACTGGTTGCCCAAGGATGCTCCTCGACCTTTGCACGCGCCCAAGGGGTCTTGTGCAGGAAGTTCGGCACCTAGGGAATGGTTGGATCGTTCTTGAGGCAGTTGATTCGGATGCGCTTGGCCAGTCCGTCCCCCCCATACTTGTCGACAAATTTGCGCAACATCATCTCAAGTGTGGCGACGTGAAGCGGATCTCTGGACTACTCCCTCGGAGATGCTAGCGCGTGCCACGTGGGCAAGTTTTACGATGATCACATGACTCCGACAGGAAGATGAGGAGGAGTAATGCGCGAGACAACCGAGTTCATGGGCTTCACCCTGGAAGACGACGTGTTGAAGACGCAGAGTGGCGATGTGCAACTCAGCCACCTCAAGAAGGCCAAGTTGGGGGAGCACTGCTTGGTTCCACAGCCCACAAGGAGGTGCCAGGTCCGCCCAAATACACGACGAAGTCTGTGCAGCAGGTGAACCGCGCAATGAAGAAACATCGGAAGTAAACGCCTGATCGTTCCTTGGCAGTTTGACCCGTTTTGGGGTTGCGCCTTATCCTTGCCCCTGAAACCTAGGAGGGTGTCTCATGAATAGAACTTCGCCTTGGCGCACCATGGGGGTCATTGCGCTCGTTGCGACAACGATGCTTCTTTCTGGATGTGGGAACGATGCTCCGGATGTGGAAACACCCACTTTGCCCGAGGCGTCCACCGAGAGGGTGGTGGAGCCATCCCCTGAGGCGATTCCCGATGCAGTCCGATGGCCACTCACGGGCCTACCGGCGGATGACTCCTCGGCAGTAGATGTACGCGCCGTCTCCGTCAAGGTCGAGAACTCTTTCGCGGCGTGGCCGCAGAGCAGTCTGCAGAGTGCCGACGTCGTCTACGAGACGCTCACCGAGGCCAACATCACGCGCTTCAACGCGATCTTCCAAAGTCAGGCTCCCGAGATCGTCGGCCCGGTCAGGAGCGCACGGCTCTCCGATATCTACCTCGTCCCTCAGTACGACGCATTTTTTGCACACGTCGGAGCAAGCAAGTCAGTACTCGCAGCCGTAAGGGGTGCGGACATAGATGACTTGGATCAGTTTTTCAACTCCGGCCCGTACTGGCGTTCAAGCGATCGCCAAGCGCCCCACAACATGTACACGCACATCGGCGAGCTCAGGGAGCTGGGACTAGACAAAGGCTTCGCCGACACCGCAGTGCTGCAACCATGGGCTTTCGACCTCTCAAGCCAGCCCACAGTCCCTACGGTCGTTGAGGTAACGATACCCTTCGGGGGCGGCAACGATGTGGTGTGGACGTACGACGAGACCTCCAACCGCTACCTGCGCTCACAGAAGGGGCGCGTCCACGAGGACAGGGAGACCGGGGAGCAGTTGAGCACCCGCAACATGCTCGTTTTTTGGGCGCGTACGAGTTTCGTACCGGGAAACACAACAAGGGACATCGTCTTGGACGGCTCGGGGCGGGCGACCCTGTTCAGGGATGGGACCCGCATCGACGCCACATGGTCCTCGCGCAACGACGGTCCGCCGGAACTCAAGGCCGACGACGGGACCGTGGTCGAACTGGCTCCCGGAAACACATGGATAGAAGTGATCGCTACAGACATGGACATCACCGTCAGGTGATCCGTGTTCGCACAACGAGAAGCCCCGGCCGCCTGACTCGGTGACCGGGGCTGCCTCATATCTTTGTGGCGGAGAGGGAGGGATTCGAACCCTCGAGACGGGGGATGCCCGCCTAACGGTTTTCGAGGGCGATTATCGGTACGTATTCACGCAGGTGGAGCCGTGGGGTTCCCGGCATGACCTACGGGTCAGCCACGACGAAGGCGGCGCTGAACCTAGTGCGCGTCACGGGCGACATAGAGTTCTTCCAGTGCCCTGTATCGGTCCCAGTCGACTGCAGTCTAAATCTCGAAGACGGCATGATGGCGCAGTTCTTGATATATCGCTATATATCGCGAACACGATCAGAGCAAGCTGCGCGGAGACGGATTGTATGGTCGACTCCAAGCCCTTTGAGTCTGCCGTGTCAGGCAAGCCGACGCGCCTAAGCCCACAAGGAAGGCCTACATGCTCCAGCTTCACAGGATAAGCAAGTCGTACACTACGGCCGACTTCACGCAGGTCGCTCTCGACGACCTGTCCATCTCATTTCGAGAGAACGAGTTCGTAGCCATCCTCGGCCCGTCGGGCTCGGGAAAGACAACGCTTCTCAACATCGTCGGCGGCCTCGACCGCTACGACTCCGGCAACCTGATCGTCGATGGTATCGCGACTGAGGACTTCCGGGATCGCGACTGGGACGCGTACCGCAACAATCGCATCGGCTTCGTCTTTCAGAGCTACAACCTCATCCCGCACCAGACCGTGCTCTCGAACGTGGAACTCGCCCTCACGCTCTCGGGCGTCCCCCGCGCCGAGCGCAGGCAGCGTGCAATAGACGCGCTCGCGCAAGTCGGCCTCGGCGATCACATCCGCAAGAGGCCGAACCAGCTCTCGGGTGGACAGATGCAGCGCGTCGCCATCGCTCGCGCGCTCATCAACGACCCGGAGATCCTGCTCGCCGACGAGCCCACGGGCGCGCTCGATTCCACGACAAGCGAACAGGTGATGGCGCTTCTCACCAAGATCGCGGACGACCGTCTCGTCATCATGGTCACCCACAACTCGGAGCTTGCGGAGAAGTACGCCACGCGCATCGTCAACCTCAAGGACGGACGCATGGCTGACGACAGCGATCCGGTCTCGCCGGACGCAGACGAGTCATATCAGAGCGAGACGGGCGTCAAAAGGACGTCCATGTCGTTCTTCACCGCGTTGGCACTGTCCTTCAACAACCTCATGACCAAGAAGGGCCGCACGCTGATGACGGCCTTCGCGGGTAGCATCGGCATCATCGGCATCGCCGCGATTCTGGCGCTGGCGAACGGTGTCAATGCGTACGTCGAAAGTGTCGAGGAAGATGCGATGTCCGAGTACCCGCTGACGATCCAGAGCCAGGGCATCGACTTGACCTCACTGCTCGCGGGGTCCACGGACAGGGTCGATGCGGACGACCCGGGCACAGGCGACGTGGGCGCCACCGCAGACGGCGGCGAAGTACGCGAACTGCAGATGCTGACCCGCATGTTCGAGTCTGTCGGCACGAACGACCTCGCGTCGCTCAAGGCGTTTCTCGACGACAACGGCGGAGGCATCAACGAGCATGTGAACCTGATCCAGTATTCCTACGACATCACGCCGCAGATCTTCAGCGCAGAGACGTCCGAGGGAGTGCGTCAGGTCAACCCCGATACGACCTTCGCATCACTCGGCTTTGGGTCGGCCGGCGCGGCTAATCCTCTGGCATCCTCATTCAGCACCAACGTGTTCAACGAGATGGTGGATGACACGACCATGGTCGAACGGCAGTACGACGTGGTTGCCGGGCACTGGCCCGCCTCCGACGACGAGGCAGTGGTGGTGCTGACATCGAGTGGCGGCCTGAGCGACGTCATGATCTACGCGATGGGACTTCGAGACCCCGCCGAGCTGGACACAATGATGGAGCAGATGACCAACGCCGAGACCGTCGACACGCCCACCGAGAAGAAGTCGTTCACCTACGAGCAGCTCATGGACACCTCCTTCAAGGTGGTGAACTCGACCGACTACTACGTCCACGACGAGCAGTACGGCGTCTGGACCGACAAGCGTAGCGACGAGGAGTACCTCAGGGAGCTCGTGGAGAGCAGCGAGGACCTGCGCGTTGTCGGCGTGTTGCAGCCCAAGGAAGGGGCGACCGCGACATCGCTCCAGCCGGGCCTCTACTACAGCCCGGCTCTGACGAAGCGCCTCCTCTCAGAGGCCGCGGATACCGAGATCGTTCGCAGTCAGCTGAACGACCCCGCGCGGAACGTGTTCTCGGGTCGAACCTTCGTCGACGAGGAGATGAACCCCGATCGGAGCGACTTCGATCCGACGTCGCTTGTGACTGTCGATCGGGACGCGATAGGCAAGGCATTCAGCTTCGATGCATCCATGCTGCAGTTCGACCCGTCGTTTCTGGAGTCATCGTTCTCAGCCGGGAGCTTCCAAGGACTCGACGTGCCTTCGCTGAACCTGGAGGACCTGCTCGCCGGGCTCGACCTCGACGCACTACTCGGAGACGGTTCCGCCGCCGCCATCGACCTCGATGCGATGCTGTCGGGTCTCGATCTCGACGAGTTGAGCGAGGGCCTCGACTTCGAGGTGGACCAGGAGCTGGTCGCTGCACTGACCAACCAGGCGATCCAGGGCTATCTGGCGTTCTGCACTGCTGAGGGGCTGGACCCCACAGACACCCAGACCAACTTCCCCGTCTTCCTCGAATCCGAGGAAGGTGAGGCGATTCTGGCTGAGACCGAATCGCTCCTCGGCGGCTCGCAGCAGGGGCTCGACGAGCTACAGCGTCGCCTGCTGGATGCTTTGGCCGAAGGTGTCGAGCAGGCAATCCAGGAGCAGATCGCAGCGAGCACCGCCGCACTCCAGGGCCAGCTTGAAGCCACGATGGCCACCTACATGCAGCAGACGATAGCTTCCCTGTCGGAACAGGTGTCCTCGCAGCTCGGAGCCGCGATGCGGGATCAGATCGACTCCGCCCTCGAGTCATCCATGGACCAGCTCGCGAACGGCATGTCCGGCGCGATGGGCATGGACGAGGACGCCCTCCAAGAGATATTCCAGTTCAACATGGACAGGGAAGAACTGACGCAGCTATTGATGTCGATGGCCGGAACCGAGCAGAACTCGTTCGACGGCAATCTGGCGCAACTGGGGTATGCCGACGTCGGCAAGCCGTCCGGTATCGCCATCTACCCCGTGGACTTCGAGGGCAAAGGCAAGGTCATCGAGATCCTGGATGATTACAACGCGCAGAAGGAGATCGAGGGAGACGCCGAGAAGGCCATCACATACACCGACATCGTGGGCACGCTGATGTCGTCTGTGACCGACATCGTCAACGTCATCAGTTACGTGTTGGTGGCGTTCGTCGCGATCTCGCTCGTGGTTTCATCCATCATGATCGGGGTTATCACCTACATCTCCGTGCTGGAACGCAAGAAGGAGATAGGCGTCCTCCGTTCCATTGGCGCCTCAAAGCGCGACATCCGGCGCGTGTTCAACGCCGAGACTCTGATCGTCGGGTTCGTATCAGGGCTTCTCGGCATCAGTGTGACAATCCTGCTCACGCTGCCCGTCAACGCCATCATCCACACCAGATTCGATATAGCGAACGTCGCCATACTGCCCAGCGCGGCCGCTGCCATCCTCGTGGCCGTCAGCATGGGGCTTACGTTCCTCGCGGGACTGATCCCCTCCTCGGCGGCTTCACGCAAGGATCCGGTCGAGGCCCTCAGAAGCGAGTAGAGGAACTGATGAGACATGACGCGGCCTACGGCTCTTCGTAAATCCAGTGGATCTGTCGGCGGACAACCGGCAGGACGGCGCTTTCGCCTCCCATGATGCGCGCCTTGAGGACGACGTCGAGGTTCTCACGTATCGCCCAGTCGGCCCCTGAGGACAGGCCGTTGGGACGGGTAAGGACAAGCGGCGAGCCGGTGCGCCCTTGGAGCACCGCTCCCGCCAGCGCGTCGGCGAAGCCCATGCCGGTGGCGATGGCCACGTGATCCCAGACCATGCCTTCCTCGATGCCGTGCTTGGCCAGACGGAACGATGTGTCATAGCGGTCGGAGCCGGCGAAACGGCGGTAGTCCTGGACACCCCACTCGGTCAGGCCCGCGACGGTCATGGTGTTGATAGCACTGGTGCCGCCAGCGATGTACGCCATCGTTGCCTCGATCGAACGAATGGCGTTGGCGGTCGCTGGTGGCATCGTGGTGGGTTCGCTTAGCAGGATCGGCCGGCCGGCAAAGGCAGCCACGGCGGCAGCGCCCATCGCATCGGGAAAGGCCTGACCGGTGGTCAGATAGAAGGACCCGTCGTACGCGCGGCCGCTGGACTCGATCGCACCGACTGTCTTGGACGCGACGAGTGCTGCGGTCTCGTACCGGTTGGTGCCGCCCAGCCGCTCGACCGTGAGGCCGTCCATGGCGTCAATCGTACTCGCGACGCTCGCCGAGATGGCCGCTTCGCCGCCAATCAGATAGACGTGCTGTACGCCCAGGCGCTGCAGTTCCTCCGTGACCACGGACGGCACGCGGGTGCTGGGGGTGAGGAGCACTGGGCCGCCCACAGCCCCGGCGAGCGCCGAGCCGCCTAGCGCGTCAGGCCAGTTCTCGCCGGAGCAGACGACCGCGTACGTTGCCTCGACGCTTGAGGTCACCGCCTGCGAGGCAACCACCGCGGTACTGTAACGATCAGCGCCAGCAACCTCCTCGATGTAGTTGTGGTATGCGTTGACCTCTTCAATGTCCTTGTGGCGGTAGATGTAGAAATCATCGTGGCCCCAGTAAGGGTACGGGGTCAGGCGCATGACCGCGTTTCCAGTGCCACCACTCTGCTCCAGAGTCCAGTAGTACGTGTGCTCAGCGTTGGCCCACTTGTAGAAGATTGCGGCGTGGTAGTCGTACTTGTTGAGCATATCGCCGGGCTGTAGCTGGTCGCGATGGCTCAACTTGACCACATAGCCGCTGCTGGGCAGCGTCCGCGAGGAGAACGACGTCGGCAGTTTCCAGCACATTGAGGCCATTCCGGAGCAGTCGGTCCGGTAGCCCTCGAAGTACTCGCTCTGGCTGTAGGGGACGGGCATGTCGACCCAGCGCTTACCACGCGCGATGATCTCTGCGCGGGTGATGGCGAACGCGGGTGCAGCGGAACCGAGTACGAGTACGATGACGAGCGTGAGTGCGATTATCGTACGGCGTCGCATGTACGGACCTCCGGGGACGTCTCCCTTGCCCTAACTTGTATCGGCACGAATCGCAGCGGGATACAGTCCTGCCCTTGGCTGCTGACACATCTTGGGCATGTCAGCTTCGTGAGCACGGTACAGAGATAGCCACTGACAACACAGAGAAAGGCCCCGGCAAACGCCGAGGCCCTTTCAATGCTTGTGGCGGAGAGGGAGGGATTCGAACCCTCGAGACGGGGGATACCCGCCTAACGGTTTTCGAGACCGCCGCATTCAACCACTCTGCCACCTCTCCGCGATGGCGCGAGCGACCATAAGCCGCTTCGAGCGCACGTGCGAGTATACCGAGGGCGCGCTCGATGGGCAATCGAATCCGCTCGGCAACACAACTCCCCCGAAGCATGCCACTGGCTCACTGGTGGCTCGATGTGGCACGCTGGACACGTAAGCTCGCCGACGCAAACCGAACATGGAGCCGAATGCGCACCCGTATCGATCACCAGACTCGCACCTCCACGTACCGACGACCGCATGCTTCCATAACGCGCGTCCTGCTGTCCGCGGCGCTATCCGCCACGCTCCTCCTCTCCCCTACAGCTGTATTCGCCCGCACTCTCTCCACGGACACGATCGTCGGGATCACCCTCGAGGAATCCGGGCTGGAACAGTCCGCACCGGACGTCGAGGTGGCTGCCGGCCTCGTGTTGGATGCCGAGGGACGAGTGCTCTGGGCTCGCAGCGCTAGCGACACACGTGCGATGGCGAGCATCACCAAGATCATGACCGCCCTGCTGACTCTGGAGAACGCGGATCCCAACGACATCGTGACCATCTCTGAGAATGCCAGCAGCGTGGACTGGGCCATGGGGCTTGAGACCGGCGAGCATGTCACCGTGCGCAAGCTGCTCGAGTTCGCGCTCGTCGCCTCGTCCAACGACTCCGCCATCGCACTCGCTGAGCACGTGGGCGGGAACGAGAGCGACTTCGTCCAGATGATGAACACCCGAGCCCAAGAGCTGGAACTCGAGGACACCCACTACGTGAACCCGCACGGACTCGACGCCGCCGGACACCGCAGCTCGGCGAATGACATCGCACGCCTGGCCCGGATCGCCATGACGAACGAGGAGTTCCGGCGGATCGTCGCTATCAAGGAAGTCGAACTCGGCACGTACGGCGACAGGACGGCGGAGACAGTCAAGAGCACCGACGAGCTTCTCGGCGTGTATGACGGCATGTTCGGAGTCAAGACCGGCTTCACCGATGACGCTGGATGGTCGTTCGTCGGCATGGCGGAACGTGGGGGAATCGGCTTCACGACTGTTGCATTGGGCCTGCGCTCGGACGACGCGCGCTTCGCAGAGACGACTCGGTTGCTGGACTGGGGCTTCGAACACCTCAAGATGACCACGATCGCAACGACCACGGAGACCGCAGGAGCGATTCCTCTCACCCAGAACACCGCGATCGAGGTGCCGCTGGGCTTCAGCGAGACCACCGAAATACCCATCTTTGACCTGGACGGCGAGATCGAGCGAGTGATCACCACGGATCCCGAGGTCGGCCTTCCTGTGTATCAAGGACAGGCTCTGGGCGAGGTGCGGTTCCACCAAGGCGAACTCACGCTGCTGACACTCCCGCTCATAGCCATGCAGGATGTCTCGGCTGCACAGGAGACAGTTGGCGCAGTACCCGTCTCGGACTTTGTCGACATCACCGTGACCGCTCGCGCGTCGAGCGAGGCGATCGATGTCCCCGCCTTCTCCTCTGAGGTCGAGATCGTGCGGGAGGTCGTGCTCGACCCCGAGATCAAAGCACCCGTGCGCGAAGGTGACCAGCTGGGCGAGATCATCTACTCGCAGAGTGGCGACGTCATCTTGCGCGTGCCGGCCGTCGCTGCTGCGAACGTCGAGGCGCCGTCGGTCATGGAACGCGTCGGCATCTGGTTCGAGCGTACGTGGAACTGGATCACCGGCAAGCCACGCATGGCGATCGTGCAGGTGGCCGAGGGCTAGAGGCCCAAGAGCGCGTGCGCCGCAACGCTCACAAGGGAGAGTCTGCGCGAAGCTTCAGATACCGGATCAGCAGGAACGATCCGACGATGAACCCGACGACGCCCATCGTCCCTTCACGGGGGCGGATGTGATGTGTCAGGGGCTCGCCTGGAGCGAGGATCTCCATCTCCTCCGCATGGACATCGAACTCGCCGCCGTGCTCTTCACACGTACGGTTGAGCGTGCCCGTCACTCGAATGAGATCACCGGAGTGCTTGTAGTGACCGAGGTACTCGATCCGTTCCACCATATCGGCAGTCATCCAGATTCCCAGGCCCACCTCGTCGCCGAGTATGTTCACCCAGCTGCCGCCGCCTAGTGCGCGAAGGACATCGCCGACCGCCTCGCCCTCGACCACGACAGTGGAGCCATCAAGAGAAGGGTCGAGCTCAACGACCTGTGCCGGAGACAGTACTGTTTCGTCGGCCAGTGCGACCGCCGGAGTTATCAGCAGAATGACCGCCATGACGGATAGGGCTACCTGGAGAACGCGTCCTCTCATGATGCGCGCCGCCTCCTTGGCTTGAGTGCGAGTACGATCTGCGCGCCGAGCACCAGAACCGCGATGAACTCCAACCTGCCGGCCCACATCTGGAACATGTAGACCAGCTTGAGACCCGTCGGCATCGAAGCCGACGTCACCCCAATGGACAACCCGGAGTTCGCGGTGGCTGAGACTGACTCGAACGTCGCCTGCGCAGGACTGTATCCGTAGGCCATTCCGATGATGGCCCCGGCCGCATACGTCAGCAGGTAGAGCGTGAGCACCACGGCCGTCGTACTCGTCACCTCAGACGTCAGGATGCGTTCGCCCAGGTGACGGTAGCGGACCATGATCGCGGCCGTCGGCGGGGCCAGCGACTTCTTGATGCTGAGCACGAGAGACTTCCACATCACTCCGACACGCAGCGCCTTGAAACCGCCGCCTGTCGAGGACATGGAGCCTCCCACTGCCATCCCTATGATGATCGCGAGGATTCCGATACCGCCAAAGTCATCCATGAACTGGCTGGGGTAGACGGTCTGATGCCCCGCGCTCTGGCCCGCGACCACCTGGAACACTCCCTTGCGGAAGATGCCGAGCGCCCCTCCGGTCCATGCCGAATAGGCCATGCCCATGGCGACGAGAGCGATCATGGTTGCGGAAACGGATGCCAGGACCCGCGTCTCAAGGTTGCGACGAATCTCAACGCGGTTACCGCGCCACACGGTGGCGTGCAGACCGAAGTTGATGGATCCGGCCATCATCAACAAGAGCGCGACAACCTCGACGAGGTAGTTGTGGTAGTACATCAGGTTCATCCGTTGCGGCGCGAACCCACCGGTATCGAATGCGGCCACAGCGATCCAGAAGGAGTGCAGCAGACCTCGGTCAATAGGCATACCGAGGTACATGAGGACCGCAAAGATCGCCAGGGTTCCCGTCACGACATACGTGAGGGTGACGATCCATATGAAGCGAGCAGTGTGGATCACGTTGGGGAGGATACGCTCATCACGGCCTTCGGCCATATACAGAGAGAACGCGCCCCCCTTGAGCGCGAACGCCATCGAAAGCGCCGTCACCACGATCCCCTGGCCACCCAGGAACTGCGTGAGATGTCGCCACATGTTGTGGCTGAGCGCGAGGTGATCGAGATCGACGACGACGGTGAGTCCGGAGACGGTGAATCCGCTGATCGCATCGAACACAGCATCGAGGTACGTGACGTAGTTGCCCGACAGCGAGAGCGGAACCGCTGCGACACAGGCGGCGACCATCCATGCGAATGCCGTGATGGCCATGGCGTGCACATGACTCACGCGCGGCCGCTTGATCATCGAACTGATCATGACCATGCCCACGGTGAAAGCGACGCCCATACCTGCGAAGTAGTCGAGTGCGGCACTCCACTCGCGATAGACGAGGGCCGTGGCGAGCGGAATGAGCATGGCGATGCCGAGTCCGACGACGAATATTCCGGTGAAGTGGAGTACGACTCGGATATCCTGCCAGCGCATGCGAACCCACATGTCAGAAGCTCCCTACAGTGTCCACATGAGGATCACGGCCATGCCCCATGTAGCAAGAAGGAAGCCACCAAGTATGAGCACCTCGGTGAGTATCCCTCGGAGCCAATGCTCCAAGGGACTTTGGAACCAATGTGTATTCAAGATCGTCGTTTCGTCCGGGGGGTAAGGACTCGCGCCAATACCAACAGCATACCAGTGAATGAGGCGCGCGAGGACCTATCTCACTGCAGCGCTGAACCCAATGTACCCACTGCCGACGGCGCGCAACATACTGGTTCGCCCCTGCATCCGCACTGCTGATTTCCTATGCATCGACAAGGGGCCCGGTCGGAATCGACCGGGCCCCTTCAGATAATTCACACCAATCAAGCAAAGCGCCTAGTCGGCGAGAATGCCCTCAACCTCGTCGCGCACTGCCTGACTGATCGCTGCATCTCCACCAAGGAACTTGACGCGAGCGATGTCGGCCTTGTTGTCGGCAAGCTTGGCCGACGCGGCTGCGTGCAGGTCGTAGCTGGGAGTCAGCAGGAGCGAAGAGCCCATGAGTCCCTGCATGACACCACCCGTGAGTGCGTCGGGGAAGTCCCGCCCGGTTGCAAGGGCGACGCCGTCCCAGACGAGTCCGACCTCATCCACGCCGTACTGCGCCATGTCTGCGGCAGTGTCATATCGGGTCGCACCCGAGATGCGATCCACTGCGTCGGCGGTGAACTCGGCAACCAGCTGAGCCTCCGTCGCTGCGGAAACAGCTTGGGGGCCACCGACGATGATCACATCGGTGACGCCGAGGTTGCGCATGGCCTGCATGGTGCCCGCATCGATATCGTTGGCACCGGCAAGGAACATGGGCGTGCCGTCAGCCGCGGCCACAGGAGCTGCGCTGAGTGCGTCGGGGTAGTTCAGTGAGGTCACCACGAGAGCGGTACCGTCGAAGTCGGCACCAAGCACCTCGACCGCTTCGCCTGCGACGAGGTTCGCCGTCTCACAGCGCTCGGAACCTTCGATACGTGTGACGAAGCCGTCGAGCATGACCTCGAGGTCGGTCTGAACGTCCATTGAGATGGCCGATTCACCACCGATGATGTAGGCGTTCTCGGCACCCAGACGCTGAACCTCAGCTGCAGTCACCGCAGGGAGTGATCCGGCTCTCGTGAGCAAGATCGGACCGTTCACGCCACCGGCCAACGCACTCGAGACGAGAGCATCGGGCCAGTTGAATCCGGTCGCGATCACGACCGTGTCACACTCGGCCGGGAACGCTTTGCGAGAGGACTGAACAGCCGTCTCGAAACGGTCGTCGCCCTGAAGGGTCGAGTACATGGGCTCGAGGTGAACGCCCCAGATATTCGGGCCCGTGATGTCGTCGCCCAGACACTCACGCATGTCCACCCAGACAACGGTGCCTTCGTGGATGCGGGGGCGCTTCTGGCCACCATCCTCATCGCACACGACGAACTCGGTACCGGTGTTCAGGTCATAACCGTAGATGTCTTTGCCCGAGCCGGTATCCTCAACGATCTCAGCGGGAGCGATGTCGGCGGCGCACACCGCAATGGCGGCACCGGCGTCGTGGCTCTTGCACGTGCTCTCGTCCTGGGCCTCCGCGACATCCGCGGCTGTGACGGCCGGGCTGCAGGAGTTGCGGCCATCCTGCCACACGATCAGGTTTTCGCTGATGTCGATACAGCCCTCGGCGGTACCCGAGGCAATCTGAGTGCGCATGTCAGTTGCCAGGTCGTAGACGAAAGCGTCGTCATCTTGGACCCATACCGCACGATCGCCCCAGATGGAGGGACTTTCGATGTAGTCGTTGGTCTCGGCGAGCACAGTCGTCTCGCCGGTCGAAAGGTCTTTCACGCTCACCGTGTAGGTCGACTGCTCGCTACCCCACTGATGCGTGAGATAGACCAGGTTATCGCCATAGAGCTCTGGCATTTTTTGGTCGCCCTCGCCTCCGGCTGCAATCGTTGCCTCCTGCGAGGTGATGTCGTACATCCAGATGTCGTCATTCTCGTCACGATCATCGATCCAAACGACCGTGTCGCCCCACACGAACGGGTTGCACATACAGCAGGTGTCGTCGCCCGTATCGAGTTCGGACGTCAACCCGGTTGACAGGTCGCGCATCCAGATCTCATCGCCATCGTCACTCCAGACGACGATGTCGCCATAGACTGACGGATTGTTCTGCATATCCTCGGCCATATTGATCGGGAACTCGAGACCCGTCGAAAGATCGACGGCCCAGATGTCCCACTCGCCGCAACTGTCATCGACTCTGCGGCCATCACGGAACACCACCATGTCGCCCCAGAACTCGATCTGAGCCTGAGGTCCCATGGCGTTGGTCACCACGAACTCCTCGCCTACAGCGATGTCGCCGTCGGCGAATGCTACCACCGGTAGCAGCGTCACCATCATGGTGATCGCTAAAAAGACAGATAGTGCTTTGCGCGTTCTCACATGTGCCTCCCCTTATCTGTGTCCCCTGATATTCGGTGCCCGAGCACTCTGCTCAGATACCTAGTACACGACGCTGATCGCGTCGTAGTCGGTAGGCGAACTATCGCCTACTTTTCAGGTTATGGGGAGTCGCCGTAAATGTGGATTCGGAGGCGAGCGAAAGGATTAACCAACGTTTACGGGGGACAGATAGCATCACGCTGCCCGAGATACTCAGAACAGCTCTTCTGCGAGTTGCTGGAGTCGCTCCGCGTCATGAAGCGCGTCTCTGTCCAGCGCCTCGACGATCGACCCCTCTTTGAGCACGTAAGCGCGGTCGGCCATTCGGCTCGTCTGCCCCAGACTGTGCGAGACCGAGAGTATCGGGAACCGCCCCTTGAGACGCTCGATCAAAGCCTCGATACGCCGTGTGGCGAGGAAGTCCAGTGATGCGGTGGGCTCATCGAGAAGGAGAGCCTGCGGCTCCAGCGATAGGACCCGCGCAAAACAGAGTCGCTGCTGCTGCCCACCCGAAAGCGTCAACGCGGGGTCGCCCAGACGATCGCGCACATCATCCCAGAGCTCGACGTCCTTGAGCGTGGCCTCCAGGCGCTCGTCGATCTCATCCCGGCTCAGGCCCAGCACGTGCTTGAGCGGCAACGCGAAGTTCTTGCGGATCGACGCCGGCAGAACGTTGGGGTTCTGGAACACCATTCCCGCTGTGCGACGCAGGAGGGCGACGTCCATCCCGTTCCCGTACGCCTGCACCGCCTCATCACCCAGGGCCAGCGTGACCTGACCTTCCGTACGCACGCCAGAGAACAGGTCGTTCATCCGATTCACCGAACGCAGCAGTGTCGTCTTGCCAGAACCCGACGGGCCGATGAGCGCCGTGACCTCTCCTCTGCGGAACTCGATGTCGACGTCGGTGAGCACGCGCGTGTCGCCGAACCACACGCTGAGACCGGCAACCGTGATCAGTTGTTCCATCTGCGCTCGAGACTCCTCTGCAACAAGTACGCTCCTATGAACAGCGTGGCCGTGAGTGTCAGCAACACCAGCGCCGCGCCGAAACCCTGATCGAGCTCAGCCGCCGTGTTGTGCTCGGCAGCGATGACGAAAATCTTGAACGGAAGGGCCTCGAACTTGCCCAAAAGGTCCTGCGGACCGCGCCCGCCCGCTGTCGCAACGGCGCCTGTGAGCATGATGACAGCGGTGTCCTCGGCAGCGCGCCCCACCGAGAGTATCGCACCGCTGAGAATTCCTCGGCTGGCGGCCGGCACGAGTACGCGCCGGAGCGTCTGGGTCTGTGACATCCCCAGGCTCGGCCCCAGAAGCCGGATGCTCATGGGCAGTCCGGCGAGTGCGCTCTGCGTGGCGCGGATCATGTAGGGCAGTACAAGCAATGCGATGCACACGGCGGCGAGCAACAAGCCCGTCTTGGCCTCCTGAGCGACCGTCCGTCGCAGCAACAGGATCATGGAGAAACCAAAGAGGCCCATCACGATCGACGGTATGCCGGCAAGCACGTCAACTACGAGCGTGACCGACGCCTTGAATCTCGGACCTGCGTATTCCGACACATGTATGCCCGCAGCAAGGCCGAGGGGAATGGCAATTCCCGCAGACAGGGCGACGAGCGTGAGAGTCCCCACCACAGCGGGCCAGATCCCATCGAACACGCGGGCACCGGCGAAGACAGCCCGAGTCCACGGAACGTCGCCGAACAGCAGCTGCGGTCCCAGAATGTGAGCGGATCGTGCGACCAGGAAGACGACCAGCACGCCCACAACGGCGAGAACACCGAACGCGGCGACCCAGCTGGCTCCCACAAGGATTCTCTCGCGCCACTTTCGCATCCTCTAGGCCTCCAGCCGAACGGACCTGCGCACCAACGCGGAAATCGTCCCTGTCACGAGCAGTAGGATGAGCCCGCTTGCGAACACTGACTGATGAGCCGGGCCGCCTACTGCTGTCGCCATCACCATGCCGATGTGCGCCGTCAGCGCGCGAATGGAGCCCAGAGCGGACGTGGGCAGAAGCGGGGCGTTGCCGGTGAGCATGAGCGCGATCATCGTGTCACCGAGCGCCCTGCCGAATCCCAACACCAACGCCGAGAGCAGTGCGGAGCCAGACACCGGTACAAGAACTCCGAACACGTGCTGCACGGGACTCATGCCGAGAGAAGCACAGGCCTCGCTCGTGCGCGGCGCCAGACCGCGCCAGTTGGAGTCGATGACGAGCACAATCGTGGGCAGTACGAGCACCGCCAGAGTGACCGCCGCCCCCAGAAGCGCGAAGCCGCTCCCCTGCTCAAAAATATCACGCAGCAGCGGCGGGATCGTCATGACCGCGACGAATGCGTACACGATCGTGGGGATGCCCGTCATGAGGTTGATGACCGCCATGACCGGGCGGGCGAGTCGTGCGGGGCCCACGCCGTAGGCGAATGCGCACACGAGCACCGCTGCGGGAAACGCCAGCGCAACAGCGAATGTGGCCAACACGAGAGAGCCGACGACCATGGGCAGGATGCCGAAACTCCCCTGCAGCGGTTGCCAATCCCAACTCAGAACCTGACGCGCGCCCTCTGCCGAGAAGACCGGCAGACTGAAGTACACGAGGAACGCGAATATGGATAGGACGGCTACGACGGATATCGCCGCAGCCGTCCCAAGCGTCACACGAAGCAACGCGTCGGTTCTGCTGTGTGAGTCAGTGCTGCCCACTAGAAGATCGGGATGTACCCGCCGTCAACGATGTACGAGACACCGTCGGCGCCCAGGATGAAGTCGATGAATGCCTTGGTGAGGCCCTCCGGCTCGCCCTTCGTGTTCATGTAGAGCTTGCGCGTCACCACATAGGAGCCGTCCTTCGCGTTGTCCTGCGTGGGCGCCACGCCATCGAATGTGACCCCGGCGACTGAATCATCGATTCCACCGATACCCATGTAGCCGATGGCCTGCGGATCCCCGGACACTGCCGTCTTCATGGCACCGTTGGACGCCACGACGTTGGCCTCGACAGCGATGTCTCCCTCGGCCAGAGCCTTGCTCCAGAACACGTCACGCGTACCGCTTGCCTCGTCACGAGTGAAGAGGTGAATCTCGCCGGCATCGCCACCGAGATCAGCCCAATCGGTGATCTCGCCCGCGAAGATGGCCTGCATCTGCTCGGCGCTGAGCTCGGTCACGGGATTGTCGGGATGAACGACCGCAGCGACACCGTCGACAGCGAAGGCGAACGAGACCAGATTCGGGTAGAACTCGACCTCTTCGTCCTTGAGCGCACGACCGGCGTTGCCGATCTCCACGAGCCCCTCGCCCACCTGCTCGACGCCGACTCCCGAACCGCCACCGGCGACCGTGATGAGGATGGCGTCATTGGACGTCATGATGTCCGCAGCGGCGGCCTCCATGACAGGGATGTGTGCCGTGCCGCCCGCGATGTCGAGGTCGCCCTCGAGTTCCGCGAACGCATCAAACGCCGTGGCTTCGGCTGCGGTATCGGCCGCTGGAGTCTCCTCGGTGGCGGAATCCTCATCGGCGGACGAACACCCCGCAACACCCAGAAGTCCTACAGCGAGGAGGAGTGTCATAAGGAGCGCCAGTGAGCGTGTGCTGAATCGTGCGGACATCATGCTTCCCTTCGGCCATTGTTTGTACGCGACTGCCATTCCCTGCGATATTCGCGTTGCTTATGCGAATACCTTGTTTCTGCTTATATTGTTAACACATTAACGAACCTGCTGCCAACCCCCAGAAGAAAGACGCGCGGTCTCGCAGGTAAACGAGCACCGCGCACGAACAGTACAGGCATCTGATATCACTTCTCTGGCGACTTGAGTCCCGGCATGCCCCGTGCGCTCACTGTCGCCGCACAAAGCGAGATCTCGAATCGAAAGGGAGCGATCAACGTGCGTATCATCGCGGTCATGAGCGGCAAGGGTGGCGTGGGCAAATCATTCGTCGCGACAGGTCTAGCAGCTGCACTGCAGCGTCGCACCGGCGCGGTCGGAGTTTTGGACGCTGACATCATCGGCGCATCGGTGCCTCACCTTCTGGGCGTCCCCCGAGGCGCCAAGGTTGATGCCGACGGCAAGTTCATCCCCGGCGTGGGGTCGGACGGCATCAAGGTCGCGTCCATGAGCCTCATGCTGCCAGCCGACAACAAGGCCGTCATCTGGCGAGGCCCCATGATCTCCAATGCCATAGGCCAGCTCTACAACGACACGCTTTGGGGAGACACCGAGTACCTCGTGGTCGACCTGCCCCCGGGAACATCGGACGCCGCACTCACCGTTCTGCAGACGATCCAGCCTGACGGCATCGTGGTGGTCACGACTCCGCAGGACATGGTCACGAACATCGCGCATCACGCGCAGGACATGGCCGACGCCATCGGCACCAAGGTCATTGGACTCGTGATGAACATGGCCTACGTCATGTGTCCGCACTGCGACGAGCGCATCAACGTGTTCGGATCTGCGACTGAGGTCCCAGAGGACGGACCAGCGCAGCTGGCGACGCTGCCACTCGTACCGGAATGGGCGGCACTGGCCGACTCGGGCCGTGCAGCCGAGACCGCCACCGAGAAGTTCGACGCCTTGGCTGAGCGAGTGCTGTCCGAGATTGCTGCAGAGGAATCAGCCGCAATCTAGAACGAGGCGCCCAAACGCATCTGGTCGACCAAGCCCAGCAGGGCCCCTACAAGGACGACAGAGAAGGCCCGTCTCAGATGAGACGGGCCTTCGTGATGTCGGTGAACAACGTTCCGATTAGTCCCTCTGTCGAATATCTCTGCGTTGGAACAGCGGGATCGCCACAACAAAGAACACCACGGCGATCACTGCGAGAACAGCGACGTGACTCCAATCCATCCCGTTATTGAGCGGGTCGCTACCCAGGTAGTAATAGAAAGGCGAAAGCTTCTGCCACGCGGGGTTGTCGGCTATCTCGCCCATCGAGTTCATCACATGCATGACGAGCATGAACCCGACAGCGCCCCAGATCGCACTTCCCTTGCGGCCGGTTCCCGCACCTATGGCAAGCGCCAGAGCGCCGCCGACGAGACCCACCAACGTGAGCAGTGCACAGATGGCTGCGATGTTGCCCAAGGGGAGCTCCATGCCTCCGGCGAGCGCTCCGCCCCAGGTCCCCAGGAAACTGACCAGGCCGACGACCGACGCGTAGAACACCATGGTGACGCTCTTCTCGACGATGATGCGCGAGCGAGAGATCGGGTTCGCCAGCAAGAGGCCCATCGTGCGCCTGGCCTCCTCGCCCGCGAGCGCGTTTGAGCCGATCGATATCGTGACTATCATGACCATGATCGGCGCCATCATCCCGAAAGTCTCGATCTGGAACCAGCCGGCGGGAGTCCCTATGTCCCCCCCGCCGAACAGGGCGAACATGGCGTTCATCCCCTCGGGCATCGCATCGAGCATGTCGAACATGGACTCAGGCAGCGCCCGCCAGAACCAACCCAGTAGAAGCTGCACGTACAGCATGTACGCACAGGCCGCCATGAGCGATACCTGGTGCTCGGACGCAGTCTTTGCCCAAATGGATGAGACCCTGGCAGCTCCAGCGAGCTTGTCTGCGAGCTTTCTGGTCAGAGGGTTGGCACGCAGCCGATCGATCATCGTCACGCCCACCGACTGACCCTTGAGGTCACGACGGTTGAGGCTGACCACGGCCACCACAGCAAAGAGCGCCGCAAAGCCGAGCAGCAGACCAATATGTCCCCAGTCGATCCCGTTGTTCAAAGGGTCGCTGCCATTGAAGTAGTACCACGGGAGAAGTTTGGCCCAGTCTTCGCCACCATCGAGCATCGGTAGCAGCCCCGCTCCCAAGAAGCCTACGACCATCACTCCCACAGTCACGCCTATCGCGGCACCGCGGTTCCCCGTTGCCGCACTGATAACGGTGGCGAGCAACCCGTAGAACAGGCTGCTTGCGAGCATGTGAGTGCTGAGCGCCATGACATCCATGTCACCCAACTCGAGGTCGAGAACAGCAGCGAAACCAACAGAACAGCCCCATAAAGCGATCGCCGCCAACGTAATGAGCAGGACCAGCGCGGCCATCTTCGCGACCAGCACGTGTGTCCGGCTCTTAGGATTGGCCAGAAGCAGCCCTATCGTCCCTTTGCGCTCCTCTCCCGCGATCGAGGCAGCGCCCATCGCCAAAGCCATCGCTGCGATAGTCATCGATCCATAACTGCCCTGGATCGCACTGATAGCGAGCGCGCCGGCGTCGATTCCTCCAGCAAGGCCCAAGACCGACTTGTAGCCCTCGGGAAAGGCCTCAAGGAACGAGATATCAAGCCCCTCATATGCATACATGCCGAAGAGAATGAAGAATCCGAGCACCCCGGAAGCGATCGCCCAGCCCAGCCAGCGATCGCGAAGGGTCTTCGCGAATACCGTGGCCAGCATCAGGCGCTCGCCTCCTCATCCTGGTAGTACTTGAGGAAGATCTCTTCGAGATCGGCAGACTGCGTACTGATGTCGACGATGCTGTAGTAACCTTCGACAGCCTTGAGCAAGGCGCCCATGTCCCCGCCGAATGTCATCACGACATGGTGGTTCTGCGCCCTGACATCACTCACACCATCAACGGCTTCGAACACCGATATGTCCGCCTCCTGGTCGAGCTCGATCTCAACCTGCCGCATGGCCTTGGACCGGAGCACCTGTACGGTCTCGAGCGCGATCAAACAGCCATGCCGGATAATGCCCACGCGGTCCGCCACGCGCTGCACCTCTGAGAGCGTGTGGCTCGAGAGGAACACTGTGCGTCCTTCGTCGGCCACTTCACGCATCATTTTCTGGAGTTCCCGCTGAACGAGCGGGTCGAGTCCGGTGCTGGGCTCGTCCATGATGATAACCTGCGGCTTGCTCATGAATGCCTGGATGAGACCGACCTTCTGGCGGTTACCCGAGGAGAGGTCTCCCACCTTCTTGGTCAGATCCGCGTCGAGTCTGTCGGCCAGCGTATCGACATACTTCCAGTCGACGCCTCCGCGCAGGTTGGCGTAGTACGTGATCGTGTCCTTGCCGGTGAGGTTGGGGTACATGGCGAGATCGCCCGGCAGATAGCCGATGTACTTGCGGATCTCGACGGCCTGCGTGTGTGTGTCCATCCCCAAGATCGAAGCCTTGCCGGACGTCGCCCGGATCTCGTCCATCATCGTACGGATGGTGGTCGTCTTTCCCGCACCGTTGGGGCCGAGGAAACCGAAGACCTCACCTGCCCGGATATCCAGGTCGAGATCGTTAAGCGCCTCAACCTTGCCGTAGTGCTTGGTGAGACCCTCTGCCCGGATGGCAATCTTGTCGCTCATGTGGCTCCTCTCCCAGTGACCGGTCATCGCTCTTCGATGCGCGCGGCATCGCTACTTCTTGTCATCCCGATCCTTCTCACTCATTGCCGAGAAGGCCTCTCGCGCCTTGTCGGAAAAGGATGGCGTGAATATGCCCTCTCCCAGTATCTCGTATGCGGGAGCGGCATAGGCGCCGAGTGCAGGGCTCGCAGCAGACTCCGGATCGGTGATGTCGAAGCCCAGGAGCCGCTGCATGTGCTTGTGCATCACGAGCGCTCCCAACGACCACAGCATCAGAATCGCCGCGCGACCGCGGGGGTCGTCGGTAGGTCGTGCCATTCCCGTTTCGACGGCCTGCTCCATGTAGACTTCCGCGTCGCCGACAAGATCGTCCACGAGCTTGGCCACCGTGGGCGAGTCCTCCGCGAGAACCTGGGCCAGATAGCCGCCCATGGAGCCTATATCGCTGTTCTGAATCGCAGCGGTGAGGTCGACCCCTGAACCCTGAGCGATCGCACTCCGCTTGTACTCCCGGATGGACGCCGCGATGTAAGTGTCACAGGCGAAGCGGAGTTCTTCCATGGAGCCAAAGTGGTGGATGACCGAGCCTGGCGCGACGTCTGCCGCCTCGGCGACCTTGCGGACAGTCGTCGCGGCCACTCCGTACGTGGCGACACACTCAATAGCCGCATCGCGGATGCGCGCTTTGGTAGTGCGGTCATCTGTCGGCGTTGAACTCATGTTCAGTAGTTTAAACACTTGTTCAATCCGGCGCAACCATTCGCGCTACTCCCCCGCTATCGACCCCGCCACGCGAGCGAATCCCTGTGCTGTAAGTGTCGCCACTCCTCCACCGGTGGGAGCCACGCTGAACACCAGCATCGTGCCCGCCCCGCGAGCGAAGAGCATCGATTCGTAGGCGACCTCGCCCGCCTCGGTCATCTGATACACCGTGACGGCCACGCGTGCGTCGGCCTGCAGCAGGGTGTCGAACAGGACCCACCCGTGCTCGGTAGGCCGATAGAGAGCCGGGGCGCCCGCTTCGGCCTCGGTGATAGCGACTACGCCTGCCTCGGCCAGCCGAGTGAACGCGAGTGCGATCGTGGGCGCATCCATGAACGATGCCGCATCGAACGGGAGCACGCCTGCCAGCAGTCCGGTCGCCCAGCGCGGGTCGCCCGCGGCGGAATCAGCAAGAACGGCGGCCACATCGGCGGCCGTGATCGCGTCCGGCGTGGCCCCATGGGTTGCCAGCGCGCTCATACGGGCCAGACGCAGTGCATCGGCGGCGGCAAGCAGCGCCACGACCGCTCTGCCGTCGAGTTCGATCCGCTCGTCTGCCCCAAGGATCGCGCCATCGGGCCGCAGCGGCCCTGTGATCTGCGCCAGGATATCGTCCGACGAGGCCATTCCGAGCTGCATGGCATTCCCCGCTCCGGACAACAGTGCGATCTCGTCGCCCGCTCCCCAGGCGAAGACTGCGCGATACACACCTTCGTCAGCGCCGATTGCAGCGAAGTCGACCATGCGCGCAGGATTCGCCAGCGAAGTGACGGCGGTTTCAAGGAGATCACGCCCTTCATCGGCCAGCGAAACGAGGGCGTCTTCGAACAGGCGCGTGGCATGCTCGGTCGCAGCGCCCAGCTGCGTCGTCGCCAGTGGCCCCGGCTCGATGCCCAGAGCGCCAACTGCTCCA
>Ga0209121_10001387_pt1 | contig 25347 bp, 11 predicted proteins | sample Cruoilmetagenom3_FD_187292 | JGI IMG/M metagenome (GOLD analysis project Ga0209121, IMG submission 187292) | Oil polluted marine microbial communities from Coal Oil Point, Santa Barbara, California, USA - Sample 3 (SPAdes) (version 2) | ecosystem: Environmental > Aquatic > Marine > Oil seeps ... | reverse complement strand
CGCCAATAGGCGAACAAGCATGGCAAGAAGCTTTTGCGCTGTACCAACAATATCCTGAGTTTCAAAAACTACATTCGCATTTTACCTTAGAAGATTTTAAAAGCATCTATTTCTGGGAATGGCTACATCGCGTTATAGGTAGATTAATTGGTATGGTTTTTATTATTCCGTTTTTATACTTTTTGGCTACCAAACAGCTTACTAAAAAAACAATAAAAAAATGTATTGTACTTCTTGCTCTTGGTGGTTTTCAAGGCTTTTTAGGTTGGTATATGGTAAAAAGTGGTTTGGTAGATAAACCAGATGTAAGTCATTTTAGATTGGCTGCACATTTAACAACGGCCTTTTTAACTTTTGCGGCAACCTTATGGGTAGCTTTAGATTTAATTTTTCCGGAAAGAAAAACAGTAGACAAAAAATTTAGAAACCTTATTATTGGTGGTTATATTGTTTTAATTTTTCAAATAATTTATGGTGCTTTTGTAGCAGGATTAAAAGCGGGATTATTACATAATCATTGGCCTTTAATGAATGAAGGAAAGTTTATGCATGAAACCGTTTATATACTACAACCGTTTTATAAAAACCTTATTGAAAACCCAAGTGGTATTCAATTTATTCACAGAACAGCAGCTTATTTAGTAGTTGTTTTTATCTTACTAATATGGTTTCAATCTAAAAAACTAACACGTACTAAGTATCAATTAAAAGCAGTAAATTCTTTGTTAATTCTAGTAGTAGTACAATTTTTATTAGGTGTATTTACTATAGTTTACCAAGTACCATTAGCCTTAGGTGTAGCACATCAAATAGGTGCGTTTTTTCTATTGAGTGCCATGACATTTACATTGCATCGTTTTAGTAAATAGAAACAAAAAAGGTAGTATACTTTAAGAAGTATTTAGTTTTAATATTTACAAATTTAGTTTTTGGGTTTTGAGGGTTGGAAATCGTACCTTTGCAAAATAATTTTTTATAATGATTTACAGATTTAGAATAGTACTTGATAATGATACGGAAGATGATATTTTTCGTGATTTAGAAATTCGTGAAACAGATACTTTAGAAGACTTACATAATACCATTACGCAATCTTTTGGTTTTGATGGTTTAGAAATGGCTTCCTTTTACATAAGTAATGATACTTGGGAGCAAGGTGAAGAAATATCTATGTTTGATGTTAGTGAAGGTGCAAACACAGTTCGTTTAATGAACGAAACCACCATTAATGATGTGGTTCATGAAATGCAAACCAAACTAATTTACGTATACGACTTTTTAAGCATGTGGACTTTTTATGTAGAACTTGCTGAAATTGTTGAAGAAGCAGAAGGTACAGACTATCCAAACCTTATGTTTGTTCATGGGCAAATTCCTGACGAAGCTCCTACCAAAAATTTTGAAAGTGACGATTTAGAAGAATTTGATGAATTTGACGATGGATATGATGTAGATGATTATGATAACCTAGACTTTGAAGAAAACTGGAACTAGGCTATATTAACCCTACAATTCTTAATATATAAAGCACTCTACATTACTATAATTAGAGTGCTTTTTTTTGTTGAGTATGTAACATTTTTTTACTTCCTTCGTCTTACCTATAACTAATCAAACTGCTTTAATTTTGGAATCTATTTTAACTATTAATAACCTTACCAAAAAATTTGGTTACCTCACAGCTGTAAAAGACCTATCGTTTACCATCAAAAAAGGAAATGTATATGGTATTCTTGGACCTAACGGAAGCGGAAAATCTACAACACTTGGTATTGTTTTAAACGTAGTTAACAAAACACATGGAGATTTTAAATGGTTTGATGGAACAGTATCTACACACGATGCTTTAAAAAAAGTAGGCGCCATTATTGAACGTCCTAACTTTTATCCATACATGACTGCTGCACAAAACTTAAAATTAGTCTGTAAAATTAAAGGAGTAAGCTATAGTAAAATTGAAGAAAAACTAGCAGTTGTTGGTCTAGAAGACAGAAAAGACCACAAGTTCAACACCTACTCTTTAGGTATGAAACAACGTTTAGCTATTGCTTCGGCATTACTAAATGATCCTGAAATATTAATACTTGACGAGCCTACAAACGGATTAGATCCGCAAGGAATTCATCAAATAAGAGAAATAATAAAAGATATAGCTGCAAGCGGAACAACCATTCTTTTAGCTTCACACCTTCTTGACGAAGTAGAAAAAGTATGCTCGCATGTTGTGGTACTTCGTAAAGGAGAAAAATTATACGCTGGTCGTGTAGACGAAATGATTTCTAGTCATGGCTTTTTTGAGTTAAAAGCCGACAAACAGGACGAATTAATAAAACTATTAGAAAGCAATACTACTTTTAAAAATATAAAAGTAGAAAACGATTTAATTACTGCTTTTTTAGAGGAACCAATGGATGCTTCAGATTTCAATAAATTAATGTTTGAAAAAGGCATCATCTTATCGCATTTAGTAAAACGTAAAGAAAGTTTAGAAGAACAATTTCTTCAGCTTACAGATAATTTAAACTAATTCAATACACTCCTTTATTTTTTAAAAGAAAAGTGTATTGGATTAAAAAAAGAATCAAAGACAAAAAAAGGTAAAACACCAAAACCAATCTCATGTTACGACTATTAAATCTTGAATTACAAAAACTACTACTAAACAGAGCTAGTAAAGTACTTATATTTGTTTCCTTTATTTTGCCTTTCACAGTACTGATTCTTTCTTCTATAAAAATAAACTTCTTTGGTTTTTTCACTTTAGAATTAGGAGAACTTGGCATCTTTAATTTCCCTATAATTTGGCATATTACTACCTTTTTTGCATCACAATTCAAGTTCTTTTTTGCTATTGTAGTGGTAAGCATGATTGGTAATGAATATAGCAACAAAACCATAAAACAAAACTTAATTGATGGTTTAAGTAAAAAAGAATTTATACTTTCTAAATTCTATACCATTGTATTCTTTTCATTAATAGCTACAGTATTAATAGCATTGGCTTCTTTTTTTATTGGCCTTTACTACTCTAGCTACACCGAAGCTAGCATTATTTTTAGAGAAACTAATTTTTTAGTTGCCTATTTTGTGAAGCTGGTTGGTTTTTTCACTTTATGTCTATTCTTTGGTATGCTGGTAAAACGCTCTGCTTTTGCTTTAGCTTTCCTATTTATTTTATACATTTTTGAATACATTGTTTTAGGTTTAATTACTTGGCAAAGCAACTATGAATTGGCAGAGAAAATCCAGAATTTCTTTCCTTTAAAATCTATGTACAAATTAATAGATCAGCCTTTTCAACGTGTCATGATGACTAAGTTTCCTGATAAAACAGATCTTACGTATGACTATGCTGTACATGGGTATGAACTAGCAATTGTTGTTGGGTGGACAATTCTTTTTGTGTTTTTATCTTATAAAATATTAAAAAAGCGAGATTTATAAAATGTAACTTCTCAGTTTTTTAACATTCTTCTATAATTATTACAGAATTAAATGTAATACCTTTGGTAGCTATTGCTTTTTAAAATGAAAAAAATATTCTACCTCCTTTTTCTAGCCTTTGCTATGTCTTATTCTCAAGACCAAGCATCCAACTGGTATTTTGGCGAAAATGCAGGAATTCAATTTAATACTTTAAATGGTGCTGTTACTGCTTTAACAGACGGACAATTAAACACTAAAGAAGGTTGTTCTTCCATTTCGGATGAAAATGGTAATTTACTTTTTTATACAGACGGCTCTACTGTTTACAACAGAATGCACAGTATAATGAGTAATGGTAGTAATTTGTATGGAGATGAATCTAGTACGCAATCTGCAATTGTTGTTCCTAAACCTGGTGATCCTGATATTTACTATATTTTTACGGTAGACAACGCTGTAGATGGTACTAATGATGGTTTAAATTACTCTACTGTAGACATGAGTTTTGATGGTGGTTTAGGTGCTGTAGTTAACAAAAACAGTAGTTTACTTAGTCTTTGTTCAGAAAAAATAACAGCCGTTTTAAAAGACTGCGACTCAGAGTCTATTTGGGTTTTAACTTTAGCCTCCTTAAACGGAAGCACAGACACCTACAATACTTATCATGCTTTTGAAGTTACCACGACAGGTGTAAGTAATAATGCAGTAAAATCTACCTTTTCCACAAGCATAACAGATGCTAGAGGATACTTAAAAACTTCGCCTGACGGAACAAAACTAGCTTCTGCTAACACTACTAGCGGTATGTTTTTATATGATTTTGATACAGCTACAGGAATAGTTAGTAACCCTGTAACCCTAAATATTAATACGTCTAATCCTTACGCATATGGTGTAGAGTTTTCACCAAATAATCAATACTTATATGTACACGCTTATAATGACGCTACAGGAAGTGCTATAAATAATGCTTCGTCTTTAGTACAGTTTGATCTTTTTGCTGCAGATTTTAATAATTCGCAAATACTATTAGACGAACAAAGCCTATTTAGAGGTGCATTACAACTAGGACCTAACGGAAAAATATACAGAACCTTAAGTAACTCTTACACTAGTGGTATTCCTTATTTAGGTGTAATAAATAATCCAAATGAAGCAGGAACAGCATCAAACTACCAACATTTTGGTGTTGATCTTGGTGGTCTTAATTCTACACAAGGCCTTCCTCCTTTTATAACCTCTTTTTTTAATCAGAAAATAGATATTATTCAAAATGGAGAAGCGTCTACATACCTACCTTTATGTGATGGAGATAATTATACCTTAACAGCCGAAAACATTGTAGGTGCAGATTATATTTGGTCGCAAGATGGTACAGTAATAACAGAAAGCGACTATGACCTAGAGATTACTCAAGCAGGAACCTACGAGGTGCTTATTGAACTTCCTGGTGATAATTGCGAAACACTAGAAGGCGAAGCGGTTGTTGAATATTTTGATAATCCTGTAGTGACAAACACAGTACTTATTCAATGTGATGAAGATGGTGTTGATGATGGAGAAACCATTTTTAATCTTACAGAAGCTAATGAAAGTTTAACAGGATCAAACCCAGATTTAGAAGTAACTTATTACAGCTCTTTCACTAATGCTGAAGATGAATTAAACCCAATTGCAGATAACGTTTTTGAAAACACAAGCAACCCACAAACCATTTATGCTCTAGTAAGAAGTGCAGCAGCTGGTTGTTCTACAATTGCAGAAGTAACCTTACAAGTAAGTAGTACACAAGCCAACAACGCTACCATTTACGCTTGTGATGATGATGGTAATGAAGACGGATTTTACACCTTTGATTTAACTACTGCAGAGAGTGATATTCTATTAGGTTTACCTGCTGGTTTAACCATACATTATTATGAAAATTATAATGATGCGCTTTTAGAACAAAACGAAGTATCTACAACCTACACAAACACAGCGACTTACAGTCAAATATTATTTGCAAGAGTAGAAAATGCTAATGATTGTTATGGTATTAGTGAAATTACATTAACTGTAAATACGCTTCCGGAATTACAAGAAGACGAAACCCTTTTTTATTGTTTAAATGCATATCCTGAAACCATAAGTATTGAAAGTGGTGTTATTGGTAATCCAAATGACTATACCTACGCTTGGTCTACTGGAGCAACTACAAATGAAATTCAAATTAATCAAGAAGGTACTTACACAGTAACTGTAACCAATAGTAATGGATGTAAACAATCTAGAACCATCACTATAGAACCTTCAAATATTGCTACAATTGACTCTATTACTGTTGTAGACGCTTCTTCAAATAACACCATAACCGTTAACGCTTCTGGTGAAGGAGAATATGAATACGCCCTTTTTAATGATGCAGGTTTATACGCTTATTACCAAACTAGTAACGTATTTACTAATGTCGCTCCTGGCGGATTTTATACCGTTTCTATTAGAGATACTAAAAACGATTGTGGTATAGTAGAACAAATTGTTTCTGTTATTGGTTTTCCTAAGTTTTTTACACCAAATAATGATGGTATAAATGATTATTGGCAAGTATCTGGAGTTTCTAGTTTATTTCAACCAAACACAAAAATTAAAATTTTTGATCGTTATGGTAAACTTCTAAAACAAATAAGTCCTATTGGTCCTGGTTGGGATGGTAAATTTAACGGACAATATTTACCAAGTGATGATTATTGGTTTGCAGTAACACTACAAGACGGAAGAGAATATTTTAACCACTTTACCCTAAAAAGATAATTATCCTTTTGAAAACAAAACACTATATATTCATACTACTTTTTACAAGTTTTTGTATACCATTTTCATATGCACAACTACCAACAGACTGTATAGACGCTGTTATTGTATGTGGAAACTCTAATGTAAACTTAGATGCTAACGGAATAGGCACACAAGAGCTCTCTGGTTCTAACACATGTGCAAGTAGTGAAAACAATAGCCTATGGCTACAAGTTACAGTTATAAATGATGGTACACTTGGTTTTACATTAACTCCTTCTAGTCCTTCTACAGTAATAGATTATGATTTTTTTGTCTTTGGCCCAAACGTAAGTTGTGGTAATATTGGTCAAGCTATTAGATGCTCTACCACAAACCCGCAAGCTGCAGGACAAGGAAATAATTTAACAGGAATGAATGGTACTGAAACAGATACTTCTGAAGGTCCTGGCCCTGCTGGTAACAGTTTTGTTAGATGGCTAGATGTTCTTGCTGGCGAAACTTACTATATTGTTTTAGATAGACCTGTAGGTACAAGCCCTTTTACTCTAGAGTGGACAGGTACTGCAGAATTTGCAGAACCACCAACGAATGAAGTTGCAGATACCACAACCATTAACTTAGAAGAATGTGATGTGGTTGCTCCTTATGATGATGGTTTTACTACTTTTAATTTAGATGTGAATACAGCTACTATTTTGGGTTCGCAAACAGATGTTATAGTAAGCTATCACGAATCAGAAAGTGATGCTAACATTAATATAAACCCGTTAACTAGTCCATACACCAACACTAGCAACCCAAAAACAATTTATACAAGATTAACCAATATTACAACAGGTTGTTTTAATCTTGCTTCTTTTGAATTAACAGTAAATCCTGGACCAGAATACAACGCACCATCAGACCTTGAAAGTTGTGATGATTATTCAGATGGAGATGCTTTTAATAACGTTACCTATTTTGACTTAGAGTCTAAAAATAACGAAATATTAAATGGACAAAATCCTGCGTTATTCAATATTAGCTACCACGAAACTAATAATGATGCTGTAAACAATACCGCTGCCTTAACAAGTCCGTACTTAAGCACTCCTAAAACATTATTTGTAAGAATAGAAGATGCCGCAAACCCAACTTGTAAAAACATATTTACTTTAAATTTAGTTACTTTACCTGTTCCTGATAGTTTTAATAGTTCTCTTTTTCAATGTGATGAGGATGGTACTGTAGATGGCATCACCATTTTTAATCTTTTTGAAGCTGAAGATGCGCTTACTGGTGGAGCAACAAATACTTCCGTAAAGTTTTATTCTTCCATTTTAAATGCTCAAAATAGTAGCAATGAAATAGATGGTAATAGTTATACAAATAACACGAACCCAGAAACAGTTTATGTTCAAGTTAGCAATAATAGTACAGGATGTTTTTCTATTGCAGAACTTACACTAGAAGCAAGCACTACGCAAATTCAAGATTATAATGCTCCAGAAGTTTGTGACGAATTAAATTCTGAAGACGGAATAAACACCTTTAACTTAGATGACTTTACTACAGACATTCAAGCTATTAATGGTATTACTTTTCCTATAACGTATTATGAAAATTATACCGATGCTCTTTTAGAACAAAACGAACTCACTACACCTTATGCCAACACCACGCCATACACACAAACCATATATGCAAGAGCAGAAGACAACAATGCTTGTTATGGTATCAATGAAGTAACTTTAACCATAAACCCTCTTCCTGAACTATTAGAGGATGAAACTGTTTTTTATTGTTTAAACACATATCCTGCTAACATTCAATTACAAAGTGGTGTCATTGGCAATCCTAACAATTATACTTATTTATGGTCTACAGGAGAAACCACAAACCAAATTCAAATAAATGAAATTGGCAGCTATACAGTAACTGTTATAAATGCTGAAAATTGCCAAAAATCAAGAACAATAGTAGTCGAAGCATCTAACACAGCAACAATAGACGCTGTAGAAGTAGTTGATGGTACTATTAGCAATACCATAACCGTTAATACTTCTGGTGAAGGCACTTATGAATATGCTTTATATGATAGTGCAGGAAATCCGTATGTTTCTTTTCAAACAAGCAATTTCTTAAGTGATATTTACCCTGGAATGTACACAATAGCTGTAAAAGACACCAAAAATGATTGTGGTACTATAACCCAACCTGTTTCGGTTGTAGGGTTTCCGCAATACTTTACACCAAACAATGATGGCTACCATGATACTTGGCAAGTGTTAGGAGTTTCAAACCTAATACAACCCAACACTACGGTTAAAATATTTAATCGTTTTGGTCAATTATTAAAACAAATAAGTCCTTTAACTCCAGGTTGGGATGGTACTTTTAATGGTACTAATTTGCCAAGTGATGATTATTGGTTTGCTATTACATTACAAGATGGTAGAGAATATTTTAATCATTTTTCATTAATTCGATAAAATTATTCACGTACATTTACATAGAACTCTATGAAAATGCGCAACCTACTTATAACTATACTTGCACTACTTTTTAGTTTTTTACAACTAAAGGCACAAGATATATCACTATATCAGCAATACAATGGTACTATTAATTACACAGCAATTGGTAATACCTTAAATGCATTTGAAAATAATCTTGTTAGAGAATTTTGCGAAATTCTACCTAGTTCTTCGGCAGATTTAAACATACCAAACTCAGCCAACGTGGTAGCAGCCTATTTATATTGGGCTGGTTCTGGAACTGGTGATCAAGAAGTTACTCTAAATAACACACAGGTAACTGCTGAAGAAATCTATAACGTAGAATACCAAGATTCTTTTTACGGAACACTAACTTATTTTTCTTGTTTTACTGACATTACCAATATAGTAACCGCTTTAGGAAACACCACTTACACTTTAAGTGATTTAGATATTTCTGAAACCTTAACAACAAATATTGGTTATTGTAATAATAGAACCAATTTTGCTGGCTGGAGCATTTATGTTATTTATGAAGAAGCAAGCTTACCTATAAACCAAGTTAGTCTCTTTCAAGGTTTAGAAATTATAAACCAAGTAGAGCAAGAAAAAACAATTGTTATTGATAATATTAATGTTTTAGATAATGATGGAGCAAAAATTGGTTTCCTTGCTTGGGAAGGAGATAGCAATTTAAATTATGGCGAAACGCTACAAATTAATGGGAACTTAATATCGAATCCTCCTTTAAACCCTTCTGATAATGCTTTTAATGGTACTAACTCATTTACCAATACTAGTACTTTTTACAATGGAGATTTAGACGTTTATAACATTCAAGATAATATTGCTATTGGTGACACTTCTGTAGAAATAAAACTTACAACAGGAGATATAGATGACACAGGTGTATTTAGAGCTGACTTAATTATTTTAAATAATATAATAACCGTTTTAAACAGTCAACTACCAGATGCTACTGTAAGCATAGACTATTATAACAACGCTTGTTACAGCAATACTATAGATCTTGATTATACTATTTATAACAGTAATAGTACAGAGGTTTTACCTGAAAATACACCAATTGCATTTTATGCCAACAACCAACGTATAGCGCAGAGCGTTACAGAAAATGATATAGCTATTGATGGTTTTGAAAATAAAAACATAACACTTACAATACCCAACAATATACCAGATAATTTTACTTTAACTATAGTAGTAGATGATGATGGAGAAGGAAACGGAACTGTTGTAGAGTTAAACGAGACCAACAATACAACAACAGAAAACATACAACTTACTCCTTTACCTGAGAGTATAGAATTAGAACCTTTGCTAAGCTGTGATATCGGGTTTAATACTGCTATTTTTAATTTAACCAACCCTTTAGAAGAAATCACAAATAGCAGCTTAAACAGCGTTACTTTTTACACTACAATAGAAGACCTAATTAATAATGAAAATAACATTATTATTCCAGAACATTACCAAAGTACCACAAGTCCGCAAACTATTTACATAAAAATAGAAACCGAAGATTGTGCAGATATTTATCAATTTAATTTATTAACAGAAAACTGCCCTCCTACTATTCCGCAAGGGTTTTCACCAAATAATGACTCGGTTAATGATTGGTTTAACATTCAAGGTTTATATGATATTTTTGAAAACCATGAACTAAAAATTTACAATAGATATGGTACACTTCTATTTGTTGGCGACAATACAAAAAGATGGGAAGGAAAAGCTAATAGAGGTATAACCAATCAAGGCAAACTGCTTCCTGTAGGTACTTATTTTTACGTACTAAATCTTAACGATAACAACTTCAAACTATTAACTGGTTGGGTATATTTAAATAGATAATTTAAGTACCAAAAACGCATTTCATCGATTAAATTTGCATTTAATCTATTTTAGGTGTAGTTTCGTCCTCTAATTAACTAAGCCCTAATAAATTGAAAGAGAATACTTACCCTACAAATCATAATATCAAGCTTGCAGTAGCTTGCGTATTATTAAGCATATGCTTTTTACAATATTCCTTTTCGCAACAAATTATTGTAGATAATACCCAAACACCTCAACAACTTATAGAAAATAACTTAATTCAAGGTTGTGTAGAGGTATCAAACATAGTATCAAACGTAAACGGAAATGCAAATGGGATTACCAGTTATGGTTATTTTGAGCAAGACAATTCTAGTTTCCCTTTTCAAAATGGAATTGTTTTATCTACCGGAAACGCCACTTCTGCAGGAAACACAAACAACACAAATACCTTAAATGATGGTGATGCTTCTTGGTCTACAGATCCAGATTTAGAATCCGCACTTGGTATATCAAATACAGTAAATGCTACCTCTATTGAGTTTGATTTTGTTTCGGTTTCTAACCAAATACAGTTTAATTATATTTTAGCTTCCGAAGAATACTACGCTACCTATCCTTGCGAATATTCAGATGGTTTTGCTTTTCTTTTAAAAGAAGTTGGCGCTTCTTCATACACCAATATTGCAGTAATACCAGGAACGAGTACTCCTGTAAACACCAATACCATACACGACGAGATTGTAGGTTTTTGTCCTGCCGAAAACGAATCTTATTTTGATGGTTATAATTTAGGTGACACTAACTTTAACGGTCGTACTACAGTACTTTCTGCAAGTGCAAGTATACAACCAAACGTACAATACCATATAAAATTAGTTATTGCTGATCAAGCTGATCAAAATTTTGATTCTGCGGTATTTATTGAAGGAAATAGCTTTAATGCCACTGTAGATTTAGGAGAAGACATTACTACTTGTGCAGATTCTGTTTCATTAAATGCAAATACCCAAAATCCTTTAGCTACTTATGAGTGGTTTTTAAATGGTACTTTAATTCCTGGTGAAATACTTCCTAATCTAGATAATATTACCCAATCTGGAACCTACCAAGTGGTAGTTACTATGCCTATTAGTACTAGCTTTTGCGAAATTCAAGATGAAATAGTTGTTAATTTAAGTTCTGAACAAACAGCAGATGCCATTGCAGACTATCAAATTTGTGATGATATTAGTAATGATGAAACAGAAACCTTTGATCTTTCTACAATGCAAGATCAGGTGTTAGATGCTGTACCTTCTTCAAATTATACCATAAGTTATTATTACTCTAGTGAAGATGCACATACAGAAACCAACCCAATTACAGCTCCTATTACTAACACAACAAATCCGCAAGTAATTCATGTTAAAATTGAAGACACCAATAATGGTTGTTTAGCTTTTGCTACATTTAATCTAGTAGTAAATCCTTTACCAACCATTGTAGAACCTACCCAATTAGATGTTTGTGATGACACTACTTCAGATGGTTTTACAACCATAGACTTGTCTGTTAAAGACGAGGAAATTACAGGAGGAAACGAAAACTATATAGTAAACTACCATTACTCACAAATAGATGCAGAAAATGTAGAAAATGCCATACCACTTCCGTACGCAAATACAAATGCAACAGAACAACTTTTTGTTAGTGTTGTTGACGCTACCACTGGCTGCATTAGCACCACAACACTAACTATAAACGTACTTGAAAATCCTGATATTAATCAAGAACCACAACTTATTAATGCTTGTGAAATTGATGATGATGGTTTTGCTTCTTTTGATTTATCTACTATAATTCCAGACGTATTACAAGGCTTAACAGGTGTTACTGTTACCTTTCATACAACTTATGAAGATGCGCAAACAGGAGATAACCCTATTACAGATTATCAAAACTTTGACAACACAGTACCTAACCTACAAATTGTTTATATTAGAGTGGTTAATGATGCTACAGGCTGTGCTGCAATTTCTTCTGTAGAATTATATGCTAACTTAATTAGAAATAACGCTATTACTAGAGACTTTACAAGATGTGATGACGACTCTAATGATGGTATTTATGATTTTGACTTAGAAAATATAGCAAATACAGTTGCTAACAACATTGAAGATGCTACTGTAACTTTTTACGAAACCGAAGAAGACCAAAACAATACTATAAATGAAATAGACCAATCTGTACTATACACAGTTACAGATAGTCCGCACACACTTTATGTTACAATAGAAACCGATGACTGTATTCACCTAACAAGTATTCGATTGGTTATTAATCCGCCAACAATAATACAACCTTTAAGTCCTGTTGATTATTGTGACACTAATGATGATGGCTTTACTTCTATTTCGTTAGAAGATTTTAATGACTATGTAAGCGAAGGAATTACCAATGCATCGGTTAGTTATTTTCTTACAGAAGAAGATGCTAACAACAATGAAAATGCCTTACCTCCTTTTTATACTAACACAACAAATCCGCAAATAGTATTTACAAGAGTTTTAAATACAGACACAGGCTGTCAGGATGTTGCCGAATTAGAAATTCAAGTAATTCCTGCTCCTACAGTAATGCAACCTGAAGACATTATTATTTGTGATGATGATTATGATGGCGCATACCTAATAAACCTAGAGGACAAAATAGATGAAATTGTTGCTAGTACCACAGATTTAATTATTACGTTTCATACCTCAGCAAATGACGCAAATTCAAATAATAACGCCATTACTAACACTACTGCTTACAATGCCAATACACAAACCATATATACAAGAGTAGAAAGTGAAATTACATCGTGTTTTGCCTTAGTTGTTTTTCAAGTGATAGTAAATACAGAACCTATATTTACAGACATTACTAATTTTAGACATTGCGAAATAGATGGAGACCAAACAGGTGAATTTATTTTTAACCAAAAAGATGCTGAAATTTTAAATGGACAACCAGGTAAACGTGCATTGTATTTTGAAAATGCACAAGACGCTATAGACAGAACAAACATTATCAATAAAAATGTTGCATATCAAAACACTGCAAACCCTCAAACCATTCATGTTAGAGTAGAAAACATTTCAGACACTGACTGTTTTGACACTTCTTCTTTTACTATTGAAGTAGGTTTAATACCTGAATATATTGCTCCTGTAAACTGGATGGTTTGTGATGATATTGCAAATGATGGCATAGAAACTTTTGACTTATCTGAAAAAATAGACGAAATGTCTGCTGCTAGTACAGAAGACCTTACTATTACCTTTTACACTTCTTTTGAAGATGCTGACAATGGAGAAAATAATTTAGATCTAGAATTTCAAAACACAGAAAACCCACAACAAATCTATGCTAGAATTGAAAACGGAACCTATTGTCATGGTATTTCAGAGTTTTCATTAAATATTATTCAAGTACCAAATGTAAATCCTGCTGCACCTTTACAAAAATGTGATACAGATACAGACGGATTTACAAACTTTGATTTAACTGTAGTAGAAGTAGATGTTTTTGGTGTAAGACAAGATAATATTGAAGTAAGCTACCATCCTTCTTTTCAAGATGTAGAAGACCATACCAACATAATAACCAACCCAACAAACTATACTAATATAAGCAATCCGCAAACAGCTTATATTAAAATTACTAGTACTATCTCTAACTGCTATGTTGCTGTTCCTATAGAACTAATTGTAGATGTACCTACAAGCATTAACAATGTTCCGCCTTTTGAAACTTGTGACAATGCAGAGCACACTTACAATCTTGAAGAAACCATAGATAGTTTAGTTGATGATACCACAAATCTTGAACTTACATTTTACAGCAACCTTGAGGATGCAGAAAACAACCAAAATGCAGTAAACGCTAATAACTATAACTATAGCACAAATGATGATACTATTTTTGTGAGAGCCGAAAATACAATTTCGCATTGTTATGCTACTTCCTCTTTTGTTTTGCATGTTAATTCTACTCCTATTATTTATCCAATAACAGACCTAGAAACTTGTGATGATGATTATGATGCTTTTGCTTTATTTAATCTAGACCAACAAACAGCAATCGCTTTAGGAGACCAAAACCCTAATAATTTTACGGTTTCTTATTTTGAATTAGAAGAAGAAGCTATGCTTAATGAAAATAAAATTGAAGACCTAAATTATGATGCTTTTGATGGGCAAACCTTTTATATTCGTATAGAAAACAATACTACGTTATGCTATGACATTGCTAGCTTTAATACCATTGTACACAGAAAACCTATTGTAGAAATTGAAGATCAAACCATTTGTTTAGAAAGTCTTCCGCTTATTGTTAGTGCTAATACTGGTTATAGTAATGATACTTATTCTTGGTCTACAAATGCTACAACATCAGAAATTGAAATCACAGAAATAGGAGACTATTCCGTAACAGTAACCACTGCCTATGGTTGTACTAGTTCTGCTACTTTTAATGTTATAGAATCAGAACAAGCAACTATTGAGTTTACAGAACAAGTAGATTTTTCAGATCCTAATAACATTACAGTAACTATTAGTGGTATTGGTGATTATTTTTACATTCTAGATAATGGTCCAGCACAAGAATCTAACTTTTTTAATAATGTAACCCTTGGTCCGCATATTATTACAGTATTAGATGCTAATGGCTGCGCTTCTGCTACTAAAGAAATTGTAATTATGGATACACCGCTTTTCATGACACCAAATAACGATGGTTATAATGATACTTGGCATATTACAGGCGTTAACCAGCTTACCGGAACTATGGTATATATTTTTGATAGATATGGAAAACTAATAAAAACATTAGCACATACTTCTCCTGGTTGGGACGGTACTTACCGAGGTCAAAACATGCCTGCAGATGATTATTGGTTTCTTGCAGAAGTAATACAAGAAGGAAAGAAATTTGAATTAAAAGGAAACTTTACCTTAAAACGTTAAAAAGTAATAAGCCTTTCTTTAACATTTGTTTTTCGGTTTAAAAACAAGTTCTTACGTATCTTTGCAAACCAATTATATGTAATGAAGAATTGTTTTTTAGTGGTATTATCTTTTTTTACTTGTGTAATGTTTTCGCAAAATATACAAGTAGACAATAACACCTATACTCCGCAAGAGCTAATAGAAGATATATTAATTAATAGCGACTGCATTAGCAATGTTGTGGTTACTAATGTTGTTGGTGGTAATTTTGAAGGAACAGACCAAAGCTATGGTTATTTTGATGCTACAGGAACCTCCTTCCCTATAACTAGTGGTTTAGTATTAAGTACAGGTAGATTATCTAACGTTCCTGGTCCCAATACCAGCTTAAGTGATGATGATGCTTCGGGTTGGTCTGGAGATGCAGATCTTGAAACCGCTTTAGGAGAAAACAATACCTATAATGCAACGGTTTTAGAATTCGATTTTCAATCCATTAGCAATCAAATAAGTTTTCGCTATTTATTTGCTTCCGAAGAATATCAAGAAGGAGATGCTAACACGTGTCAATATTCCGATTTATTTGGTTTTTTAATTCGTCCTGCTAGCGCTTCAAATTACACAAATATTGCACTAGTACCTGGTACCAATACGCCTGTTAAAGTTACAACTGTACATTCGGGAATTCCTGGTTCTTGCCAACCTATAAACGAAAACTATTTTGGCGGATGGAACAATTCTGTGGCACCAATTAATTTTAACGGACAAACCGCTGTGCTTACAGCAAGCGCAAACATTATACCTAATGAAACCTACCATGTAAAACTTGTAATTGCAGATGAGGCTAATTACAGATATGACTCTGCTGTATTTTTAGAAGCAGGAAGTTTTACTTCTAATATAGAACTTGGCACAAATAGACTTTTTGCTACTAGAAACCCTTTATGCGAAAACGAAACTTTAGATCTAGACGCAACACAAACAGGAGCTAATGGATACACTTGGTTTAAAGACGGTTTACCTATTCCTGGTGAAAACAACCCAACCTATACTATTGTAGATGCAGGAACTTATAGTGTTTCTATAACCTACCCTTCATCTTGCATCACTACTGGCGAAATTACCGTAGAGTATGCTACAAACCCAATAGTTAATGACATAACACTGGTAGCTTGTGATAGTAATCAAGACGGAATCACAACCTACAATCTACAAGATGCGGAACAAGATATTATTAGCAGTGGTAGCAATCTGGTCATTGATTTTTACAACTCGCTACTAGATGCACAACAAGAAGCCAATGCTATTACTAATGTAACTTCTTTTGAAAACACAACAGCTATGCAAATCATTTATGCTCGTGTAAGAAATGAGTTTGGTTGTTACGCTATTGCGGAAGTTACTCTAGATATATCAAACAACACAGTTACCATTCCTCCTTTTACTGTTTGTGATAATTCTCCTGTAGATGGTTATTCTGAATTTGATCTAAACCAACTAAGAACTCAAATTGAAACACAAGTTCCTGCAGGTAGTACAATTACATTTTTTCCTACAGAAGCAGATCTAATAGCAGAAACAAATAGCATAGACGGAAACTACACCAACAGCATTCCTAATACAGAAACTATTTACGTACGTATCACTAACGGAAGCAGTTGTTATGCAGTTAGTACTGTTAACCTATCTATAATATACACACCTGTACTTTTAGAAGAGGAAACTATAAAATATTGTGTAGATAATTTCCCTAACACCATCTCTTTAGAAGCAGGACTTACCACAGGTTCTCCTCAAGATTTTACCTACCAATGGCTATTTAATAATACAGCTACAACCTATACTAATGAAACTATAAACATAAACCAAATTGGTACATACACCGTAATTGCAACCCATCAAGATGGTTGTTCTGCTACTAGAAACATTATAGTAGAAGCTACAGAGATGGCAGTTATAGAAACAGTTACTGTTGTTGGTATTGCACCAAATAACTCGGTAACAATTACAGTTTCTGGAAATGGAGATTATGAGTTTGCCATAGATGATATAAACAGCACCTACCAAAACAGTAATATTTTCACCAACGTTTCAGCTGGAGAACATATTGTTTATGTACGTGATAAAAATGGTTGCGAAACAACAGAAGAAACTATTTATGTTTTAGGTTTTCCTCCTTATTTTACACCAAATGGAGATTCTTACAACGATTATTGGATGCCTTTAGGAGTAGATATAGACTTTAAAGCAAGCATGATTATTCAAATTTTTGATAGATACGGAAAACTACTTAAGCAACTACATCCTGAGAGCCAAGGTTTTGATGGTAGATATAATAATGAAAACTTACCAACTTCAGATTATTGGTTTATAGTTACTTTCTCTAACGGAAAATCATATCGTGGACATTTTGCTTTAGTGCGCTAATTTATTCTTTACAATAGCATCACATTACGTAGTCTTTTTTTTACTATTTTTGGCGTCCTTAAAACTTTTTAATGAAAAAATCAATCTCTTTATTTTGTTCAATAGTACTTTTATTATTTACAAGTACCATTAAATCTAACCATAACAATACTAGTAATAGTATAAAGAATACAATTGCCTGTCCTGCAGCTATTATAACTTCTTTCGCTCCAGCTTCTGGACCAGAAAACACTTTAATTACCATAAGTGGAAGCAATTTTAGTACAGCTGCAACTGTAACTTTTGACGGAGTAAGTACTTCTTTTATTATTAATAGTGATAACCAAATTCAAGCTTATGTTCCTGCAGGAACTTCTACTTCTGCATCAATTGCAATACTAAGTTCTGGTGGATGTACAGGTGTTTCGTCTACAAACTTTAACGTGTTAGCTTCTACATGTGCTTCTGCAGATATTTATATTTCAGAAATTTATGATGCCATTTCAGGTGACTTCGCAGTTATAGAACTTTATAACCCAACAAACGCTCCTGTTGTAATAGATAATACATATACTATTGTACGTTATGGTGATATTGGAAACGCTGCACCTAATAACACCTTTGATGAAATTACAGGTACCATTCCTCCTTTAAGTACCTTTATTATTCAAATGGGAACAAGTGCATCTGAATGTCCTACTATAACAGCAGATTATAATATTGGCACAGGAATTAATGACAATGATGAATTTGAACTTTTAAAAAATGGCGTAATCATAGATAATGTATATGCTCCAGACGAAAGAGGTTATACTATTATTAGAAATGCAAATGCACCAATACCACAAACTACCTATAATAGTAATGATTGGAGTATTAGCTCACAAGAAGATTGTACAGATTTAGATTTGCATACAGCAGATCCTATACCAGATAACACGCCAAATATTATGCATCCTACTTCACAAACTACTTGTGAAAATGGATCTGTTACTTTTACTGCTTCAGAAGACTCAGGTACTTTTTCATACCAATGGAAAACATTAGATGCTTCAGGAAACTGGGTAAACGTTACCAACAACACCTACTACTCTGGCGCAACAACAAGTACATTAACAGTAAATAATATTCCTGTAAGTTTTAATAACAACCAATATTATTGCGAAATTACTTCCTCTTCATGTACACTAATCACCAATGCTGCACAATTAGAAATTAATGCAATAGCTGTGGATAGTATAGAAAACCAAACAGTTTGTGAAAGCTATACCTTACCAAGCTTAACCAATGGTAATTACTTTACAGATATTAACGGAACAGGAACAGCTCTTAACGCAGGTGATGTAATTACTAGCTCACAAACTATATACATATATAATACTGTTGGTACTTGTACCAACCAAAGTAGTTTTACGGTTACTATTACTCCTATTCCTAGTGTAGATATTTTAGCAGATGTTTCTGTTTGTGTGAGTTATACACTGCCTACGCTTACCAACGGAAACTATTTTACAGCAACCAATGGATCTGGAACTACTTTAACAGCTGGTGACGTAATTACAACTACACAAACCATTTATATTTATAGTGCTGTTGGAATCTGTACCAACCAAAGTAGTTTTACTGTTACTGTAAATGGCACACCTACTGTAGATACTTTAGAAAATCAAACCGCTTGCGAAAGCTATACCTTACCTGCTTTATCTAATGGAAATTACTTTACAGGAAGCAACGGAACAGGAACTGCTTTAAATGCAGGAGATGTAATTACTACATCACAAACTTTATATATTTATTCAGAAATAGGAACAGCGCCTAACAACTGCTCTAATGAATCTAGTTTTTATATTACCATAAACCCTACTCCTTTAGTAGACACGCTATCTAATATGGTAATATGCTCAGAATATACCTTACCAAACCTAACAAATGGTAATTATTTTACTGGAGAGAACGGAACAGGAACAGCTCTTAATGCTGGAGATGTGATTACTAGTTCACAATCCATTTATATTTATAATTCGGTATCCTCATGTACCAACCAAACAAGTTTTGACATTACTATTTTACCTGCTACAGATTTCACGCTTTCAGAAGATAATCTTAGCATACTAGAAGATGAATTAACGGTAAACATGGAAGATACTAGCATTAACTATATCTATGCTGTAGATAACGGAGACTACCAAACAAACAATAGCTTTACCAACTTATCTAACGGAACACATACATTGTATGTAGAAGATGAAAATGGCTGTATTGTAAAATCTATTACATTTGAAATTCTTGTTGTTTATGATGAAATTATAATACCTAACGGATTCTCTCCTAATGGAGATGCATATAACGAATGGTTTAACATTCAAGGTCTATATGGTAATTATGTACATCATAAATTAGAAATTTACAATCGTTACGGAACATTAGTATTTACAGGTAACAACAATAACAAATGGTACGGAAAAGCAAATAGAGGTGCTTTAAACACAAACAAAGTATTACCTGTTGGTACCTATTTTTATGTATTGTACCTTAATGATGCCAATGCTTCTAAACAAAGATATACAGGTTGGGTTTACCTTAACAAATAATTTATAGTTCTAGCATTCTTTACTAATTCGTTATTTTATTATACATTTAGGGGCTTTATTATTTAAAATAAAGCCCCTTTTTATAAAGTAACACTCGCTTAACATAAAACTAATTAAATATTAATTAGTTTGCGCCCTAATTATAACTAATGAAACGTATTAAACTTTTACCTTCCTTTATTTGTATTTTTTTTATTTACAATGCAAGCATAGCTTTTAACGCAAACAAAAACACTACAAATGTTACATTGGCATCAAGTGTATGTCCTGCAGCAGTTATATCCAATTTTTTTCCTGAAAGCGGACCAGAAAATACTCTAGTAACCATAAGCGGAAGTAATTTTAGCACAGCTACAAACGTTACTTTTGATGGAGTAAGCACTACATTTAACATTATTAGTGATAATGAAATAGAAGCTTATGTACCTGCAGGAATTTCTGCTTCTGCAACTATTTCTATTATAAGTTCTGGAGGATGTACAGGAAACGCAACAACAGACTTTAATTTTCTAGACTCACAATGTAGCTCTGCAGATGTGTATATTTCAGAAATATATGATGCCATTTCTGGAAGCTACGCGGTAATAGAATTATATAACCCAACCAATGCTCCTATTGTTTTAGATGGTGTTTACATTATTGAACGTTATGGAGATATAGGTAATGCTGCACCAAGCCACACCTATAATGTTCTTGGAACCATTCCTCCCTTAGATACCTTTATTATTATTTTAGGAAGTGGATCAGATTGCCCTTCGTTAGTTGCCGATTTTAATGTTGGTACAGGAATAAATGACAACGATGAATTCAAACTATTAAAAAACGGAGTGCTTATTGATATCGTTCATGCGCCAGACGAAAGAGGATATACTATTATTAGAAATCCCGATGCTGCTGTAAGCCAAACCTCTTTTGATAGTAGTGATTGGACTATCAATTCACAAGAAGATTGCTCTGATTTAGATTCGCATACTGCAGATCCTATTCCAGATAATACACCAACAATTACCAACCCAACCTCGCAAACTATTTGTGAAAATGGTACAGCTACTTTTACAGTATCAATATCTGGTACAGAAACATATACTTACCAATGGATGGTTTTAAATGCCGCTGGAAACTGGGTAAATGTAACTAATAACACAAATTATTCTGGTGCAACAACCAATACGCTAACTATTGCAAATGCACCTTTAACTTTTGACGCTAATCAATATTATTGCCAAATAACTTCTACCTCATGTGATTTAGTTAGCAATGCAGCACAATTAAATGTTGGCAATGCAGAAGTAGATACCCTTTCTAACGAAACGGTTTGTACAAGTTACACCTTGCCTACACTTACTAACGGAAACTATTTTACAGCGACCAATGGTGGAGGTACGCCTTTAAATGCTGGTGATATTATTACAACTACACAAACTATTTATATTTATAACGAAGTTGGAACTGCTCCTGATACTTGTTCTAACGAATCTAGTTTCACTATTACGGTAAGCGGAACACCTCCTGTAGATACCCTTTCTAACGAAACGGTTTGTTCTAGTTATACTTTACCTACGCTTACCAACGGAAACTATTTTACAGCGACCAATGGTGGAGGTTCTCCTTTAAATGCTGGTGATATTATTACTACTACACAAACTATTTATATCTATAATGAAGTTGGTACTGCTCCTGACACTTGTTCTAACGAGTCTAGTTTCACTATTACTATAAGTGGTAATCCTCCTGTAGATACGCTTTCTAACGAAGCCGTTTGTACAAGTTATACTTTACCTACACTTACCAACGGAAACTACTTTACAGCGACCAATGGTGGAGGTTCTCCTTTAAATGCTGGTGATACCATTACAACTTCGCAAACTATTTATATCTATAACGAAACTGGTACTGCTCCAGATACTTGTTCTAACGAGTCTAGTTTTACTATTACTATTTATCCTGCAACAGATTTCACCCTTACAGATGCAAATATTACGATTGTAGATAATACCATAACGGTTAACATGACAGATACTAGTATAAATTATCTGTATGCTGTAGACACTTCTGCGTTGCAAGCAAACCCTACATTTACTAATGTTGCTAACGGAAACCACCTTTTATATGTTCAAGATGAAAACGGTTGTATTATAAAAGCACTACCATTTACAATAGATGGTTTTGTTGAAATAAACATTCCTTTATTTTTCACGCCAAATGGTGATGGTTATAATGACACTTGGTTAATTACAGACAATCAAAACACCATTAAAGAAATTCTAATTTTTGATAGATATGGTAAACTTTTAAAACAAGTTTCTCCTGCTTTAAAATCTTGGGACGGAATCTACAATGGTTATTTTATGGAAAGTAATGATTACTGGTACCTTATTACATTACATACAGGTAAAACCATCAAAGGGCATTTTACACTTAAAAGATAAACTATAAAAATTTCAGAAACTTAAATTCTATATTAGAATATCTTTTAAGTAATTTAGCCTTTAAAGCGCTACAAGTACTCAAAACTTCAGACATTTAAGTATGAAATTCAAAATAGAATCCGAATTTAAACCAACAGGAGATCAACCACAAGCCATAAAAAAACTGGTTTCTGGTTTAGGTGCCAATGAAAAATACCAAACCTTACTTGGTGTTACTGGTTCTGGTAAAACATTTACCGTTGCTAATGTCATAGAACAAGTAGAGCGTCCTACCTTAGTACTTGCACATAACAAGACTTTGGCAGCACAATTGTACAGTGAGTTTAAACAGTTTTTTCCTGAAAATGCTGTAGAGTACTTTGTTTCCTATTATGATTATTACCAACCAGAAGCCTATATTCCTGTTTCTGGTGTGTATATAGAAAAAGATTTATCTATCAATGAAGAGATTGAAAAGATGCGTTTAAGCACAACCTCTTCACTGCTTTCTGGTCGTCGTGATGTAATTGTAATAGCTTCGGTTTCTTGTTTATATGGTATTGGTAATCCTGTAGAGTTTCAAAAAAATGTAATCACATTAAAACGAGATCAAGAAATTTCTCGTACCCAATTATTACACCAATTAGTACAAAGTTTGTATTCGCGTACAGAAGCAGATTTTAACCACGGAAACTTTAGAATTAAAGGAGATACTGTAGATATTTTTCCGAGTTATGCAGATGATGCTTTTAGAATTCACTTTTTTGGTGATGAAATTGAAGAAATCGAATCTTTCGATATTCAAACCAATCAGGTCATTGAAAAATATGACATTTTAACCATTTATCCTGCAAACATGTTTGTAACTTCTCCTGATGTGTTACAAGGAGCCATTACAAGTATTCAAGACGATTTAGTTAAACAATACGATTATTTTAAAGAAATAGGAAAACATCTTGAAGCAAAACGCTTAAAAGAAAGAACCGAATTCGACCTGGAAATGATTCGTGAACTTGGTTATTGTTCTGGAATTGAAAATTATTCTAGATACCTTGACGGAAGACAACCAGGAACAAGACCTTTCTGTTTATTAGATTATTTTCCAGAAGATTTTTTAATGGTTGTAGATGAAAGTCACGTTACCATATCACAAGTACATGCCATGTATGGAGGAGACAGAAGTAGAAAGGAAAACTTAGTAGAATATGGTTTTCGTCTGCCTGCTGCCATGGACAACAGACCTTTAAAATTTGAAGAATTTGAAGCATTGCAAAACCAAGTCATTTATGTGAGTGCAACTCCTGCAGATTACGAGCTTGAAAAATCAGATGGTGTGTATGTTGAACAAATAATAAGACCTACAGGATTATTAGATCCTAATATTGAAGTAAGACCAAGTTTAAATCAAATTGACGATTTAATTGAAGAAATTCAGCAACGTGTAGAAAAAGACGAACGTACTTTAGTAACTACGCTTACCAAGCGTATGGCAGAAGAGCTAACCAAGTATTTAAGCAGAATTCAAATACGTGTAAATTATATACATAGTGATGTAGATACTCTAGAACGTGTGCAGATTATGCAAGATTTACGTAAAGGTTTGTTTGATGTTTTGGTTGGTGTAAACTTACTTCGTGAAGGATTAGATTTACCTGAAGTTTCGCTAGTTGCTATATTAGATGCAGATAAAGAAGGTTTTTTACGTTCGGCTAGATCGTTAACCCAAACCGTTGGTAGAGCAGCAAGAAACCTTAACGGAAAAGCCATTATGTATGCCGATAAGATTACTAAAAGCATGCAAAAAACCATTGACGAAACCGAATATAGAAGAGCAAAACAAATTGCTTATAATACCAAAAACAATCTAGTACCTAAAGCACTAAATAAAAGTTTAGACAGTGCTTTATCTAAAAACTCTGTAAGTACCTATAGTTATGAATTAGAAGCTGCAAAAGCGGCAGAACCTGAAAGCGCATACCTTACTAAAGAAGAACTAGAAAAGAAAATTCGCGAAAAAAGAAAAACCATGGAGCAAGCTGCAAAAGCATTAGACTTTTTAGTAGCAGCAAAATTGCGTGACGAAATTAAAAGCTATCAAAGTAAACTAGAAGAATTAAAAGCCTAAATTGATGGAAGACTTAGAACTGAAACCTTTGTCATTTCGAGCATGTCGAGAAATCTTTTTTCAACTAACTCCTAAAGTCTTTTTAATTTAGAATAAAAAAAATCAATAATGAAATGAGATTTCTGCCTACGCAGGAATACCTTCAACTAACTAAATAAAATGTACCTTTTGCTTTTTAATTTAGAGTTTCACTTAATTATACTGCACCTTAAAAACATCTATTAAAACATCTGGTGGCACTATTTTATTAGGAAAACTTTCCATTAAATACAGAACCGTATTAATACAGTCATGGTTTAATCCCATTCGTAATCCAAAATTATG
>Ga0209121_10001386_pt1 | contig 25359 bp, 26 predicted proteins | sample Cruoilmetagenom3_FD_187292 | JGI IMG/M metagenome (GOLD analysis project Ga0209121, IMG submission 187292) | Oil polluted marine microbial communities from Coal Oil Point, Santa Barbara, California, USA - Sample 3 (SPAdes) (version 2) | ecosystem: Environmental > Aquatic > Marine > Oil seeps ... | reverse complement strand
CTATCTCTACCGGCGCAGGAGAGGATAAAGGCTGTTCTGCTGACCCATTCACATGTAGACCACATTATGGGATTGGCTAGCCTCTCTATGCATGCCTTTCTTATTGGTGCTACTGTGGAGGTCTATGCCATCCAGGATACCATTGATGCCCTCTCAGCTCATGTTTTCAATGATACGATTCACCCTAATTTCACCAGAATGCCCACATTGGAGAAACCAGCGCTCCGATTTCACCTACTGGAGACATATAAACCGCAAACTATTGATGGTTATACTATCCTCGCCTTTCCTGTCCATCACACTGTTCCTGCTGTGGGCTATCAGGTTACCTTCAAGGATGGGAGAAGTGTATTGTACAGCGGGGATACCGGGCCAGGGCTATCTTTACACTGGGAACATATCAACCCTGACTTGCTTATTGTTGATTGTGGAGCATCAAATAAGTTGAGCGCCCAGGCACCCAGGGTAGGTCACATGACTCCTGCCTTGCTAAAGCCAGAGCTAGTTGACTTTCGCCAGCAAAAAGGTTATCTTCCTCCTGTTATCCTGGTTCACATGGCTCCTCCTCTGGAGAATGAAATCAGGGAGGAGGCTGCCGAGTTAGCCAGAGAGTTGGATGCCAAAATTGACCTCGGCTATGAAGGAATGGAGCTCGAAGTCTAGAAGAATGTTAGCCAGTATGAGATTGTTTATTAATTAATGGCAAATAGCCGTCAGCTTTCAGTTGTCAGCTATGAGCCTAATTCTGACTGCTGATTACTGACTGCTAACTGCTAACTGCTAACTGCTAACTGCTACTAATTAAGTTTAGGGTTTAGAGGTTCGAATTTAGGATTTCTTCGAATGGAGGTGTGTTATGACAGTTGCAGTAATCGTTGATAGTAGCTCTGCTATTACTAAAGAAGTGGCGGAGACTTATCACCTTCGTGTTGTCCCTTTACATTTGATGTGGGACAAGAAGGAGTATGCCGATTGGATAGACATCGGGCCAGAGGAATTTTACGCTCGGCTGAAGACAGCGAAGACCTGGCCCACTACCGATGGCGCAGTTCAAGGAGAATTCTATAATATATTTGAAGAGTTGCGGGGCAAGGTTGATGGTGTGGTTGCCCTTACGCTCAGCCCCAATACTCCTTCGGCAGGCTACCGCTCAGCCATAATGGCAAAAGAGATGACTGAGGGTATTCCCATCGAGGTTGTAGATTCTAATTCCGTGGTTACGGCTTTGGGGCTGGTAGCCACTGCCGCTGCCAAGGCTGCCTACGCCGGTGCCAGCCTGGAAGAGGTAGTCAAGGCAGCCCAGGGCGTTATTCCCAAGATGAATCTCTTTTTTAACGTAGGCTCGATAAGCTATTTCCTACGGCTTGGGCGTATTGGTGAATCAGAGATAGACCGAAGGGAAGATAGTCACATTACCACTACCAAGGAAGGCAAGATTACGCCATTTGAGAAATATCCCACCCAGGAAGAAGCACGCCGCCGCCTCAGGCAACTGCTGAAGGAGAAGGCCAGAAAAGACACTCCGCTTCATGTCGGGCTATTCCACGCTGCGGCAAGGGAGGAGGCTGAGGAATTCAAAAACGAGATAGCATCTCAATACAACTGTGCTGAGCTCTGGATAGGAGAAGCCTCTCCAGTAATCGCAATTCATGTTAGCCCAGACTCGTTGGGAATTGCTTTCTACAATGAGTAAATCAGGAGGTATTCCATGCCAGTAACGGAAAGAGAACTCGATGGTCAGGACCTGAAGAGGGCGTTAGAAGCAGCTAAAGTGCAGTTAGAGCGACATATAGACGAGGTCAACGCACTGAATGTTTTTCCCGTTCCTGATGGTGATACCGGTATAAACATGTTCTTGACCATGAAGTCAGCGGTTGAGGCAGTGGAGAAGTCACAGGACACGTCTTCTGCAGCCGCTGTTTCTGCTTCGGCTGCCAGGGGGGCTCTCTTGGGAGCCAGGGGCAACTCTGGTGTTATCCTCTCGCAAATACTGAAAGGCATAGCCAAAGGGCTGGAAGGCAAGAAGAGTTTTTCCTTCTCTGATTTCGCTGATGCTCTTCATAACGGGTCAACGCAAGCATACAAGGTTATGGCTGACCCTGTTGAAGGGACTATTCTTACTGTCATTAAAGAAGTTTCCAGGGAAGCATCATGGATGGCAGAAAGGAAGACTAGCTTTGGGCGAGCTATAGCCTCTGTGGTCGTACGAGCCAGGGAAACGGTTAAGAAGACGCCAGAGATGCTCCCAGTGTTGAAGGAGGCTGGGGTGGTAGACGCTGGGGCTAAGGGATTGTATTATTTTTTTAAGGGGATGGAGAATGCTATCTGCAAGAGGAGCGCCTCACCTCGCTCTAGAAAAGCTTCCTCTGGCACCGCCTCCACAGCAAGGGAGGAAGAAAGGCGCTATGGATTTGATGTCCAATTCTTGCTGCAGGGTGAGAACCTGCCTATTGACGAGATAAGGGGAAAAGTTATGGCATCAGGGGAATGTCCCATCGTGGTTGGCGACGAAGAGCTTCTAAAGGTGCATGTTCACACTATGAATCCTGACGAGATACTAAGTTATGCTCGCAGCAAAGGGACTCTGACGGATATTGTAGTCGAGGATATGGACCTGCAGGTGCAGAAGTTCTCCCAATCCTCCCTCCCTTGACGGGAGGGAGCTAAAGGGCGGGTGAGATACACCCTCACCTAACCTCTCCCTTGAAGGGAGAGGAAATTTTTGAGACGTTTAAGAGGATGGAATGGGAAGAAGAGTAGTAGTTACTGGCGTTGGCGCTGTTACACCTTTAGCCACTGGTGCGGAACAATCATGGCAGGCATTATGCCAGGGAAAATCAGGGGTGGCAAGGATTACCAAGTTTGACTCTTCTGATTTTAAGGCGCAGATTGCCGCTGAGCTGAAGGATTTCCATCCTGAGGACTTTCTGGACAAGAAGAAAATTCGAAGGACCGACCCCTTTATTCAGTATGCCTTAGTGGCTACTCACATAGCGCTGGATGATGCTAGATTGACTATTAATGGAAATAATGCAGCTAGGATAGGAGTAGTGTTGGGCTCATGTGCTGGTGGCATGATTACTTATGAAAAGAATCTCTTCGCCCTTCGAGAGGAGGGGCCGGATAGTGTTTCCCCTTTCTTTATCACCGGGTTTATAGCCAACATGGCGGCGGGGGAACTCTCCGTGGTTTTCGGCGCCAAGGGACCGAGCAAGTGCATAGTTACTGCTTGTGCTACTGGGGGTGATTCTATTGGTGACGCCTTCAGGCTCATCCAATATGGTCAGGCCGATGCCATCATTGCCGGAGGGAGCGACGCCTATATTCTTCCCGTAGGCATTGCTGGCCTTGATAAGATAAGAGCTATATCCCGAAGGAATGACGAGCCAGAAAAAGCCAGCCGACCTTTTGACAAGAATCGTGATGGCTTCGTGCTCGGAGAAGGTGCCGCAATTGTCATTTTGGAGGAGTTGGAATCGGCGATGAGAAGGGGAGCCAAGATTTATGCTGAGATTGTGGGTTATGGCTCCAACATTGATGCCCTTCACGTAACAGAGCCTGATTGGGAAAACCAGGCAAGATGTATCAACTTAGCTTTGAACGATGCCTCTATCTCTCCGGAGGAGGTTGATTACCTCAATGCCCACGGAACATCCACCCCCCTCAATGATTCATCTGAGACCAAGGCTATAAAGGCTGCTTTAGGGGAACATAGCAGGAAGGTGCCTGTAAGTTCCAATAAATCTATGGTAGGTCACTTATTGGGAGCAGCAGGTGCAGTAGAAGCTATCTTCACCGTTCTTACTATAAGGGACGGCGTAATCCCTCCTACCATAAATTATGATACTCCAGACCCTGAATGCGACCTGGATTACGTCCCTAATGTAGCCAGAACCACAGAGGTGAACATAGCTGTTTCCAATTCCTTCGGTTTTGGTGGATTTAATGCTGTGCTTGTCTTCAGGAAATTCAAGGAATAGCATCCCATAGATTTCTTCGGCGAATCACAAGTTTACCATCCTAGCAAGTTGTGGCATAATTACAATGGTGAAAATCTTTATAATTCTCCCTCCCCTAGCGGGAGGGAGTTAGAAGGAGGGGGAATTACACCCTCACGCCCCTCGCCAGATAAAGGTGGGGTGGACGAGGGTTACCTTTTTGACCCTCTCTCCCTTCAAGGGAGAGGGATTCTATAAGATATTGTCGGGATATCGTAACTATTCTTGGGGCTGTAGCTCAATTGGGAGAGCGCCTCCCTTGCACGGAGGAGGTCAGGGGTTCGAATCCCCTCAGCTCCACTGCTTGCAAGAATTTAACAAAAGTTAGCTAACGGTTGACTAACCACCCTGCTTATCTAACTCTGAAGTAGCCTTCAAGAGTACGCAAAATGGCTGCGAGACGTCTTAGTAAGACAAAATTGACGTTGTGTATGATTATGCGTATAATATTGTGTAGCAAGATTGTGGAGGAGTTGCATGGTCAAGAAAGTAATACAGGTTCCCGTTGATGAAGAGCTTCTTAGGGACTTAAATAATTTGTCCAAAAAGCACCGCAAGACTAGGTCAGAACTGATTCGCCAAGCCTGCTTAAGTTATTTGCAGCAAATTGAACATGAAGAACTGGACAGGCTTTATCAGCAGGGTTATATGAGAATCCCTGAAGAGCCAGAGACGGGAGAAATACAAGCAGCTATGTCAGGCGAGTTTATGTCCAGGGAGTCATGGTAAATGCGCCGTGGCGAAGTATGGTGGGCTGAACTGCCTCAGCCCGTCGGCAGACGTCCGGTTCTTTTGCTGTCCAGGGATGCCGCATATAGTGTCAGAACCTCGGTGACCGTCGCTATTGTCACTCGTATCATTCGTAACATTCCTGTAGAAGTGCTACTCCAGCCAGAAGATGGAATGCCGACAAAGTGTGTAGTAAATCTGGACGACATCCTCACCATTCCTAAATCCAGGCTGACTGAGCGAATTACTGCGTTATCCTCAGAAAAAATGACCGTGGTGGGGAAGGCCATCGTCTTTGCTCTTGACTTGAGGGTTTAATATGGCTTTGAGAGGTAGTTCTTTGTTCTGTCCACTGAGGCCCACCAATTTTCCAATGTCTAAAAAACTTTATCCCTATACTTAGCACACTTTATTGTTATCGCTATTTAAAAGTGTACTAGCTATTACGCCTTGAAGCTTCCCAGGCATTAGCGATTGAACTCTTAACTAAAGACCTCTAATCGGAGGAGCCTCCCAGAGTTTCCCGTCAAAACTAGGAATCAAGAATACATGAATGTGAGGTATTCTCCTGCCACGGGTATACATACACACGAAAACGGTTTTGAGCACCTTCATCAGCCTCTCTGAAACGATTTTTGCTGCGGGGAAAAGGCTTGTAACTTCAGGTTCCTGTAACTCATGCCGCCGCGGGATATGTCGCTTCGAAATCGCCAAGCGGTTGATTATCCTTTATCAAGATTCAGACTCAGTAAATACTGCTTTAGTATGTTTAGGGCTGCCTCGGCAGCACTCTGCTTGTTTTCCTCTCGATTCCCCGGGAATACATGTCTTTGGCTTAAGCTCTCACCTTCAGCTGATAGACCAATGTAAAAAAGCCCCACAGGCTTTTCAGGTGTAGCACCTGAGGGGCCAGCAATTCCGGTATCAGAAATGCATATATTCACGCCCAAGAGTTCCCTCCCACTTTGAGCCATCTCTATAGCTGTTTGCTCGCTAACAGCACCATAATTTTCGATAGTCTGCCTTCTTACCCCAAGAACATTAATTTTTACCTCATTGGTGTAAGCTACCACAGAGCCTTTATAATAGTCGGAACTACCAGCAACATTAGTCAACCTATCTGCTATCCTGCCACCGGTAGCTGACTCAACGGTGCCAATGGTCAATAGCTTTCCTGCTTTAGCTTGGTATTCTCTTATTAGCTCGGCAATCGCTGTTTCCAGTTCTGACATGTCTGCAACTATTTTAACAGGTTTTCTTGTTATAATTTACTTATGGCTGAGTTGACTGATGTGATTACTTTCCTGGGCACTGCTGGGGCCAGGTTTGTAGTTGCCCGTCAAATTCTGGCCTCTGGTGGTGCCTGGCTTAACCTTGGGAATACTCAAATACTCCTCGACCCTGGTCCTGGCTGTTTAGTCCAGGCAACTAAGAGAAAGCTTGACCCCTCTAATGAGACACCAATCAGGCATAAGCACCCAGTAGAAACATATGGTTTTGTCTTTCGAACGCCCCGATATACCTTCTCCTGGATCACCGACACCAAATATTTTAATGATTTACCCTGTTACTATAAGGGGGACTTACTGATTATCCACGTGGTCAGGTTGGAACCTGGGGCTCCTGTTGACCATCTATCTCTCCCTGAAGCCAAAAGGATAATCGAGGAAATAAAACCCAAAGCAGCTATACTCACTCACTTCGGCATGACCATGTGGCGGGCCAAGCCCTGGGAATTAGCTAAGAAGCTAACTGATGAAACTGGAATCTCGGTTATCGCTGCCAGAGATGGCATGAAATTCGACTTAGCGCAATTAGACAAATGAAAATAGAAGAGCTTCCTGGCAACGACATATTTTCCCAAAGAGTTGCCCCTTAAGTATCGTCTGCGCTGGAGCGTTTCACTTCCGTGTTCGGGATGGGAACGGGTGGGTCCACTCCGCTAGAGTCACCAAGAAACTCTTCTAATTGGATAGTATAATCTATCCCAGCTAAAGGTTCAAGTGTGAAAGATGGCGAACAAACCATCACCAAAATACTATGTTGGCTGTAGTGGCTGGCACTATGACCACTGGCGGGGACTTTATTATCCTGAAGGACTGCCCAGGTCTAAATGGCTGCAATTTTATGCCAAGCAATTTACCACTGTGGAACTCAATAATAGCTTTTATCATCTGCCTTCCGAGAAGGCTTTTGTCACCTGGAGGGAATCCTCACCGAATGACTTTGCCTTTTCCGTCAAGGTAAGTCGCTTCATTACCCATATAAAAAGATTGAGAAATTTGGGCTCAGCGGTGGAAAATTTTCTATCTCGGGCTTGTTTTTTGAGAAATAAGCTGGGTCCACTTCTGTATCAGCTGCCACCTAACATGAAACGGAATGATGAGGTATTGGAAGATTTCCTATCTTCCTTGCCTCAGAAATATCAGCATGTATTTGAATTTCGGCATGAGTCCTGGATTGATGACTCTGTTTTCCATGTCTTGCAGCAATATAACGCTGGCTTGTGTGTTTTTGATATGCCCGGTTTTACTTGTCCTCTTGTAGCCACTACCGATTTTGCCTATATCCGTTTTCATGGCAGCGAAGGCTTATATTCAAGCTGTTACTCTGATGAAGAGCTTTCCCAATGGGCACAGAGAATTGCTCGGTTAGGCAAAAATGTCAAGGCCATTTATATCTACTTCAACAATGACGCTGAGGCTTTCGCTGTTAAGAATGCCTTGACTTTAATAGATTACCTGCGGCAGTATGCCACGTAGGCAAGTGATGTACGGCAATACCTGTGGTCACAGATATTCCTTAACCTTATAGGCCAAGGTTAAGTTCATCCCCCTTAGCTGGCTGAGTTCCTCAATTGAAGCCTGCTTAATGGCTTCAATTGAGCTAAAATTCCTTAATAACGCCTTCTTTCGTTTTGGCCCAATGCCAGGGATGCTATCTAAAACGGAGGCAGTAACCTCTTTGCGTCGCAACTTGTGGTGATAGCTTATAGCGAAGCGGTGTGCTTCATCTCTCGCCCTCTGAAGCATCTGGAGAGCAGAAGAGTCTTTAGGCATATCAACTGGACCAGGTTCACCGGGTATAAAGACATCCTCATTTTCTTTAGCTAGGCTGGCCATAGGAATAGAGTCAATTCCTAATTCTCGCCTCACTTCTAAAGCAGCGGCTAAGTGTCCTTTACCACCGTCAATAAGAATAAGATCAGGAATGATTGCCCAACTATCTTTCTGTAGGATTGATTCGTCGAGTTCCCTTCCCGTCACTTCGTTCAGGCTCGGGACAGGCCTCGCAACGACCCCTCTCTTAAAACGCCGTCTTAATACCTCTTGGATCATGGCATAATCGTTAGCACCGACTGCTGATTTAATCCGAAAGCGGCGGTAGTGAGTTGGTTTAGGCAAGCCTCTTTCTAAAACCACCATACTACCTACAGCTAAAGCGCCTCCAATATCAGAAATATCGTAACACTCTAACCTTAAGGGTATCCTTGCTAAGTGCAGTCTTTCCTTCAACTCCTCCAGGCCAAGGTTTACAGCCTCTACATTCATTTGCTGCTTAACTTTGGCCAACTGTAAGCCCTTGCTGGCATTTTCAGCAACCATGTTTATTAGTTGTTTTTTGGCCCCTCGCTGCGGCATTTGAAGTTTTACGCTGCCCCCCCTTTGTTTCTTAAGCCACTTGGTGAGCATGGACACCTCTTCCACGGGATACTGAAGTAGTATTGTCGGTGGGATGTAAGGAGCTGAGGCATAATATTGTTTCACAAAGCAAGTCATTATCTGATTTGGGGGTTCATCATGGATGCCTTCCATGAGGTAATGCTCTCGGCCGACGAGTTTACTGTTACGGACGAAGAAGACCTCTACATAGGCTTGCCCTCCATTTCGTGCCAGAGCGATGACATCTTGCTCCCCCCTTAATGTGATAGCAATCTTTTGTCCCTCTATAACTTTCTCAATGGCATGAATTTGGTCACGAAGCAAAGCCGCCTTTTCAAATTGAAGCTCCTGTGCTGCTGCCCTCATCTTACTATTTAATTCATGAAGCACTAGCTCTTGTTTACCTTCCAGAAATAAAATAACCTGGTTTATTACCTCCTGATATTCCTGTTGGCTCACAGCCCCAATACACGGTCCAAGACAGCGGTGGATATAATAGTCGAGGCAAGGTCTTTTATCTGTGCCATTAAGAGCTTTAGTGCAGGAGCGAAAAGGAAATAATTTTTTGATCAGCTTTAGAGTTTTGCGTACTGAGCTAGCACTGGCGAAAGGCCCAAAGTATTTGGCTCCATCCTTTTTAAGACGGCGAGTGATGTAAACGCCAGGCCAATCTTCATTAACATTTATCCTGAGGTAGGGAAAGGTCTTATCGTCTTTAAGACGCACATTGTATCGGGGATGATGTTTCTTTATCATATTGCATTCCAGGATAAGTGCCTCTTGCTCAGAGTCAGTAATTATAAATTCAAGGTCTTTTATCCTTAGCACTAGTTGCTGAATCTTTGATGACAAACTGCTGGAGACGCTAAAATAACTTCTAATGCGATTGCTTAAATTGGCAGCCTTGCCCACATAGATAACCTTACCTTGTTCGTCCCTGAATAAATAGACCCCGGGGCTTGCTGGCAATGCTTTTAATTGCTCTTCTAATGGTGCTGAGCTCATAATTAAGTTAAATTTATTGTAGCAATGGCATGGGATAGAAGCAAAAGCTGAGATGTGCTAAAATAGGATTTTAATGGAACAAGACATTGATGCTTTCCTTAAATATCTAGCTAAGGAGAAGAATCATTCCCAGAATACTCTAGCTGCTTACCGCAATGATTTGACCCAGCTAGCGGCCTTTATCCAGGCGGAGAGGCCGAAAGGGAGACTTAGCTCGAATAGGGAGTTTTTACTGAGCTACTTGCTCAGCCTGAGGGAAAAGAGATACTCCTTGGCTACTATAGCTCGCAAGGTAGCTTCAGCGAAATCCCTTTTCAAATTTATGGTTGATTCAGGTAGATTGAAAGAAAATCCACTTCGGAATTTAGCCTCTCCGCAAATTGCCAAGCGCCACCCAAAGCTCCTCTCTCTAGCTGAGTGCCGCCTTTTGCTAGCAGAGCCAGCAAAGCTATCTACTCCTGAAGCCAAAAGAGACAAGGTAATGTTGGAGCTGCTCTACGCCACAGGTTTACGAGTAAGTGAATTGATGTTCTTGAATGTGAGGGATATTGATTTAGAGCGATGTCATGTGCATTGTTCCTATGGCAGCTCTAAAAGAGAAGTTCCGTTCGACCATCGTATAAGCCAACTATTGAGAAATTACATTAACAATGACAGGCTTGATTTATTATATAATGAAAGGGAGGAAGCCCTGTTTCTCAATCGTCGTGGTGGTCGGCTCACTCGCCAGGGTTTTTGGCAGATTGTGAAAAACTATGCTTCTCAGGCAGGTCTGGGGGCTAAAATTACGCCGCACACTTTGCGTCACAGCTTCGCAGCACATAAATTGCAAAGTGGTGCTCAGCTTCAATCCGTTCAGCGACTTTTGGGGCATGCATATGTTTCAAGTACCAGAATCTACGAGCAGACTCGATTGGCACAGAGGTAGGGGCAATGCCTAAAAAATCACGTCGTACTAAAGCAAAGCACCGTGTCAAACCAGCAAAGGTAATTAGAGAAAGGCAGCCGCAACCAGTTAGAGCAGAAATGGCTACGCCTCAGCTTCAGGCTAAGTTATCTTCCGAGACTCGAAGCCTCCCGCCTCGCTACCAATATATAATGCCTGAGTTACGCTATATTGGCATCCTCGGCGGCTCGATAATTCTCATCCTTATAGTGCTAGCCTTTGTCCTTGGCTAACGTCTTCAAATGGTGAGCGATGGCGGACTTAGACGCAGCTCGAGCTGATTTGATCCAGCAACTTAGTTGGGAGATACAAGATAAGCGGGTACTCGAAGCCATGACATGTGTTCCACGCGAAGCCTTCGTACTCCCAGAGTATTATTATGCTGCTTATGAAAATAGACCGTTAAGCATCGGTTTTGGGCAGACTATTTCCCAGCCTTTCATTGTGGCGCTAATGATCCAAGCCTTGGAACTTGGGGGTAGCGAAAAGGTGCTGGAGTTAGGCACTGGAAGTGGCTATGAAGCAGCTATACTGGCTAAGTTAGTGCAGCACGTGGTCACTGTAGAATGCATACCTGAACTAGCGGAATCAGCCAAGCGAGTTTTAGAAAAACTTGGCTATGCCAGTATTGAAGTTCACATTGCCGGCAAAACTCTAGGTTGGCCAGAAGAGGCACCCTATGAAGCTATCATAGTCTCTGCCGGCGCTCCCTCTATTCCCCAAGTTCTCCTAGACCAACTATCCTGGGGTGGGCGACTAATAATCCCTGTAGGCTCTCGTTGGCAGCAGGAGCTCATCAAGGTTACAAAACAGCGCAAGGGAAACAAATTGGAGAATTTAGGCGGTTGCTATTTTGTGCCTCTTATTGGTGAAGGTGCCTGGGAGGAATGAAACAAGAGAGGCTGTTCAAAAACCGTAGTTGCCCAATTTATTGGGCGACTGTGCCTGATGAATCAGGCAACTACAAAAATCTGGGGGTGAAAGGCTTCCAGAATGCCCAGAATTGAGCGAAAAATCAAAATTAAACAGCCTGTGACAAGAGAATAGGAGGTGAGCCAGCACGTCATATCAAGTTGATATCGCTATCGTTGGTGCCGGTGTACTAGGGCTGGCAACAGCTTCGCAAGTAGCCAGAGGAAGTAGAGAAGTTTACGTGCTTGAGAAGAATGAAACATTCGGGCAAGAACAAAGCAGCCGCAACAGTGAGGTTATCCATGCGGGCATTTATTATCCCAAGGGTTCCTTGAAAGCAAAAATGTGTATGGAAGGTAACATCCTCCTTTGCGAACTCTGCGAAAAGCACGGAATAGGTTACAAAAAGATGGGGAAAATTATCCTAGCGACTGATGATGTAGAAGCTAAGGAGCTAGAGAAGCTATATGAAAGAGGCAAAGGCAACGACATAGACCTGAAAATGCTCTCCCAGAGAGAAATGGCGCAATTAGAGCCGAATATAAGGGGAGTTGCCGCCTTCCTTTCTCCATCTACAGGCATTGTAGACTCACATGCGCTAATGAGATGGTTTCTTGAGAAGGCTAGAGACAACGGCGCGCAAGTAGCTTATAGGACGAAAGTTATCGGCATAGAAAAGGTACCCGGTGGATACAAAGTCGGAGTGGAGGATAGCTCTGGCAGCTTCTCCTTTATGACTAGAGTCCTGGTAAATTGTGCTGGCCTTTATAGCGACAAAGTGGCTGAGATGGCTGGGATAAATGTGGGTGAGGCAGACTATCAGTTGCATTGGTGCAAAGGAGAGTATTTCAGCGTGAGTAATAGCAAGAATAAGCTAGTTAGCCGATTAGTATACCCTGTGCCGATGGCTATCAGTGTAGGCGTACATATTTGCTTTGATGTTGGTGGAAGAATGCGCCTTGGACCTCTTTTTTATTATGTTGATGAAATGGATTATAAGGTTGATGATTCGAGGAGGAGGGCCTTTTGTGACTCAAGCATAATGAAAGCTTTGCCGTTTATGGAGTGCTCTGATTTAGAGCCTGAGATGGCAGGCATAAAGGCAAGGCTTCAGGGAGAAGGACAAGATTTCAGGGATTTTGTCATAAGGCATGAGTGGGATAAGGATTTACCTGGCTTCATCAATTTGATTGGCATAGACTCACCTGGTCTGACTGGTGCTCCAGCAATAGCCAAATATGTTAGCAATTTAGTGGACGAAGTATTAGAGAATTAACAGAATGCCCCCAAGGGAATTCGAACCCCTGTCTTCAGCTTGAAAGGCTGATGTCCTAGTCCACTAGACGATGGGGGCAATGCCAATATCTTAAGGGTAGATGGCTAAAGATTCAAGGCCAGTTGTCTCAGGTAGATGGAACATTAAATTCATGTTTTGTACAGCTTGCCCTGCCCCTCCTTTCACCAAGTTGTCAAGACAGCTAATAACTATAAGCCTATCCGTTCTTAAATCAATAGTGGGATAGACAAGGCAAGAATTATTTCCCCAACTGTACTTAGTCTGAGGAGGTTTATTTACCACCTTAGTAAAGGGATCGTCTTTGTAGAAATCGTGATAAAGCTGCTGTAGCTCTTCTTTTGCTTTGTCACTTCTAGCTAATTTAGTTTCTTTTAGTCTAGCATAGCAGGAAGTTAATATCCCTCGGGTCATAGGTACAAGGTGAGGCACAAAGGTTATTGACAGAGAAAGCTCAGGATTTAGCATTTTTAGTTCTTGTTCCATTTCAGGTAGGTGCCGATGTCCTTCAAGGGAGTAGGCATATGTATTTTCGTTAACTTCAGAATAGTGAGTAGCTAAGCTTAAAGCTCTGCCAGCACCAGACACGCCTGATTTGCTATCAACTATTATATCCGGATAAACAAGTCCCTCTTTAACAACCGGTGCTAATGCCAGGATGGCACCAGTACTATAGCACCCAGGATTCGCTACCAAAGAAGCTGAGGCAATTTTAGCTCGGTGCAGTTCGGGCAAGCCATAAACTGCCTCATTTAATAATTCAGGTGACGGATGTGTAAATCCATACCATTTGGGGTACTCGCCAGCATCCTTTAGTCTGAAATCAGCACTGGCATCAATAACCCTAATCCCCTGCTTTAGCAATGAGGGTACCACGTCTACACTGCTTTTGTGGGGCAATGCTGAAAAGGCAATATCAACATCGCTATCAAGCTCGGCTTTTATTGAATGCTTGACATCGCTGAGGGAAGGGAAAATGTCGCCCAGCTTTTGACCTGCAGCACTCCGCCCGGTAACTACGGTAAGCTCCACTTGAGGATGTTGGTAGAGCAAGCGAGCTAGCTCAGTACCAACATATCCTGTAACATTTATTATCCCTGCTTTTATTTTTGGCATTGCAATTTCACACATTATACTACATGAAGTCGATGTTGACCTAAACTCAATAAATGGTAGATTGAAAAGCGTCACCTTCCTTATTGTCATTCTGAATGGAGCACTTCGGCTCCGCTTAGTATAGACTCCGCGAAATGAAGAATCTCAAGACGCTGTCCTGGACATCGCACAACATCACTTTGACAGGCTTGCTAGCCAATGTTATCATAATCTACACAAAGGTTATTCTGAAGTATGGTCAGTTTATTTAGCGGAGGGTTTCGGGGGTGGTGATAGGTGGACGACGCCGATAGTTGGCTTTTATTAGCCTTTCTGGTCTGTTTGGCTCTTTCAGCTTTCTTTTCCAGTGCTGAGTCAGCTTTTATTTCCCTGTCTAAGCTTCGCGTCAGATATTTGGTGGAAAGCGGTGTTAGGGGAGCAAGGCAATTAGCTAAAGCTGGTGAGAAGCCAGAGAGATTCTTAGCCACTGTTTTGTTGGGTAACAACCTGGTAAATGTGGCTGCGGCTACATTGGGCACTATCATGGCAGTGTCAGCCTTTGGCGTAATAAAGGGACCGATTATAGCCACTCTGGGGGTAACTGCAGTAATCTTAGTCTTTGGAGAGGTTATCCCCAAGACTTTGGCTGTGCACCATGCTCAGCGGCTGTCTTTAGTTTATATTAATCCATTGAGGGTGATAGAGTGGTGTCTCTATCCTTTTGTTTTGGCACTGGGTCGTATCGGTTTGGGGTTCACTAAAATGGTAGCTGAGCCTGAAGGCGAAAAGGGTCTGGTGAGCGAGGGAGAGATACGCTCCGTAATAAGTGCCGGTGAAAGCGAAGGAGTGGTAGAGCAGAATGAGGCCAAGATGTTGCACAAAGTTTTTGAGTTTACTGATCGCCCGGCAAGCAAGATAATGATTCCCAGAACGGAAGTTGCCTGGGTGGAGCAGGGAACGAAGCTAAGCGATTTTCTAAATATCTATACTCAAAGACCCTATAGCCGTTTTCCCGTCTATAAAGATAATACTGATAACGTGGTGGGCATCTTGTTTGCTAAGGATGTTCTGATGGAATTAGCTGATGATTCTACTAGCAAAGAAGCCATCATTGACGATTTAGTGCGTCCTGCCTACTTTGTGCCAGAGAGCAAGCATCTGGGGGAACTTCTTACTGAGATGCGAGATGGTGGTTATCACATAGTAATCGTTGTGGACGAGTTCGGAGGTATGGCTGGGGTGGTTACCTTGGGGCAGCTAACCGAGGAGATTGTAGGTGATATTCGGGATGAGTTAACTGGTGAGGCTAAGGACTTCGTGGTAACTGGCGATAGTACTTTTCAACTCGACGGTGGATTTCGTGTTGAAGAAGCTAACGAAGAACTGGGGCTGGAGCTACCTTTGGATGATTATGAGACTATAGCCGGTTTCATTCTTAGCCATCTAGGTCGCATACCGAAACAAGGCGAACAATTGAAATACAAGAATCTGAAATTTGTGATAACTGAAATGCGGGGAATGAAGATAGAAAAGGTTGTGGTCACTAGAGAGAAGGATGCAGCGTCTGCGCCTTAGATTTGGTCGTGGGGAAGAGGTTAAATTTATTGCTCACCTTGACGTTATGCGGTTTTGGGAAAGAGCGTTACGGCGGGCAAGTATATCTTTGGCTTACACTCAAGGTTTTACGCCCCATCCACGAATTTCGTTAGCAGCTCCTTTGCCAGTCGGAGTAACTAGCGAAGCTGAGCTGATGGATGTATGGTTATATCGCTGGATGCCACCTCAGTCTTTTATAATGCTGCTAAAAAGCCAATTACCTCATGGCTTCGATATATTTGAGGTTTGGGAGGTGGGGTTAAATATGCCGTCACTTCAGTCCTCCCTTGCTTTTGCCGAGTATCGTGTTGAGATAAGAAGGGAGAGGACAGAGCAAGATGTAGAGACCTTCCTCTATTCCTTGCTTCAAGCTAAAGAGTTTCCCTGGCATCATTCTCGAGGTAATAAAATGCATTTTTATGATTTGCGAGCCTTAATAGATGATTTATGGCTCATTAACTATCATGATTCCTTATATATTTTGGGAATGAGGCTTCACTGTGATACAAGTGGCAGTGGTAGACCGGAACAGGTATCAGCCGCCTTGGGATTCTCCCAGTATCCTGAATCTATCCACCGCACCAAGCTTATTTTGAAAAGTGGGTCAGGCGCTTAGGTATCATGACCTTAGCTGAAAGCGCTCTTGACCCAGCGCGCCAACAAAAAGCTCGGGAGTATAGTAGATTATCGCGACGTCTGTTACTTCTCGAGCTCGGAATAAGCATAGTGTTGTTACTAGTCCTTCTTTTCACCGGTACATCAGCTATGCTGGTTAGCCTCTTGCCTTTTCCCTTCCTATGGTCAGCGGTTTTGTATTTGCTGATTCTAGCATTGAGTTATGGGCTGATAGTGGCGCCGTTGGAATACTATCAAGATTTTATACTGTCCCACCGCTATGGTCTGTCAATTCAGCCATTGGCAGGCTGGCTGAAAGACAAAGCTAAAACTTCGGCGCTGGGATTATTGCTCGGTTTGTGTCTCGTTATAAGCAGCTATTGGCTTATAGAGAACCTCCCTGCGCTATGGTGGCTAGCAGTCGGTTTGATTATGTTTTTAGTGAGCTTGCTTCTCACTTGGCTAGCTCCCACCTTTCTTATACCTTTATTCTTCGAGTTGAAGCCTTTAGAGGAAGGGGAGCTTAAAGAAAGATTGCTAACTCTAGCCAGGCAGGCTAGAGTTAGCATTAAAAACGTGTTTGCCATAAATTTAAGTAGTAAGGCTACCACAGCTAGTGCCATGCTGAGCGGCTGGGGTAAATCCAGGCGTATTATCTTTAGTGATACTTTGCTACAAGGGTATTCATGGGATGAGATAGAGGTGACCTTAGCTCATGAGCTGGGTCATCACCTCCATCATGATATTGCTAAACTCATGGCAATTCAGGCAGTCACTTTTTTGCTGGTATTTTATTTAGCTGCTCTCGCACTTAAGGCAGGTGTGGCGTTATTTTCCCTTCGGGGAACAAGTGATTTGGCCGGCCTCCCCTGGCTAATCTTGGTTTTAGCCGTGTTTATCTTGATGTTCCAACCTCTGCTTAATTGGTATAATCGCCGTATTGAGCTGGAGGCAGATAGGTCTGCGCTGGAGCTAAGCAACAACCCCCAAGCGTTTATCAATTTAATGACTAAGTTAACTGACCAGAACTTGTCTGAAGCTGAACCCGGCAGGTGGGCCAAGCTTCTATTTTATGACCACCCCACCTACGGCGAGCGAGTGAAGTTGGCTCACAAAAGCATTCAGCAGTCAGCCCCTAGCTGAAAGCTTAAAGCTGATAGCTGATTAAGGAGGTAGGTTTTTGAAGCTCATCTTGATTAGACATGGCGAGACTTATTGGAATAAGGAGAGACGCGTCCAAGGAGGTGGTAGCGATATTGAGTTAAATGATGTTGGAGTAAAACAAGCTCATAAGCTGGCGTCATTCCTAGAGAATGAGAACATTGATGCTATAATTTCTAGCCCTTTAAAGCGAGCTATGGCTACAGCTGAGGCAATGGCTAGCTACCATCAATTGCCCATAGAAGTTGATGATAGACTTAAGGAGATAGAAGTTGGCGAGCTGGAGGGTTTGGCCCTCTCTGATTTGAGCACCACCTTTAGTCAGTTTCTGATGCAATGGTGGCAGAGGGGAGGGTTGGAGAAGTTGCCTGAAGGAGAAAGCCTTGTTGAAATGCAAGAAAGATCCTGGGAAGTCATTGATCGCTTGCTAGCAGAGCATAAGAATGAAACAGTAGTGGTAGTCAGTCATTACTTTGTTATCTTAGCTATTATTTTTAAAGCCTTGGATTTACCATTGAAATATCTTACCAAGCTAAAAGTAGACACTGGCGGAGTAAGCGTTCTCGAGTTTGGGGATTATGGACCTCGCTTGGTGACATTTAACGATATTTCTTATCTACGAGAAAAATAATATAAGTGAAGGTGGTCGTACCCAATGAAGTGACAACGAAGAGTGAAAGGAGGCAATATAATGGGATTCAAAGGTGTAGATTATTATAGTATAGATGAATTATTTACCGATGAAGAAAAGCTATTTAGGAGTTCAGTAAGGGAATACTTGGAAAGAGAAGTTGAGCCACTTGTTGCAAATGCATTTAATGAGGAAAGACCTCTTAACATGCATGAACTTGCCCCCAAGATGGGAGGACTTGGTATGGTTGGCATCTTCATCCCTGAGGAATATGGATGTCCTGGGGCAAGTTATATGGACTTCGGTCTGCTTTGCCAGGAGTTGGAAAGGGTTGACAGCGCTCTTAGAAGTTTTATTGCCGTACAATCGGGCTTGTTTATGTATCCAATATGGCAATTTGGCTCAGAAGAGCAAAAACATAAATGGTTACCACAAGTGGCAAGGGGAGAGAGAATTGGTTGTTTTGGATTAACGGAACCAGATTATGGATCCGATGTAGCTGGAATGGATACAGTGGCAAAAAAGGATGGGGCTGGATGGGTTATTAACGGAGCAAAACAATGGATAAGTGAAGCGTCGGTTGCAGATGTTGCACTTGTTTACGCACGAACAGATACCGGTATAAGAGGATTTTTAGTGGAACGAGGTACAGAAGGGTTTACTCAAACCTTCCTAAACAAAAAGGGTTCAATGAGGGTCGGTGATGTGGGAGAATTGACATTTTTAGATTGCTGGGTACCATCCGAGAATGTTTTGCCAAAGTCAACTGGGTTGAGGCAAGTATTTATGTGTCTCAACCAGGCACGATACGCTATATCATGGGGAGCAATCGGTGCTGCCATGGATTGCTACGAGATGGCTTTGAATTATGCAAAACAGAGAAAACAATTTGGCTCTCCAATTGCGTCATACCAATTGGTGCAAGAAAAGTTAGTAAAGATGTTGATAGAGATTACTAAAGGACAACTCCTATCATATCGGCTTGGTAGGTTGATGGATGGGGGAAGAGCAAGGCATCAACAAATTTCTCTGGCAAAGAAAAATAATGTTGCGGTTGCACGTATGTGCGCCAGGACTGCAAGAGAGCTTATGGGTGCTAATGGCATTTCATTGGATTATTCCCCAATACGACATATGGAGAACATCGAATCTGTATATACATATCAGGGGACGAATGATATCCATACATTAATTTTGGGACAGGATATTACTGGTATCCCAGCATTTACGAGGGAACTTTAAAAGTGGGTAATCCGAATAAGCAATTTGAGGATTATGGAACTGGCCTGATAGCCTTTAATGATATTTCCTATTAAAATGTCATTGCGAGGAGCGAAGCGAGGAAGCAATCTCTATGAAAAGGGTTGAGCTAGAGTCGAGAGTTATAGGCTTTATTCAGCAGCATAACCTGATTCCACCTGGGGAGATAGTGGTTGTTGGAGTGTCAGGTGGCGCTGACTCGGTGTGTTTGCTTCATCTCCTCGCCAGATGGCAAAAGGAACTGGGGATAAAGCTTCATATAGCTCATCTGAACCATCAGCTTCGGGGAGCTGAGTCTGAAGCGGATGCCAAATATGTGGCTGGTTTGGCTGGCCGACTTGGCATTCCGATCACCATTGAGAGACAAGATGTAGCGGCTTACAGGGCTCGAAGGAATTGCTCTGTTGAGGAAGCTGCTCGAAAACTGAGGTATGGCTTTCTTGCTAAAGTAGCTCATGAGATCAAAGCTAATCGAGTGGCCATAGGTCATACGAGGAATGACCAGGTGGAAACAATTTTGATGCATATATTGCGAGGGACAGGAATTTCTGGGCTGCGTGGTCTTGAGCCTTGCTCGTCTATTCCATCTAAAAGCTATCAGCTGTCAGCTATCAGCTATCGGATTTTGATAGTAAGGCCCCTTCTTGATACTACTAGACAGGAAACAATGAGCTATTGCCAGGAATACCAGCTTGAGCCGCGTATTGATTCTTCTAACCTTTCATTATCTTTTTTACGAAATCGCCTTCGCCTTGAGCTTCTGCCTTCGCTAAGGAGATATAACCCATCCGTAGATTGGGCTTTGCTTCGTCTGGCTGAGATTGCTAAGGAGGACAGCTCTTTCATTGAGCAGCAAGCTGTTCAGTTGTGGAACGGAGTGGCCAGACAGGAAGACGACGCGATTCATCTAGATAAGAGGAAGACCTGTGCTCTGCCCATAGCTTTGCAGAGGCAGGTAGTAAGGTTAGCCATAGCTAAGCTGGCAGGGGATACTCAGGATATTGAGGCAAGCCATATTGAGGCAATGAGGAGCTTGCTAAGTAAGCCTGTGGGCAAAAGAGCTTCCTTACCCCCTGGCCTTATTTGTTGGGGTGAATATAATGAAGTTGTCATTGCGGTGAGTCAAAGCCCTGAGCATAGCGAAGGGGCAGCGAAGCAACATCACGTCCCTCGCCAGATAAGGGGTGGGGATGAATGGGTCTCCCTTCCTCTATTACAGGGCAGGTTTTCCCTCAGTATCCCTGGAGAGACACAGTTGCCTGGCTGGCGAGTGGTAGCCAGCATCGTCCAGGAGCAAGCCCCTTCTGTCATTGCGAGCGCAGCGAAGCAATCTCAGCAAAAGAGCAAGGACTTTATAGCTGAATTCGATCTGCATCAAACGGGGACTGAATTATTTGTCCGTCAGCGTCAACCGGGAGACAGGTTTCAACCTCTAGGCATGGATATGCCGAAGAAGCTCCAAGAGTTTATGGTTGATGCCAAAATACCTCTCTCATGGCGAGAGCGTATTCCGATAGTCTGCTCCCCTAAACAAATCATCTGGGTAGTCGGCTGGCGCATTGATGACAGGGTCAAGGTCACTGAAGCTACTAAAGTGATTCTTCGTTTGGAGTTTATTAGCTCATCATGAAAGCAGTAGACAGGGAATTGCGGATACGACGTCTCACTGTGGATGAGGCTTTATTCCGATTGGATCAATACCTTAACGATGCTTTTATGGCTGGCTTGCCCTCTGTGCGCATTGTTCATGGTAAGGGAACGGGAACATTACGACAGGCAGTGCACGAGATGTTAGCCAAACATCCTTTAGTTAAATCGTATCGCCTCGGGGATTATGGTGAGGGGGACTATGGCGTCACTATAGTTGAGTTGGCTAGTCGTTAGAGCTTGCCTCTGAGACGAAAGAGAGGTCATGTAATTAGCCGTTGATTGTCCTCAATTTAAGGTTTTATAATGACTTCATATTGACACTTGTGGGGGAATTAGGAGATAGAAATGGTTGAAAGGATAATAGCGCAGGAGCAAGTTTCTGCCGGGCAGAGGGAATCACTGAGCAAGGTTGAAGAAATACGCACAGATGTGGAGTTTTTTGGCAGGCGTCTTAGCCGGCTGGCGAAGCTGGAAACTCTTCTCGAAGGGAAGTACCGCAAGAAACAGGAAGTCCTTAATGACCAGCTTAATAGAGCTGATGGATATCAGGGCGAGCTTAAAAGCTTGGCAAAACAATTGAAGAAGAATAAAGAGAGGCAGGCAATCCTCAAGAAGCAGATATCTGATTTGGAGAAACACAAGAAAATCATTCGCAAAACGATGAAGCAAGTCACGGGATATGAAAAATCCAGCAGTAAACAAATTGAGGTGATAAAAGAAGAACAGGAAGTCCTTTGTCAACGAGTTCAAGACTTAATGCAGATGCTTAGGCTTGCAGAGCAAGCCGAGCTAAGCGAAAAAGAGTTAGAGATTGTTTGTCAGCGAGTTTGCGCCACGAAGAGATTGCTGGAAGAGTGCGAGATAGACCTCCGCAAGCGGACTGTAGATTTGTTTTTTGAATTTTACATACCTCCCAGAAATAGAAGACTTGGGTGGTGAGCCGTTTATTGCTGATTCGGTAGAAGAGTTTGCTCAGACTCGGAGCATAGTTTGGTGAGCCTTAGCGGCTCATAGCTTATCAATTCTGACTGCCCGCAAGGTGGCGTAGTTAGTCCTCGACATGAAACATGACAATGGGCAGTGCAGCCGGGGACGGGTTTGAATTTGCCATCGCTCTGTTTTTTGGCGAAAGGTAAAGATAGACCTTCACAGTGGGGAATGCTTTTGGAATCGCTTTCCTCAGCACTAAGCTCCTGGCAAGTGGCATAGGTCATTCCTTTGCTTTCCACTAATTCCCTCAATTTATGGTGAAGACCGAGCCTCAAGTCCTTGTGCAGGAGGTATCCATGCCCCGCCCAGGTCGCTTCAAGCACATATTCCTGCTCAAACTTTTTAGCTGCCAGAGGCGATTGATTATGGATAATCTGGTGTATCCGTCGCCATGTGCTCGTGCCTTTGTGGTCGGGAGGGCGTTTTTTAGACAACTTGCCTGTGCTAGCGATAATATGCTTAGCTCCGGTAGAAGCAAAGATGCCAACTAGCTCAGCTGTTTTGCTAAACCAAGAATCGCCGTAAAGGGCTTGGAATAAGTGTATGAAAACAGGGTCGAAACGAATAACAGTATCTATACCCAGTTTGGATAGCTTATGGACGGTGGCCACTCTAGCATCGAATGGTGGTGCCCCGGGTGAGAGAAGTTGAAGTATCTCAGGAGTCCCCTCAATGGTTGTGGCTATGAGTTTAGGCTTATACTCAATAAAGCCTGGTAGTTCCACAAGAAACGACGGGTCGCCTTTGGTGGTAATGAAAAAGGAAACTCCATAGTCCATCAAAAGCTGGATTAGCCTCTTAACCTCTCTTCTCAATTCAGAAATATCCTGGCAAGGGTCGGAGACATTGGACAGGGAAATTGGCGGGCATAAGGTTAGCTTTTTAAGGTCTTTCTCTACTAACTCAGGCAGGTTATTATAAATTAGAGTGTCCTGGGAATAGTTGGAGTAAATAGCTTCTCGGGCGTAACAATAGATACAATGGTGAAGGCATTGATTCGGCCCTGGCGGTGTAACATTGATAATCCAACAATGGAAGCACTTGCGTTCCGGGCTGGAATAGGGGAAATCATGGAAAGTTGAGCCCTTCTTGGCTATCAATTTTATTGACACAATCCTATTTTATCATTCATATTATTTCTTAGAGGAAAAAGGCATGAATAATGAACTTTTTCCCTGAAAATAGCGTTTTATATTGTAAAAGGAGGGAAGAGAAATGAATAAAAAAAGGTTGGCTTTATTGTTGAGCAGTATTTGTGCAGTAGCTCTGCTGGTAATCACGGTGGTTCCAGCGCTAGCATCCCCACCTGAATCTCCTGGAGCTAAGTTTGCCGCTGTGCTGGAGCAGTTGACTGAGGAAGGGGTAATAAACTCTGAGCAGGCCGAGGCAATCATGGAGAGAACCGCTCCTATATTTGGCAGGATGGGCCTGATGGGGCATGCCTACCAGCAAAGGGTGAGGGAACTGGCATTAGCCCGGTCAAAACCTATGTTACTGAGAATCAGCCAGGCGGTGGGCATGGAGCCCGATGAGCTAATTCCTCAGCTCAAGGAGGGCAAGTCGATAGCACAAATTGCTGAGGAGCAAGGAATATCTACCAGTGTGGTGGTGGGCGAGTTACTGGTATCAGTAGAGGAGAGGCTAGATAGAGCCGTTGCTGATGGCAAGCTCAGCCAGGAGCAAGCGGAGGAAAAGCTCAGCAAAGCAGAAGCCAGGATAACTGAAATGGTACAAAACCCTGCCCTGAAGGGTATAGTTGGGCATGAAGTTAACAAAATCAGAAAGCAAGATGAAAGAGCCAGGCAAACCAGGGGTTTGCTGCACCAGGTATGTCAGATTGTGAATTTGGAGCACGAGGAATTGCTTCCCCAGCTAAAAGAGGGCAAGAAGATAGTGGAGATTGCCCAGGAACAAGGCGTCAGTCGGGATGAATTGCTGAAATCGCTAGTAGATACTGCCCAGAATAGGCTGGATAAGGCAGTGAGTGAGGGTAAGCTAGATGAGGAGAAAGCCGCGGAAATTATGTCAAAGATTGAGGATAGACTTGCCAAGTTTGTAGATGATTTTCCTCCTGGGAAATAGTGATTATAATCTTAGGCATAATTTCGTATAACAATCCCTCTCCCTTGAAGGGAGAGGCTAGGTGAGGGAGAATTATAAGGATTATTGCGGTTAATTATGACAGCCGAGCGGAGAATTGTAATTGGATTTAATCCAGCAGTGGCAAAGCGGTGACTCTAGGGCATTTGATGCGCTTTTTCACCAGTACAAGGACATGGTGTTTAGAACTGCTTTGTTAATGGCGGGCGATGCGTATCAGGCTGAAGACGTGCTGCAGGAAGCATTTGTTAAAGTCTATAAGTCCAAGGACAAATTTGAAGGGGATGAGAGCAGTTTTAGACGATGGCTATATCGAATAACAATCAATATATGTATTGATGGCCGAAGAAGGAAGCCTACGCTATTGTTCTCTCTGGAGGAGGTGGGCGAAGATGGTTTTGAACCAGTGGAGACGGGCTCTACTTGCGCTAAATTTGAGGATAGGGATGCAATTTGGCAAGCAATGAGACCTCTGGATGGCAAACATCGCTTGGTGGTGATTCTGAAGTATTTTCATGAATTGCCCTATGAGGAAATCGCCCAAATTTTAGATATACCAGTTGGGACGGTTAAATCCAGGCTTAATACTGCTATCAGAACCTTACGCCGGGTATTGGTAAACGAAGAAGGAAGGGGGTGACATAATGGACTGTAAAGATGTAGGAGAGTTACTCATATCCTACCTGGATGGCGAGCTTGTTAAAGAAGAAAAGGAAACCGTTGAGCTTCATTTATCCGCTTGCCCGCTTTGCCGACGAGAGCTGGAGTCTTTGTCTGCTACCCAGAATCAACTTCGTCAGAGTTTTGCAGTGGCAGCAAGCAAGGCTCCTTCACCTCGAGCTTGGACAAGATTGCAGCAGCGGCTGGCGGCTGAAGAGCAGTCCAGGATTGCCGTTTTCAATCTGGCAAAATCAAAATTACGAAGTGAAATAAATGTAGTAAAAGGTGGATTGGTTTCTCGACAACCTGTATGGAAATCAGCCTTAGCTGGTGCGCTGGCTGTGGCTTTAATTGTTGGCCTTGTCCTGATAATTCCACCGTTTATCGGGCAACCAGAAGAAGTATTGGCAGCGGAGATTGCCCAGAATGATACACAGGTTCAAGATTTGCTGCCTGAGGGAACAGTTGTCAGGGTAACGAAGATCGTGAACCCGAGGCAGGGAGGCATTTTCCATGTCTTATTTCTAATTCCTGCTGAGTCCATTTGGGGTAGCGAGGATAGGGGCGAAGCAGTTACGATAGATGCGTTGGTGAATGTACGTGAGAGGAAAGTGATCGGATTAAGAGCAATTAGAAGTGAGGAAACTCCCATCACGCCGTTGAGTGTGGCAGAAAGGGAGAAAGCTATAGAGATAGCCAGAGCTGACTCTAGGGTGCAGGAAATTCTTGGCGATGGAACTGAAATATGCAAAGTGATACCTCTTCCATTTTCCCTGCCATTAGATAGCTCGTTGACTGTGAAGGTTGCGGGAGTAGTTCTAATAGCTCCGTCATTGGATTCTCAAGCGAAAAGAGCACCAGGATTGAGAAACCAAAGGTGGACTGTCGTAATTGACCTTGATGAAGGGAAGGTGCTAAGGCTAATAGAGGCAACTCCCTGAACTAAATTTGGTGCTGTCAAGACTCATTAGAAATGTCCTCTGGTGACCTCATACAGGTAATGCCTGGGTGGTGCGTTGAGCTTGGATGCTGTATCTTCTCCAGGGATGCTCCAG
>Ga0209121_10001383_pt1 | contig 25381 bp, 25 predicted proteins | sample Cruoilmetagenom3_FD_187292 | JGI IMG/M metagenome (GOLD analysis project Ga0209121, IMG submission 187292) | Oil polluted marine microbial communities from Coal Oil Point, Santa Barbara, California, USA - Sample 3 (SPAdes) (version 2) | ecosystem: Environmental > Aquatic > Marine > Oil seeps ... | reverse complement strand
ATGTGTTACTCAGGGAGAGAAACAATGAAATCAGGTTTTATGAAGACGGTTCTGGCCGGTATGCTGGCCTCAGGAGCGTCGATGGCGGCGGCACAGACCGAAGTGAACTGGTGGCACGCCATGGGCGGTTCCAATGGCGAGCGCGTCAATAAGATTGCCGAGGATTTCAACGCCTCGCAGTCGGAATACACGCTGGTGCCAAGCTACAAAGGCAATTACACCGAGACGATGACGGCCGCGATTGCCGCGTTCCGCGCCAAGGAACACCCGCACGTGGTGCAGGTGTTCGAGGTCGGCACAGCGACGATGATGGCCGCCAAGGGCGCGATCTATCCGATAGAACAACTGATGAAAGACGCGGGCGAGCCGTTTGAAAAGGGCGATTACCTGCCTGCCGTGATCTCGTATTACCAGACCCCGGACGGGGAACTTTTGTCGATGCCGTTCAACTCATCGACCCCGGTCATGTGGTACAACAAGGACGCGCTGGACGCCGCCGGGGCGAAGGTTCCCGAAACCTGGGCCGACGTGAAAACCGCCGCGCAAAAGCTGGTGGATAATGGCATGAAATGCGGCGTGTCGTTTGGCTGGCAGTCCTGGGTGATGCTGGAAAACTATTCCGCCTGGCACAACCTGGAACTGGGCACCAAGGAAAACGGCTTTGCCGGGTTCGACACCGAGCTTACGTTCAACAATGCATCGGTCGCGGCCCGCCTGGATGACATCGCTGCGATGGGCAAGGATGGCCTGTTTGTCTATGGCGGTCGTCGCGGCGACAGCCTGCCGCTGTTCGTCAATCAGGAATGTGGCATGTGGATGAACTCGTCGTCCTATTACGGCGGGATCAAGAAACAGGCTGAATTCAATTTTGGTCAGACCATGTTGCCGCTGGATACCGCTGCTGCCTCGGCACCGCAGAACTCGATCATCGGCGGGGCGACCCTGTGGGCGCTGGCCGGGCATGACGCCGAGGCCTACAAAGGTGTGGCCAAGTTCATGACCTACCTGTCCTCGCCCGAGGTTCAGGCCTGGTGGCATCAGGAAACCGGCTATGTGCCGATCACCACCGCCGCCTATGACCTGTCCAAGGAACAGGGGTTCTATGACAGCAACCCCGGCACCGACACGGCGATCCAACAGCTGAGCCTGAACGCCCCCACGGCGAATTCGCGCGGTGTGCGCTTTGGTAACTTTGTTCAGATCCGCGATGTGATCAACGAAGAGATGGAAGCGCTGTGGGCTGGTGACAAAACCGCCAAGCAGGCGCTGGATACCGCCGCCGAGCGTGGCAATGCCCTGCTGCGCAAGTTTGAGCGTTCTGCCAAGTGATCCAAGGCTGAAAACAACGCGATGTGCCGCTCTCTCAAGGGGGCGGCATGTTGCCCTTTGACGCCCGGAGAACCCGATGCTGAAACGTGTGCATTTCCCGTCCTCGGTCCTGCCTTACCTACTGGTGGCACCGCAGATCATCATCACTCTGGTGTTTTTTATCTGGCCGGCCAGCCAGGCGCTGTACCAGTCGTTTCTTATCGAGGATGCATTCGGTCTTAGCACCGAATTCGTCTGGTTCGAGAATTTCGAGGCCCTGTGGGACGACCCGATTTACATCGCGACCTTCTGGCGAACCGCCTTCTTCTCGGCTGCGGTGGCGTTCCTGTCGATGTCCTTTGCCCTGATCCTGGCCGGATTCGCCGAACGGGTGGTGCGCGGCGCGATGGTGTATCGCACGTTGCTGATCTGGCCCTATGCGGTGGCTCCGGTTCTGGCCGGGGCGCTGTGGGTGTTCATGTTCAACCCGACCCTTGGCATTTTTCCCTATTTTCTGGAATTTGTCGGTGTCGACTGGAACCATTACCTGAACCGGTTTCAGGCCATGACGCTGGTGATACTGGCGGCGGCCTGGAAACAGGTGGCTTATAACTTTCTGTTCTATCTTGCTGCGATGCAGTCGATCCCGAAATCAGTGATCGAGGCCGCCGCCATTGACGGTGCCGGCCCGCTGCGCCGGTTCAGCACGATCATCTTTCCGCTGATTTCGCCGACCACGTTCTTTTTGCTGGTGATCAACGCAGTCTATGCCTTCTTTGACACATTCGGGATCATCCATGCCATCACCCAGGGCGGCCCGGCAAGTTCCACGACGATCTTGGTCTACAAGGTGTTCAACGACGGCTTTGTCGGCCTTGATCTGGGTGGATCCGCAGCGCAGTCAGTCATCCTGATGGCGCTGGTCATCGCAATGACCGTGTTTCAGTTTCGCTATGTAGAACGAAAGGTGGAATACTGATGGTTGAGCGTCGCCCCTTTGTTGCTTTTCTGACCCATCTGGTACTGGTGCTGGGCGTCATCGCCATAGCCCTGCCGATCTGGATCACCTTTGTCGCCGCCTCGCATAACGAGGTTCGCATGGCGCAGGTGCCATTGCCGCTTTGGCCGGGCGATCAGCTTTGGGTGAACCTGAAGACGACGCTGTTTGGCGGCGGGCTGAGCGGCACCGAAATCGCCCCGGTCTGGCTGATGCTGCTGAACAGCCTGGCCATGGCGATGATGATCTCGGTGGGAAAAATATCCATTTCCCTGCTGTCGGCCTTTGCCATCGTCTACTTCAAGTTTCCCTTCCGCATGGCCTGTTTCTGGCTGATCTTCATTACTCTGATGCTGCCGGTCGAGGTGCGCATCCTGCCCACCTTCGAAGTGGTGGCCCGCCTGGGCATGCTCAACAGCTATTGGGGCCTGTCGATTCCGCTGATCGCCTCGGCCACGGCGACATTCATGTTCCGCCAGGTGTTCCTGACGATCCCTGACGAAATGCTGGAAAGCGCGCGCATCGACGGGGCCGGGCCAATGCGGTTTTTCTGGGACATCCTGCTGCCGCTGAGCCGGACCAACATTGCCGCGCTGTTTGTGATCCTGTTCATCTATGGCTGGAACCAATACCTGTGGCCGCTGCTGATCACCACCGACCCATCCATGACCACGATTGTCATCAGCATCAAGCAGATGCTTGAAGCGGCGGAACAAAGCCCGCAGTGGAATATCATCATGATGACGGCCCTGCTGGCGATGTTGCCGCCAATTCTGGTCGTTATCTCCATGCAAAAGCTCTTTGTTCAGGGCTTGACTGAAACGGACAAATAGGGCGTTGAAATGGCCGGAATAAACCTTGTTGACCTGACCAAATCCTACGGTGACACGCGGGTGCTGCACCATATCGAAGGGGCAATTGATGATGGCGAATTCATCGTCATTGTTGGCCCTTCGGGCTGTGGGAAATCCACCCTTCTGAGGATGATCGCCGGGCTGGAGACCGTGACCTCGGGCGAGGTGTTTATCGGCGAGCGTAAGGTCAACGATCTGGAACCGGCGCATCGAGACATTGCCATGGTGTTCCAGAACTACGCGCTTTATCCGCATATGTCCGTGGCGCAGAACATGGCTTATGGGCTGAAGATCCGCAAACTGCCCAAACCCGAGATTGACCGCCGGGTGCGCGAAGCCGCCGATATTCTGGAGATCGGTGAATACCTTGATCGCAAACCACGCCAGCTTTCGGGGGGGCAGCGCCAGCGTGTCGCCATGGGGCGTGCCATCGTACGCGACCCACAAGTGTTCCTGTTTGACGAGCCATTGTCCAACCTCGATGCCAAGCTGCGGGTGCAGATGCGCCTGGAGATCCGCAAACTGCAACAACGCCTTGGGGTCACGTCGATCTATGTCACCCACGATCAGGTCGAGGCGATGACCCTTGGCGACCGGCTGATGGTGCTGAACGGCGGCTATGTCGAACAGTTCGGCACTCCGGTCGAGCTGTACCAGCGCCCGGCTTCGGTGTTTGTCGCCGGCTTTATCGGCAGCCCGGCGATGAATTTCATGACCGTGACGGCGGCAAATGGAACCCTGACGCTGGCCAATGGCGCGATCATCGCCTGCCCCGTCAGTTATTCAGGCGAGGCCCTGCTTGGGGTGCGCCCCGAGAACCTGACGGCGGATGCGGATGGTCCGATGCGTCTGGTGGTTGAGATGGTCGAACAGTTGGGGGCCAATACGCTGGTGCATGGGCGGCTTGAAGGCATGGACAGTGAATTGGTCGCCAGCCTGCCGGGCATCGCAAATGTCGATCCCGGCGCGGTTCTGGGGTTCAGCGCACCGGGCGATGCGCTGCATCTGTTCGATACACAGATGCAAAAGCGGTTGGAACCATAGCTGCCCCGCCCCGGACTTGATCCGGGGCGGCCGCCTACAGGCAGGCCTCGAACAGCTTGCGGGTGTTCTCAGCCGTCATTTCCACGGGATTGCCGCCGACGCTGGGATCGTTCAACGCATCGCGCACAAGCACGTCGAGATCAGGGTTTTCAACGCCGAGTTCGCTTAAGGTGCGCGGAATGTTCATCGACGCGTTCAGGTCGTCCACATAGTCGGCAAACCCGTCAAACCCGCCCGTAATCCCCAGATAATTGGCCGCCTGCGCCAACACCCCTTCGGTGGCGGGCCGGTTGAATTGCAGCACCGCCGGCATGCAGACCGCATTGGTCGTGCCGTGATGGGTATGATGATGCGCACCGATCGGATGGCTTAGCGCATGGATCGCCCCCAGTCCCTTCTGGAACGCGGTTGCCCCCATGGCTGCCGCCGACATCATATGCGCGCGCGCCTCGATATCTGTGCCGTCCGCATAAGCGCGCGGCAGGTATTCCTTGACCAGCCGCATGCCCTCCAGCGCCATGCCCTGTGACATAGGATGGTAATGCGGCGAACAGAATGCCTCGACGCAATGGGCAAAGGCATCCAGCCCGGTGCCAGCGGTAAAAAACGGCGGCATGCCCACGGTCAGTTCCGGGTCGCAGATCACCACCTGCGCCAGCATTCCGGGGTGGAAAATGATCTTTTTCTCGTGGGTTTGCGAATTGGTGATGACACCGGCGCGCCCCACTTCCGATCCGGTGCCGGCAGTGGTTGGCACCGCAATGATCGGGTGGATACCGTTCGGGTCGGCGCGGGTCCACCAGTCGCCGACATCCTCGAAATCCCACAAGGGGCGCGTTTGACCGGCCATGAACGCCAGCACCTTGCCCAGATCCAGCGCCGAGCCGCCGCCAAAGGCGATCACCCCGTCAAACCCGCCTGCGTGGTAGGTCTTCAGCCCCGAAGCGACATTGTTTTCATTCGGGTTTGGATCAACATCCGAGAACATCGCCCGGCCCAACCCGGCAGCCTCCAGCAGGTCCAGCGTGGCGGTAGTAATTGGCAGGCCCGCAAGGCCACGGTCGGTGACCAGCAACGGCTTGGCGATGCCGGCGGCAGCGCAGGCATCAGCGATTTCCGTGATACGCCCCGCCCCAAAGCGGATCGCAGTGGGGTAAGACCAGTTTCCAACAAGTTCCATATGTCAGGCTTTCTTGAAATGGTAAGATTTCGCGCGGGTCAGGGCTTGAAAACCCAAGACGGACAGGCCCGTGCCACAACCGGTGTCCTTGCAGCCGGTCCAGCACAGCGCCGGGTCAAGATAATCGCAGCGGTTCATGAACACCGTACCGGTCTGAAGCCGCGCGCCGATGGCATCCGCCGCATCCGCGTCCCTGGTATAGATCGCGGCGGTTAGGCCAAACTGGCTGTCATTCATCAGCCGGGTTGCCTCGTCATCGTCCCTGACCGACATGATGCCGACCACCGGACCAAAACTTTCGTCGCGCATGACGCGCATTTGGTGGGTCACATCCGTCAGAACCTGCGGTGTGAGGTAAGCGCCGCCATCATCCGCCGCAAAGGCGGCGACATGGGCCGTGGCCCCATCCGCCACTGCCTCGTCTATCTGGGCGCGCACCTCTTTGGCAAAGCGGATATTGGCCATCGGACCGATGGTGGTTTCGGTCTCCAGCGGGTTGCCCAGCACATAGGTGTTCACCAGCGCCACGGCCTTTTGCACAAAGGCGTCATAAAGGCTCTCGTGCACGTAAATTCGTTCGATCCCGCAACAGCACTGCCCGGAATTGAACATCGCCCCGTCCATCAGCCCGTCCACGGCGGCATCCAGATCGGCGTCGGCCCGCACATAGCCCGGATCCTTGCCGCCAAGCTCGGTGCTGACCGGCGTGAACGTCCCGGCGGCGGCGCGTTCCATCGCCTGCCCTCCGCCGACGGAGCCGGTGAAGTTGACGAAATCGAACGACCGCGCGGCGATCAAGGCGCTGGTGGTGTCATGGTCCAGGAACACGTTCTGGAACACGTCCGTCGGAATGCCTGCGGCGTGAAATGCTTCGGCCAGCCGTTCGCCCACTTGCAGGGTCTGGGTCGCGTGTTTCAGGATCACACTATTGCCGGCAATCAGCGCCGGGGCGACCGTGTTGATCGCCGTCATGTAAGGATAGTTCCAGGGGGCGACCACAAACACCAGCCCATGCGGTTCGCGCACAATTTTGCGCAGAAAATTGTTGCTGTCCTCGATGATGATCGGCGCAAGGGCTGTTTCGGCAATCTCGGCCATGTGCAGCGCGCGTTCCTCGAAGCCGGCGAATTCGCCGCCATAGCGCACCGGGCGGCCCATCTGATGCGCCAGTTCCAGCGTCATGCGGTCGGTGGTCTTGCCCACTTCGGCCACGGCGGCGCGGACCAATTCGATACGCTCGCCCATGGGCCGGGCGGCCCAGTCCGCCTGCGCGGCACGGGCCGTGGCCACCACGGTGTCAGCGGCGTCACGCGACAGGGTGGGACGTTCCAGATAGACCGATCCATCAATCGGCGATATACATTGAAGTGTCTTGGTCATCTTACGAAACCTGTCTTTGCAGTTTTGTTGGCTTAAGCTCGTTCAAATCCGCGTGCGATTTCCCAGTCGGTCACCACGCGTTCAAACTCTTCCTGTTCCCATTCTCCGCAGCGGGCATAATGGTCAACCACCTTGTCGCCCATCGCCGCGCGCAGCATGTCTGACCCGCGCAGTGTTTCCACCGCGTCCCGCAGCGAGCGTGGGATTTCCCCACCTTTCGCATCGGCGTAATTGTCACCTGTGGTGGGCGGGGCCAGTTCCATTGCATCCTCAATTCCCCTGATCCCGGCGGCCAGCAGCGCGGCCTGGGCCAGATAGGGGTTGATGTCGGACCCACCGATACGGCATTCCATGCGCACGCCCTTGCTGCCTTCGCCGCACAGGCGGAAACCGGCGGTGCGATTGTCGACGGACCAGACTGCCTTGGTGGGTGCGAAACTGCCCTTCATGAAGCGTTTATAGCTGTTCACGTAGGGGGCCAGAAAGAACGTGTAATCAGGCGCATAGGCAATCATCCCGGCGCAGAAATGACGCATCAGGTCCGACATGCCATGTTCGCCATCCTTGTCGTGAAAAGCGGCTTCATCGCCCTGCCACAGCGACATATGTACATGGCTGGAACTGCCGACCTTGTCGCGATGCCACTTGGGCAGAAAGCTGGCGGCGTGACCCTGAGTCCATGCGATCTCTTTGGTGGCATGCTTGGCGATGGTGTGATGATCGGCGCAATCCAGCGCCTCAGCGTAGCGGATGTTCAGCTCTTCCTGACCGGTCTCGGCCTCGCCCTTGGTGTTTTCCACCGGGATACCTGCGGCGTAAAGATGATTGCGCAGGGGGCGCATCACGTGTTCTTCACGGGTAGTTTGCAGGATGTGGTAATCTTCATTGTAGCCGCTGATCGGCTCAAGATCGCGAAAGCCGGATTTGCGGATTTCGTCAAAACTCTTCTCGAACAGGAAAAACTCCAGTTCGGTTGCCATCTTGGCGCTGAACCCCAGGGCCTCAAGCCGGGCTATCTGGGTCTTCAGCACCTGACGTGGGGAATGGGCAATGGGGTCGTGGGAGTGATGGTCCAGCACATCGCACAGCACCATGACCGTGCCTTCCAGCCAGGGCATGGGGCGCAAGGTGTCGAGGTCGGGCCGCATCACGTAATCGCCATAGCCGGATTGCCAGCTGGTGGCCTCATAGCCATCGGGGGTGGCCATCTCCAGGTCGGTGGCCAGCAGGTAGTTGCAGCAATGGGTTTCCTTATACGCGGAATCCAGAAAGTTCTGCGCGTGGAACCGTTTGCCCAACAGCCGCCCCTGCATGTCCACCAGACAGACCAACACCGTATCCACGGTGCCGTCTGCCACGTTTTTCTTGAGTTCATCGAATGAAAGCATGGCACGGCCCCGGAAGTTGAGCACCAAGATTTTTCGCGAAAAATCTGGGCGGATTTCTTTAGAGAAATCTGGCCCGCCGGACGGCAGGCCAAATCGGTTTTTGTACGGATCGGGTCAGCCGTAACGGTAAGGCCGACCAGCTTTGATCATGTCATCATTGTACTTCTTGATGATCTCGACCACCTTGGCCTTGGTCTCGGATTCTGCCGCGATCTCGTCCCAGAACTTGACCGCTGCCGATTCGACTGTGGCCCATTCGTCATCCGGGATCGTGGTCAGTTTCATCTTCGGACCGTGAACCCGCAGGTTTGCTTCGCCGCCCCAGTACCACCACTGACGATAGTAATGCGACTGATCACAGCAGACCCGGAACAGGGTTTGCAGATCTTCCGGCAGTTCGTTCCAGCGGTCCATGTTGGCAAAGAACGATCCCGCCCATGCGCCCGAGATGTTGTTGGTCAGGAAATAGTTGGTCACGTCGGCCCAACCCACGGTGTAATCCTCGGTGATGCCCGACCATGCGATGCCGTCAAGCTCGCCGGTCTGTACCGCGACTTCGATGTCTTCCCATGGCAGGGTGACGGGCACCACGCCGAACTGGGACAGGAACCGGCCCGCGGTCGGGAAGGTGAACACCCTCTTGCCCTTGAGGTCGGCCAGCGAATTGATCGGGTCCTTGGTGGCAAAGTGGCAGGGATCCCAGGAACCCGCACTCACGTGCTTGACGCCGACCTTGGAATATTCCGCGTCCCAGATTTCGTTCAATCCGTACTGGTTGAACAGCACCGGCACGTCGAGCGAGTAGCGCGAGGCAAACGGGAAATAGCCCCCGAACACCGTGACTTCGGTGGGGCTGGCCATGCTGTCATCATCCGACTGCACCGCGTCAATCGTGCCACGCTGCATGGCGCGGAACAATTCGCCCGTGGGGACCAGCTGATCGGCAAAGAACAGCTCGATCTGCATCCGGTCGCCGGCGATCTTGTTGAACATGTCGATGGCAGGTTTGATAACATGCTCGGCCAAGGCCGGGCCGGCATAGGTCTGCATCCGCCATTTGATCGTCGATTGCGCCAGGGCCGGGGTGGCCAGGGCTGCCGCCGGGACCACGGCGGCCCCTTTGATAAACTTGCGTCTTGTGGTCATTTTGCTTTCTCCTTGCAGATATTGATGGCTCCGTTGGTGGAGTTCTCGTGGTTTGGTTCGCGGTTATTTGTTGTAGACATATTCGGGCAGCCAAAGGGCAATTTGCGGGAACACCATGATCAGGGTCAACGCCAGTATCATCACCAGAACAAACGGCAGGATCGAGCCGTAAATGTCCTTCATGGTAATTTCCGGCGGTGCCATGGCCCGCATCAGAAACAGGTTATAGCCAAACGGCGGCGTCATATAGGCAATTTGTGTGGTGATGGTGTAAAGCACCCCGTACCAGATCAGATCGAAGCCCAGCGAACCCACCAGCGGCACGTACAAAGGCGCGACAATCACCAGCATCGCCGTGTCATCCAGAAACGTGCCCATGATCAGGAACGACAGTTGCATCAGGATCAGGATCGCCCAAGGCCCAAGCCCCAACTGTTCGGTGAACAGGTTCTCGATCGCCTTGACCGCGCCCAGACCGTCGAACACCGCGCCAAACCCGGTGGCGGCAACGATGATCCACATGAACATGCAGGAAATGCCCAGCGTGTTGCGCACCGAATTCTCGAACACTTCGCGGCTCATCCGCCCCTTCAGCACCGCCACCACAAAGGCGGTCATCGCCCCGATGGCCGAACTTTCCACCAGCGAGGTCCAGCCGTTCACAAACGGCACCATCATCGCCATGAAAATGCCGATCGGCAGCAACCCGGCCCTCAGCAGGCCCAGCTTTTCACCCAACGGCATCTGGCGTTCCTCGGGTGGCAGGACCGGTCCAAGGCTGGGGTTCATCCGGCAGCGGAAATAGATATAGGCGATGAACATGCCGGCCATCACCAGCCCCGGAAACACACCTGCCAGCCACAACTGACCAACCGGTTGACGGGCGATGATCGCGTACAGCACCAGAACCACCGAGGGCGGCACAAGGATGCCAAGCGACGATCCGGCCTGAATGACCCCCGTCACCATCTTTTTATCATAGCCCCGCCGCAGCAGCTCCGGCAATGCAATGGTCGATCCAATCGCCATGCCCGCCACCGATAACCCGTTCATCGCCGACACCAGCACCATCAACCCGATGGTGCCAATCGCCAGGCCACCCGAGACCGGCCCCATCCAGACATGGAACATCTTGTAAAGGTCGTCGGCGATTTTGCTTTCGCTCAGCACGTAGCCCATGAAAATGAACATCGGCAGGGTCAGCAGAGGGTACCATTTCATGATCTTCATGGCACCTGTGAACGGAATGTCCGAGCCACCCACGCCCCAAAGCAACAGCGCCGCCATCGCGCCTACGCCACCAATCGCGCCAAATACCCGCTGGCCGGTAAACAGCATCAGCATCATTGATGCGAACATGAATATGGCGATCATTTCGTAGGACATCAGATTTCCTCACCGCCGAATTCTTCTCCTCTGATGCGGGCAATGTCCTTGACCAGCTCGGACAGCGCCTGAAGCAGCATTAGCGTCAGGCCGATGCTCATGATTGTCTTGATTGGCCACAGGAATGGTCGCCATGCGGTCGGGCTGCGTTCGATATAGCCCATGACCTCTTTCGCGCCTTCCGGCCCGCCGGTCACAAAGCCAACTGCCAGATCCCAGAAGAACGTGAACGGTTCGTTCCCGAAATAACCCAGCGAATAGGCGGTCGATCCAACCCCGCCGTAAATCATCACGCTTAGATAAAATAGCAGAAACAATACGGTGAACGCATCGAACCAGGCCTTTTTGCGCAAGGGCCATTCGTGGTAAAACAGATCCATACGCACATTCGCACCCAGCTGGATCGAATACGGCCCGCCCAGAATGTAGTAGGCGACCATGGCAAACTGAGCCACTTCCAGGGTCCATAGCGACGGCAGAAAGAAAGTCTTGGAGATCGACGACCAAAGCAGGATGCCCATCATCACAAAGATGCCGTACATCACCAACCGGCCAAGCCAGCGGTTCAGCCCATCCACGCGGCGGACAAAGCTGCGTTCAAACCGCGTCATTTGTTCCGTCCCGTCATTTGTTTGTGCTTTTTCTCCCCGGTTCCGGCAAATTCCCGGATGACGTCGTTCAGGACCGGACCCAACAACCCGGCGATCCGGCTGACACCGTCGGGCGTGTCAATCAGGTCGTTGCGCAGCTCGATCATCACATTGGCCAGACCCCGTCGTCCGGCCAGATCGCGCAATGTGTGGGTCACGCCATCTGCTGCCGAATATGGCTGGTTCATTTCGGTCCGCAACCCGGTTCTTTGCCTGGCCTGGCCAAGCAGCGCACGTGCCAGGCGGTCATCTTCGTCGTGCAGAATACCCAGTTCGTCCGGGCGGGATTGGCCGTTATAGACCGGGGTAAAACTGTGAATGGTGATCAGCATCGGTGGGGTGGGGTGCTGGTCCAGCACCTGTCCTGCCAGATCGCGAAAGGGGGTGTAAATGTCGCGGACGCGTGCGCTGATCTGACCCTCGCTTAAACCGGTGTTGCCCGGAATGTGGTATATTTCACTTTGAACCGGAATCGATTCCGAGGATTCGGGCGGGCGATTGCAGTCGTAGACCAACCGTGAGACGCGCGCCGCAACCAATGGGGTGTCCAGCATCTGCATCAACGCCTTGGCCAGATCCAATGCGCCAATGTCCCATGCCGCATGCGACTTTGCCACCTCATCACCCAGCCCCAGACCATCCAGCGCGGCCGGGATGAACCGGCTGGCGTGCTCGCATACCAGAACCGCCGGGGCGGCCCCATGCGCATTCAGCACATGCGCAGCCGGGCCTTCATCTGGTGCCAATAAGGGTGACTCGTCAGTTGTGGTCATGTGAAGCATTGGCTACAGGTTTCACCCGACTGTCAAGAAAGTTTCTGTAGACATGCCTACGTCGCGTCGTATTCTGTAGTAAAGATTAGATCGCGTGGACGCTGTGACCCTATCAAGCAAACTTGTCAAACAGATGATTCAGGACGACATGGATAGCCTGACGCTTTCTGAGCGCCAGCTTGCCAGCGTATTGTTGCAGGACTACCCGATGGGCGGTCTGCAATCCATAACCAAGCTTGCGGCCTCGGCAGGGGTTTCGACGCCCACGGTGATCCGCATGGCCCGCAAACTGGGGTTCGATGGGTTCCCGGCCCTGCAAGAGGCGCTGCGCGAAGAGGTGGCGGCACAGATCAAGAAACCGATTTCCAAGCGCGACGCGTGGATGGCCGGTGCTTCCGCCGAACACCCGCTGAACCGGTTCGCGGGGGCGGTGGCGTCCAATATACGGCACACTCTGGACCGGATCGACATCGCCATGTTCGACGCGGTGGCGCGCCTGCTGGCCGACCCGAAACGCCATATTTACGTGGCGGGCGGACGCATCACCCGGTCCACGGCTGAGTATCTGTTCAACCACCTTCAGATCATCCGGCCCAACGTGACCGAACTGGGAAATTCTTCAAATGTCTGGCCGCAATACCTGCTGGACATGGGCGAAAGCTCTGTGCTGGTGCTGTTCGACATCCGTCGCTACGAAAGCCACCTCGAGAAACTTGCCAGCCTGGCCAGCGACCGGGGCTGCAAGGTGGTTCTGTTCACCGATCAGTGGGGCTCACCCGTTGCGCGCCGGGCGGATTACACCTTCAGCGGGCTGGTCGAGGCCCCCTCAAGCTGGGATTCGACCATCGCCATCATGCTGATCGTCGAGGCGCTGATCGCCGAAGTGCAGACCGCGCGTTGGGACGAAAGCAAAGAGCGGATCGAGGAGCTTGAAGCAATGTTCAACTCTACGCGGCTGTTCCGTTCGCCAACCTGATACCGCCGGTTCGCACCCGTTCGAGGAAAGCCAGTGGCGGCTTGACGAGCAGTCGGCGCAACATCAACTGGCAAAATGTTACAAAATTTTGACTCATGACGTAAATTCGTAACAATTGCCTTGCGTCGAATCGCTTTCTTTCATATCCCGACCGTGCGGTCGGCTTTTCGTCCGCCAAACATCAAGAGGTCTTCTCGCATGGACGCATTCATCTGTGACGCAACCCGAACGCCGATCGGACGCTACGGCGGCGGTCTGTCCTCGGTCCGCACCGACGATCTGGCGGCGCTGCCGATTGCGGCTCTGATGGCGCGCAACCCGGATGTGGACTGGGCCAGCGTCGATGATGTGATCTTTGGCTCGGCCAATCAGGCGGGTGAAGACAACCGCAACGTGGCCCGCATGGCGGCCTTGCTGGCGGGGCTGCCGGCGGATGTGCCTGGCAGCACGATCAACCGTCTGTGCGCCAGCGGAATGGACGCGGTCGGCCTGGCCGCGCGCGCCATCCGCGCCGGAGATTATGACATGGCCATTGCCGGCGGCGTCGAAAGCATGAGCCGCGCGCCCTTCGTCATGCCCAAGGCCACCACGGCCTTTTCCCGCGCCAACACGGTCTATGACACGACCATCGGCTGGCGCTTTGTCAACCGCAAGATGAAGGCGATGTACGGCACCGATTCAATGCCCGAAACGGCCGATAACGTCGCCGCCGATTATAACATTTCCCGCGCCGATCAGGACGCCTTTGCCGCCCGCAGCCAGGACAACTGGGCCGCCGCGCATGAGGCCGGGTATTTCGCCGACGAAATCACCCCGGTGACGATCCCCCAGCGCAAGGGCGACCCGGTGATCTTTGACACCGACGAACACCCGCGCCCCGGCACCAGCGCCGAAAAACTGGCCGGTCTGCGGGGCATCAACGGTCCCGATCTGAGCGTTACGGCGGGCAATGCCTCGGGCGTCAATGACGGGGCTGCGGCCCTGCTGCTGGCCAACGAAGCCGCCACCGCGCGCAACGGCCTGACGCCGATGGTCCGTGTGGTCGCCATGTCGGCGGCGGGGGTTGAGCCGCGCGTCATGGGCATCGGCCCGGTCCCGGCCTGCCAGAAGGTGCTGACGCGCGCCGGCCTGACCATCGACCAGATGGACGTGATCGAGTTGAACGAAGCCTTCGCCGCGCAGGGGCTGGCCACATTGCGCGAACTTGGCGTTGCCGGTGATGCCCCCCATGTTAACCCCAACGGCGGGGCCATTGCGCTGGGCCACCCCCTGGGCATGTCTGGCGCGCGGCTGGTGCTGACGGCGGCGTATCAACTGAAACGCACCGGCGGAAAATACGCGCTTTGCACCATGTGTGTGGGGGTCGGTCAGGGGGCCGCCCTGATAATCGAACGCGTCTGAAAAAAAGGGAGCCAATCATGTATGCACAAATGATCAAAACCGCCCGTTCCGGCATCAAGCCCCGCGAAGAAATGAGCGATCAGGAACGCGATTTTCAGGACAAGATCGACCGCGACATCAAGATCGAACCGCGCGACTGGATGCCGGATGACTACCGCGCCACGCTGATCCGCCAGATCGGCCAGCATGCCCATTCCGAAGTGGTCGGGCAATTGCCCGAGGGCAACTGGGTCACCCGCGCGCCGACATTGGAACGCAAGGCGATCCTGCTGGCCAAGGTACAGGACGAGGCCGGGCATGGCCTGTACCTGTATTCCGCCGCCGAAACCCTTGGCGAATCGCGCGATGAACTGATCCGCCTGCTGCATGAAGGGCGGATGAAATATTCGTCGATCTTCAACTACCCGACCCTGAACTGGGCCGATATCGGCGGGGTCGGCTGGCTGATCGACGGGGCGGCCATTGTCAATCAGGTGGCGCTGCAACGCACGTCTTATGGGCCTTACAGCCGCGCCATGGTGCGTATCTGCAAGGAAGAAAGCTTTCACGCGCGCCAAGGCTATGATGCAATCATGAAGATGGCCTTTGGCACGCCCGAGCAAAAGGCAATGGCGCAAAGCGCGGTCAACCGGTTGTGGTTCCCGGCGATCATGATGTTTGGGCCGTCTGATGCCGAAAGCACCCATTCCGAACAGTCGATGGCCTGGAAGATCAAGGTGAAGTCCAACGATGAGCTGCGTCAGCAATTCATCGACCAGACGGTGCCGCAGATCGAATATCTGGGCCTTGATTTGCCCGATCCCAGCCTGGAATGGAACGATGAAACCGGCCATTACGATTACGCCGACCCCGACTGGACCGAATTCTTCGACGTCATCAAGGGCAATGGTCCGTGCAACGTGGATCGTCTGCAAAACCGGGTGAAAGCCTGGGAAGACGGCGCATGGGTGCGCGATGGCCTGATGGCGCACGCCCGCAAAAAGGCGGCGGCCAAGGTCGCCGCCGAATAACTTCTGTCAGCAAGGAGGATCCTAGCTATGAAAAACGAATGGCCCCTTTGGGAAATCTTTATCCGTGGTCAGCACGGCCTTAGCCACCGACATGTCGGGTCGCTGCACGCGCCAGACGCGGAACTGGCCATCAAGAACGCCCGCGACGTCTATACAAGGCGCAACGAAGGCGTGTCGATCTGGGCGGTCGAGGCGGTTCATGTCGCTGCCAGTTCGCCCAGCGACAAAGGCCCCTATTACGAACCGTCTGAATCCAAGGTCTATCGCCACCCGACATTCTTCGACATCCCCGACGAAGTGGGGTCCATGTGATGGCCGATGTTGACCAAAAGGCCTTGCTGCAATTTCTGCTGCGGTTGGGCGACAACACGCTGGTGTTGGGCCACCGGGTCTCTGAGTGGTGCGGCCATTCGCCGGTTCTGGAAGAGGACATCGCGCTGGCCAACACCGCGCTGGACCTGATCGGCCAGACGCAGTTGTGGCTGGGTCTGGCGGCTGAGGTCGAAGGCAAGGGCGGTGACGCCGACAGTCTGGCGTTCCTGCGCGACGCCTGGGATTTCCGCTGTGTCTTGCTGGTGGAACTGCCCAATGGTGATTTCGGCCAGACCCTGATGCGTCAGTTCCTGTTTGATGCCTGGCAATCCATCATGCTGGGCCGGTTGATCAAAAGCTCGGATGCACGGGTCGCCGCGATCGCCGAAAAGGCCAGCAAAGAGGTGGCCTATCATGTTGAACGCTCGGCCGGGACGGTTGTCGGGCTGGGGGATGGCACGCCGGAAAGCCACGACCGGATGCAGGCCGCGCTGGATTATCTTTACCCTTACGTGGGCGAAATGTTCCTGAGCGACGACACCGACGCGGCCATGGTCGCCGCTGGTATCGCCCCTGATCCGGCGTCTCTGCGCGACGAATATGACGCGCTGGTAAGCAGGGTCATGGACGAGGCAACGCTGGCGGTTCCCGAGGGCGCTTATACCCACAAGGGCGGGCGCACAGGGTATATGCATACCGAACATCTGGGGCATATCCTGACTTCGATGCAGTGGCTGCAACGGGCCTATCCGGGGGCCGAGTGGTAGGGCAATGACCCGGCCCGGTGTCAAACAGGTGTGGGAATGGCTGGACGCGGTTCCCGACCCGGAAATCCCGGTAATTTCGCTGGTTGATCTGGGCATCATCCGGGGGGTTGAGTGGCAGGGCGATACGCTGACTGTCACCGTCACACCGACCTATTCGGGTTGTCCGGCCACCTCGGTCATCAATCTGGACATCGAAACCGCGTTGCGCGCCCATGGCATCGAAAAGCTGGAACTGAAACGCCAGTTATCACCGGCCTGGACCACCGACTGGCTGTCCGGCAAGGGCCGCGCGGCGCTGGAGGAATACGGTATCGCCCCACCGACACCGGCGGGCGGGCCAACCCGTTGCCCGCAATGCAAGGGCAGCAACCTGGAAAAACTGAGCCAGTTCGGCTCGACCCCGTGCAAGGCGCAATGGCGTTGCCGGGACTGTCTGGAACCATTTGAATATTTCAAGTGCATCTGAAGGGGAAACCAATGTCGCGTTTTCACGATCTGAGCGTCACCGACATCAACAAGACCATCCGCGATGCGGTGGTTGTCACGCTGAAACCCACGAACGGAGCCTTGGGTGAGTTTGATTTCACCCAAGGCCAATACCTGACCTTCCGGCGTGACTTTGACGGGCAGGAACTGCGCCGCAGCTATTCGATCTGTGCCGGCAAGGACGATGGTATCCTTCAGGTTGGCATCAAGCGGGTCGATGGCGGGGCGTTTTCCACCTGGGCCAACGAAGACCTGGCCGTCGGCGACACGGTGCAGGCCATGCCGCCCATGGGCAGTTTCCACACGCCGCTGGATCCCGGTGCCGACAAGCAATACCTCGGCTTTGCCGGGGGATCGGGCATCACGCCTGTCCTGTCGATCCTGAAAACTACGCTGGCGCGCGAACCGAATTCCACCTTCACGCTGGTTTACGCCAACAAGGCCGTCAGCACGATCATGTTCCGCGAAGAGCTGGAAGACCTCAAGAACAGCTATATGGGCCGGTTCAACGTGATCCACATTCTGGAAAGTGACGCGCAGGAAATCGACCTGTTCACCGGGCTGGTCAGCCAGGAAAAATGCGCCGAACTGTTCAAGGGCTGGATCGACATCGACCATGTGGATACGGCGTTCATCTGCGGCCCCGAGCCGATGATGCTGGGCATTGCGGCGGCGCTGCGGGAACATGGGCTGACTGATGCGCAGATCAAGTTCGAACTGTTCGCCAGCGCCCAGCCGGGGCGGGCCAGTACCAAAGCCGCCTCGGGCAAAGCGGCAAGCAGCGCGCGCGAAACCACCGCTGTTATCACCCTGGACGGGGCGACGCAGACTATCACCACCTCCAAGGATGTGTCGGTCCTGGATGCGGCTTTACAAAACGCCATGGACGCGCCGTTTGCCTGCAAGGCCGGGGTCTGTTCGACCTGTCGGTGCCGGGTGATCGAGGGCGAGGTCGAAATGGCCTCGAACCACGCGCTTGAGGATTACGAGGTGGAAAAGGGCTATGTCCTGTCGTGCCAATCCTTTCCGGTAACCGACAAGGTTGTTGTCGATTACGACCAGTAACAAAGGGAGTACGACATGACCGAAGACATGAGCATCGAAAGCTATCTGGCGGCGGGCGGGATCTTAAGTAACCCGACAAATGTGCCGCCCCGTTACCGCGCCGAACTGATGAAGCTGATGGCGACCTTCGTCGACAGCGAACTGGCCGGGGCGGCGGGGTTTGCCGACATCATCAATGCCGGGCCAGGAATCAAGGAACGAATTGCCGCCGCGCGGATCGTTCTGGAAAAGACCGACAATGCCGACAAGGTTCTGTCGATCATGGGCGATTTCGGGGCCGATACCGCGCGCTACGCCAGCCACCATCCCTGGACCGCCCGGCTTGATCGGAATGCGGGCATCGCCACCAGCCGGTCTGAACACGACATGCGCCTTGCGGTGTTCAACTATCCTCTGAACGGCTGGGCCGACGCGGTGGTGATGAACCTGCTGATGGGTCGCGCCGTGGCGGTGCAGATGGCCGATTTTTCCATGGTCTCCTACCAACCCCTCGCCGAGGCCTTTCGTGCCATTGCCCCGGTCGAGTCGCATCATGCGGATCTGGCCGAAGAGGGGCTGCAACGGCTGCTGGAGGGTGGGGACAAGCCATCCATTCAGGCCAGCGTTGATTACTGGTGGCCCCGGGTCGCGGCCAGCTTTGGCTCGGCCGGTTCAACCAGGGCCGACGCGCTGAAGGCAATGGGTCTGCGCAAGTCCACCAACGCCGCGTTGCAAACCCGCTGGCTGGGCGAGGCTGGCGCGGTGCTGGAGGGGCTGGGGCTGAAGGCCGGGTAATATCGGCGGCCTCTTTTGTATTTGCTTTGGGGTCACTATGATCGGGCAAAGCTGGCCAGAGGCGGCCAGACCGTCAGGCAAAGGGGCCAACCATGACCGACAAAGAGCCGCGTATCGTTCAGGCCGCCGATGTGAAACAGATCAAGGACTGGCTGGACCGCAACGAGATCCTGCTGGTCGATGTGCGTGAAACCTCGGAATACGAGGTCGAGCATATCGCCGGTGCCCTGCTGTTGCCGCTGTCCAGCTTCGATCCCGAGTATTTTCCGACCCTGCCGGGCAAGAACATCGTTCTGCATTGTGCGGTTGGCAAACGCTCCGAGGCGGCGGGCAAGATGCTGCTGAACGAAGGCCACAAGGACATTGTTCACATGACCGGCGGCATGGATGCGTGGAAAGCGGCCGGCTATGCAACCGAAGTGCAACTGCTGCCCCCCGGCGAAGAGGCGAAAACAGCGGAACCGGCCTTCCTGTGCCCGCGCCCCGGCGATGTGCTGATGGAGGAATACATGAAGCCGCTGGGCATTGCCGCGCCCGAGCTGGCCACCAGCATCGGTGTGCTTGAGGGGCGGGTGGCCGACCTGTTGTCCGGAGATACCAGCGTGGGGGTTGAATTGTCCCTGCGGCTGGCGCGCTATTTCAGCACGGCGGCGGATTTCTGGGTGCATCTGCAACTGGAACACGATCTGGAACGCGCACGTCACAAGCTGGGCGATCAGATACGCCGGGATATTTCACCGCGCATTTCCGCAAAATAGGGCCAGGTTACCGCGACGAAAGCCCATCAGGGCCTGATGAGCGGTCGTGTCTCAAAGCCCCGCCACTCCGCGCAGGGTAAGGTTGCTGACCAACCTCGCGTATTCATCGCGCGCCTTCGCCCCGGCCCCTGTGTTCCACATGTAATACCAGTTCAACATGCCGAAAACGGACATGGTTGTCGCCCTCAGCTTGGCCGCGTCATCGCCAAACACATCCGGCGCAATCGCGCGGATCGTGTCGCTGACATAGCCCACCATATCGCGCTGATATCCGCGCAGCAGCTTTTGCTGTGCCTCAGGCAGCGCCGACATGTCATTGATCTGCACCTGATGTTCGTGATCCGCCCCCTGATAGGCCAGCAATATCTCGGACACGGTGCGCAACAGCCGCGCTTCCGGGTCCAGCCCGGCCACATCAATGCCCACAACCCGGTCCCGCAGGGCGCTTAGGTAACTGTCGAGAATATCGAACAGGATCGCATCCTTGCCGTCGTAATAGTGATAGATATTGGCCTTGGAAATCCCGCATTCGCGCGCCAGTTGTGTCATCGACGCGCGGTCAAATCCTTCTGTCGCAAACACCTTTGCCGCGGCCTTCAGGATCTGAGCGCGCTTTTGGTCATGGTCCTTGGCGATGGTGCGCGCCATTGCGTCAGCCCTTGGTCCGGTTGTCGATCACCCGAACCGCCTTGCCCTCTGATCGGGCAACGCTGCCGGGATCGCCAACGATGATTTCGCATGATACGCCGACGATATCCTTGATCCGTTTGGCCAGCATCCTTTCGGCCGCCGCCGTGCTGGCCCCGCCCGCTGCACCGGGCACCATTTCGACAAACACCCGCATCCCGTCCATGCGCCCGGCCTTGTACAGTTCGATCTGAAAGTAGGGGGCCAGCCCGCCGGTGCCCATCACCTGTTCCTCGATCTGGGTCGGGAACACATTGACGCCGCGCAGGATGATCATGTCGTCACTGCGCCCGGTGATCTTTTCCATCCGCCGCATTGACCGCGCCGTACCCGGCAGCAGCCGCGACAGATCGCGGGTGCGATAACGGATCATCGGCAGGCCTTCCTTGGTCAGCGTCGTGAACACCAGCTCTCCCGGTTCGCCATCGGCGCAGACCTCGCCGGTTTCGGGGTTGATAATCTCGGGGTAGAAATGATCCTCCCAGATATGCAGCCCGTCTTTGGTTTCCACACATTCATTGGCCACGCCCGGTCCCATGACTTCGGAAAGGCCATAGATATCAACGGCGTGCATATCAAATGCCTGTTCAACCTCAAGCCGCATGGCGTTGGTCCAGGGTTCGGCCCCGAACACCCCAACCGACAACGAGCTTTCGCGCGGATCCAGCCCCTGTTTGTTGAACTGCTCAAGGATGTTCAGCATATAGGACGGCGTGACCATGATCCCGTCGGGGCGGAAATCACTGATCAGCCCGACCTGCTTTTCGGTCTGTCCGCCGCCCATCGGTATCACCGTGGCACCCAGCCGCTCGATGCCGTAATGCGCGCCCAGCCCCCCGGTGAACAACCCATAACCATAGGCGTTATGCACGATGTCGCCCTTGCGCAGCCCCGCCGCCCGCAACGACCGCGCGCCCAGATCGGCCCATGTGTCAAGATCGCGTTTGGTGTAGCCGACCACCGTCGCCTTGCCGGTCGTGCCGGACGAGGCATGGATGCGGATGATCTGTTGCCGCGGCACGGCAAACAGGCCAAACGGGTAATGGTCGCGCAGGTCGCTTTTGGTGGTGAACGGAAACTTCGCCAGATCCGACAGGGATTTGAGGTCATCCGGATGCACACCAGCATCGTCGAAACGTTTTTTGTACATCGCCACATTGTCATAGGCATGGCGCAGCGACCATTTCAGGCGCTCAAGTTGCAGGGCCTGAATTTCATCCAGAGACGCCGTTTCGATGTGCTCCAGATCGGATGGTTTCGGACTCAGGTCTTTCATGCGCTCTCTCCCTGGGGTTCGTCAAAATGCAGGCCTTTGATTGCGCGGGACGCGCCGCGGAATTCAGCAATGACAAGGTCTTCCTGATTGACGACCCTGACGTCATAAATGCCATTGCGCCCGGCGCGGTTGACCTCGGTTGCGGTGGCAACAAGGCGGTCCCCCAAATTACCGGGGGCCAGAAAACTGATCGAGGTGTGCTGGCCCAGGGTGATCTGATTGCGGCTGTTGCAGGCAAAGGCAAAGGTGCTGTCGGCCAGCAAAAAGGTGACCCCGCCGTGGCACATGCTGTGGCCGTTGCAATGGTGTTTCTCAACCGTCAGCGCCATGGTGGCCGTGCCCTCATCCACCGAGATCAGTTCGACTCCGGCCCAGCCTGATGCCTGATCTTTCAACCACATTTCTTCGGCGCTGCGTTCGGCGCGCTGTTTGGGGGTCATGGTTTGCGCCCGCTAAAGACCGGCGCGCGTTTTTCCAGAAACGCGCTGACGCCCTCGGCGTAATCCGGGCTTTCGCCACAGGTTTTCTGCGATTGCGCTTCCATATCCAACTGCTGATCCATCGTGCCTGTCGCGGCGGCCTGAATGCCCATCTTGGTCAGGCCCAGCCCCACGGTCGGGCCATCGGCCAGTTCAGCCGTCAGGGCGCGGGCCTGCTCCATCAGGGTGCCATCCGGGATCGCCTTCCAGATCATCCCCCATTCAGCCGCCTGTTCGGCGGGCAAGGGCGTGGCGGTCAGCGCCAGCGCCTTGGCGCGGGCTTCGCCCACCAGATGCGGCAGGGAAAAGCTGCCGCCGGCGTCGGGCACAAGGCCGACCTTGGCAAAGCTCTGGATGAACTTGGCGCTTTGCGCCGCCAGCACGATGTCACAGGCCAGCGCGATATTGGCACCAGCCCCCGCCGCCACGCCGTTCACGGCGCAGACCACCGGAAACTCCAGCGACCGGATCAACCGGATCAGCGGCGCGTAAAACGCCAGGATCGTCTTGCTCAGGTCGGGCTTGCCCTGCATCTTGGACGGATCGCGGTCGCCCAGATCCTGCCCGGCGCAAAACCCGCGCCCCGCGCCGGTCAGCAATATCGCCCGCGTTCCGCCATCACGCGCGCCTTCAATGGCATCGCGCAGCGCCAGATGCATGGCGTCGTTAAAGCTGTTCAGGCGGTCGGGCCGGTTCAGCGTGATCTCTGTCCAATGCCCGTGATCCTGCGTAAGAATTCCGTTGCTCATGTCGCCCTCTGATCCATCCATCCATTGCATTCCATCTTGCATAAACCGAACGGTTGGTCAATAATAAAGCCAACCGACCAAGCCAAGCAAATAGCCCCGGACAGGGCAGGGAGAATGACAATGAGCATCCAACAGGTTTCCAGTTTCGCGGCAGGCAAATGGATCGCCCCCGGCCCCGGCGCGCGCAACATTGCCAGTGCGATCACCGGCGAGGTTTTCGCCAGTGCCGGCAATACGACGCTGGATATGCAACTGATGCTGGATCACGCCCGCAATGTGGGTGGTCCGGCCTTGCGCGCCATGACGTTTCATGACCGCGCTAAGATGCTCAAGGCGCTGGCGGCGCATCTGAACGACAACAAACAGGCGCTTTATGACCTGTCGTTCAACACCGGCGCGACCCAAAGCGATCACATGATCGACGTTGACGGCGGCATCGGCACGATGTTCGTCTTTGCCGCAAAAGGCCGGCGTGAAATGCCGGACGGGCATCTTTATGTCGATGGCGATGTGGAACAGTTCGGGCGCACCGGCAGCTTTCGGGGCCAGCATGTCTGTTCGCCGATGCAGGGCGTGGCGGTGCATATCAACGCTTTCAACTTTCCGGTCTGGGGCATGCTGGAAAAGCTGGCACCGACCCTGTTGGCGGGCATGCCGGCGATCGTTAAGCCAGCCACCAATTCTGCCTATGTCACCGAACTGGCCGTGCGGCTTATGCTGGACTCCGGCCTGCTCCCGGCAGGTGCGCTGCAACTGGTGTCGGGCGGCGTTGGCGACCTGCTGGACCATCTGGGCGGTCAGGATGTCCTTAGCTTCACCGGCTCTGCCGATACTGCACTGACGCTGCGGTCACATCCGGCGATCCTTGCCAATGCCACCCGTTTCATGGCCGAACAGGACAGTCTGAACGCGTCGATCCTGGGCCCGGACGCCACCCCCGGCACGCCCGAGTTCGACCTGTTCGTCAAAGAGGTCGCGCGTGAAATGACCGCAAAGGCGGGTCAGAAATGCACCGCCATCCGCCGGATCATGGCACCCCGGCCTCAGGTCGATGCGGTGATTTCGGCGCTGTCTGCGCGCCTTGCCAAGGTGCAGATCGGCGATCCCCGCCTTGAAACCACCCGCATGGGCGCGCTGATCAGCGCCGGGCAAAAGCAGGACGTACTGGCCAAGGCGGCCCAGATCGGCCAAGAGGCCGAACGGGTATTCGGCGATCCCGACAATTTCAGCGTTGATGGCGCGGATGCGCAAAAAGGCGCGTTTGTCCCGCCGATGCTGTTTCACTGCGCTGATCCCGATAAAGCGAAATCCGTGCACGAGGTCGAAGCCTTTGGCCCGGTCAGCACCGTCATGGGCTACAACGATCTGGATCACGCGATTGCGCTGGCCAACCGCGGCCAGGGGTCTTTGGTGGCGTCCGTCATCACCCGTGACGCGGACGTGGCGCGTCAGGTGGTCACCGGCGCGGGCGCGTATCACGGGCGGCTCTACTTCAACAACCGCGACTCGATGAAAGAGGCGACGGGTCACGGTTCACCCATGCCACACATGGTGCATGGCGGCCCCGGTCGTGCGGGTGGCGGTGAGGAACTGGGCGGGGTGCGCGGTGTCATGCACTACATGCAGCGCACCGCCATTCAGGGATCGCCCGACATCCTGACGGCAGTCACCAATACCTGGATGCCGGGCGCGTCTGAGGTCACCGGCCCGGCGCATCCCTTTACCCGGCGGTTCGACGAATTGTCGCTGGGCGAAACGCTGGTGACGGATCCGCGTGTGGTGTCGCTGGAAGATATCGAACATTTCGCCAGCTTCACCGGCGATAATTTCTACGCGCATATGGACGAGGAAGCCGCCAAGCGGAACCCGTTCTTTCCGGGGCGGGTGGCGCATGGCTATCTGCTGGTCAGCTTCGCGGCGGGGATGTTTGTCGAGCCGAACGAAGGGCCGGTTCTGGCCAATACCGGGCTGGACAATCTGGCCTTCATGAAACCGGTCAGCCCGGGCGACACCATCCGCGTGCGCCTGACGGTGAAAAAGAAAACCCGCCGGACGGCCGATTACGGCGAGGTGCGCTGGAATGTGTCGCTGACCAATCAGGATGACGAACTGGTGGCGCAATACGGGCTGATGACCATGGTTGCCTACTGATCCGGATCAACCGGCGATCCCGCCCCGGTCGATCAGGCTTTGCTGCGTTGCCGCCCAGGGGGCCGCGCTTTCGATCTCGGCCGAGAGGGACATCAGCCGCTCGTCCTCGCCAAAGCCCATGGCCAGTTGCACGCCGACCGGCAGGCCGTCGCTGTTCCAGTGCAGGGGCAGGGACACTGCCGGTTGGCCGCTGGCGTTGAAAATGGCGGCGAACGGGGAATAGTCGAACACCCCGCCCTTGCCGGTGCGGTAATCGACGAAATCCTCATTGTCGGGCTTGTAACGTCCGACCGGCGCGGGCGGCGTGGCAAGGGTTGGTGTGACCAGCACGTCGCAGGTGTCGAATACATGCGCCATGCGCCGGCCAAAGGCGTGGATGTCGTT
>Ga0209121_10001381_pt1 | contig 25405 bp, 19 predicted proteins | sample Cruoilmetagenom3_FD_187292 | JGI IMG/M metagenome (GOLD analysis project Ga0209121, IMG submission 187292) | Oil polluted marine microbial communities from Coal Oil Point, Santa Barbara, California, USA - Sample 3 (SPAdes) (version 2) | ecosystem: Environmental > Aquatic > Marine > Oil seeps ... | reverse complement strand
CGCGATGAAAGTGATGAAGCGGCTGGGCATCTGGCTGGAGGTGACCACGCTTGTCATCCCCGGCATCAACGACGATGATGGGGAACTGAAGGACGCAGCGGATTTCGTGGCCGACGAGCTCGGGGTAGAGACGCCCTGGCATATCAGCCGCTTCTTCCCCGCCTACAAGATGACCGATGTGCCCCCCACCCCTGTTCCAACGCTTCGCCGAGCGCGAGAGATCGGCCTGGAAGCGGGACTCCGCTACGTCTACGTGGGCAACGTACCGGGCGAGGCCAACACCGTGTGTCACGAGTGCGGGAAAACGTTGATCAGACGCTCCGGCTACCGGATTCTTGAAAACCACGTCCAACCGGATGGTCGCTGCCCCAACTGTGGCACGCCGGTGGCCGGGGTGGAGATGGAATGAGATGGACAGAGATGAATAAGGTAACTTGTAGGAAGGATAAAAATGGAGAATTTTCATAGCAACTTTGAATGGTTGGATCGTCTGACACCAGAAGGTATCCCGATCCCTTCATCCACAGTGATCTCAGGGCCTGGCGGATCGGGCAAGCCCCTTATCGGCCTGGCGGTCGTAGCTTCCTGGTTGCGCCAGGGAGGCAAGGTGGTCCTCGTTCCCCTTCAGTACCCGGACCGCACGTTCACCGAAAATGACCTGGCACGGCTTTACCACCTTCAGCTCTCTGACCACGCTGGCTCGTTCTTTTTCATCAAACTGGACCTCGATCCCGAGGCTGGCGTGGTCGAGCAATCCGGCCCAGACGAGGCGCGGGCGAACCTGGTCAATCCAGAAACCTGGACGCAGGCCCTTGACCTGGCTGACCGGGCTTTAGGCCCCAGCGACCTGGGCACGCTGGTGTACGACTCGGCCATCAATTTGCTGCTGTTCTCGCCGACGTACGGCGAACGGATGCTCTCCCTGCTGGAGACAATATTGCGCGAGGACAAGAGCCGCACTTACTTGTTTACCGTGAGTTCGAGCGCCTTGAAGGAAAAGATCGAGATCTTGGAGCAAGCTGCCGATCACTTAATGTTCACCCGGATGACCCGGCCCGAGAAAAAACTTCACCTCCGGGTGGTGCGCTTGCGCGGCGCTCCTTACCTGGACGAAAGCACCGTGGCGCCGTTTGGCCGGGAGGCTCTCGACGCGATCAAGCAGATGGCAGATGAATCTCGGCTAAGGCACATTCCTGCCATCCGGAAGATCTGAAGGACTTACGTTGACGCAGGGAGTGGCGAACGTTCTACATGAGAAAACTCCATTTGGCTGCGCCAGAGAGGTAAAGTGATAGTACCTTATCAATCAAATCCTTGGGGCTCGGCCAGAGACCTTCGCCCAACGGGAAACTTGGTTCTGGCTTGTCCAGGTTAGGAGGAGATAGGGAGAAGTAAAGAACTCCACAGCTTGCTGCGGGGTTCTTTACTCTGGGCGACCCGGGCAAAATCAAAGGGGGAGCGAAAATCAACTTCGATATTGTGTCCCGACTGCCCATAGAGGTTCGGCAGCTCGAATCCATCGAAGCTGCAAAGCCAGATGTCTCCCACTGCGATGCCATCGTGGACGCGATTCTGGGCACAGGCATCACACGGAATGTCGAGGGCCTGTATCGCGACGTCGTTAAATTGATCAACCGAAGCAGGAAAACGGTGCTCAGCACGGACATCCCTTGACAGGAAATTTCGAGTGTGGTAGACTCTTTTTCAATCGCAAATCATTTGCATTAAGGACGAAGCAATGAATATCCCAGAAGCAATGAGGTTCCTGCGTGCAACGGGAAAGAGGATCACCCCTCAGCGGAAGCTTCTGCTCCGCATCATCAGTGAGAATGCACACCTTGACGCGAGCGAGATCTACCGCCTCGCAAAGGTTGAGGATAAGAAGATCAGCCTGTCCACGGTCTACCGGACGGTGCGCCTCCTCGAAGAGCTGGGGCTGGTGGAGGCAAGTGAACTGGGGGAGGACCATCACCACTACGAGGTCAGGCTGAAGGAGCACTATCACCTGATCTGCCTTGGGTGCGGCAAGGTCGTCGAGATTCCCCCCGTTGCCGCGGTTCGGGAACTCGGCCAGGGGCTCGGGTTCGAGGTTGTTGGGGTCAAGCTGGAACTCCTCGGGTACTGCGCGGCTTGCCAGAAGAAACGGGCCCGCAAACACAAGGGGACTTTCGACCAGGTTACAACCAAAAGACCGAAGCTCCCAGGACCGATCGCCCGGACGATCGACCTCCGTGAGGTCCCCCTAATTGAGCATCCAGAACTGGTCTCCCGCGCTCTTAGACGACTGAAGGCAGATGATCTCCTGGAGATCGTCTCGTCCGCTCCGTGCCGCTTTGTCACCGCCGCAAAGATGCTCAATTCAATACCCAAAACAAAGCTCATCACCCTTTGGACAGACAGAACCTCTTGCTATGCCGTGTTACAAAAAAGGAACCTCACATGATTCGTATTGCCCTTGTCGGCCAGCCGAACTCCGGTAAGTCCACGATCTTCAATCACCTCGTTGGCTACAGGGCAAACACATCTAACCTCCCCGGGACGACCGTGGAATACATGAAGAGCACTGCCCTGATTGGGGGAAGGCAAGCCGAGGTTGTCGATCTCCCCGGGACCTACTCCCTGACCTCGCTCGACCTAGCGGAGGCGGAAACGCGCAACTTCCTCCTTACAGGAGAAGTCGACGCGGTATTGAACGTCATCGATGCCTCCTTGCTCTCGCGCAGCCTCGAGCTGACACTGCAGCTTTTGGAGATGGAGGTCCCGCTCGTCATCTGCCTGAACATGGAGGATGAGGCGAAGCGGAAGGGGATCACGATCGATGAGAAGGCACTCGAACGAAAACTCAGGGTCCCTGTCGTAAGCACGGTCGCCGTGCGGGGTATAGGAGTAAAGGAGGCGGCCAGCCGTACGGTGGAAGTGGCACAAGAAAAGCCCCCTGTCCCCTCGCCGACCTATAGCAACGATGTAGAACGCGTGATCGGCCACCTCACAAGCGCCGTTCAGAGAACCACGCAAAAGTGGTCCGGTTTTCCCCCACGCCTGCTCGCGATCAAGCTCCTCGAGGAGGATACCTACTTCACGGAACAAAACTCCAAAGACGAGCTGATCGGCCAAGGGGAAACAAGAAAGCTTCAAGAAGAGCTTATAAGACTGCGGGGAGAGAGTGGGGAGGGGATCCTCGCCGCCGAGCGGCACAACCTGGCGATGAAACTATTCGAGGAGGTGGCGACGGTAGGGCGACCAACGCTTGGCCTTCGCGATCGGATCGACACGCTTATCATGCACCGGGTCCTCGGTTACCTCTTCTTCGCTGCGATCATGTACGGCTTCTTCATCCTGGTCTTTAAGGTGGGATCACTGATCGAGAGACCGATGATGGGGCTCTTCGATGGCTCGATCGATGCCCTCGCCGGGGTGATGCCCGAGACCAGCCTCGGATTCACACTCCTCAAAGGAACGATCCAGGGGGTCGGCGGCGCAATCGGGATCGTCCTCCCGTACCTTGTCCCGTTCCTGGCCGGTCTCGCCGTGCTGGAGGACATCGGGTACCTCCCACGAGCCGGTTACCTGATGGATGGGCTGATGCACAAGATCGGCCTGCACGGAAAGTCGGTGATCCCGTTTATCCTCGGCTACGGGTGCAGCGTTCCTGCCGTGATGGCCACGCGCATCCTCGATTCCCCGCGCGATCGATTCATCACCGCGATGCTCTCGGTAATGGTCCCTTGTGTTGCACGCACGACGATCATCTTCGGACTCGTCGGCTACTTCCTCGGCCCCAGCCTGGCGTTCCTCCTCTACATCGTCAACATCTTCGTCATCGCCATCGCCGGCAGGGTGATGACCCGGCTCTTCCCCCGCGTCACTCCGGGGCTGATCCTGGAGATCCCGTCCTATAAGGTCCCTTCTACCGGCGGCGTCGCGGCCAAGGTTTGGCTGCGCATCCGCGAGTTTATCGTTCTTGCCTTCCCTCTGTTGATTGCAGGAAGCCTTCTTCTGAGCTTGTTTGAGTATCTCCACTGGGACCACTACCTGAATCTTGGATTCCTCCCCATCACCTGGGCCCTCGGCCTCCCGATGAGCCTCGGGGTGACGTTGATCTTCGGGGTCTTCCGCAAGGAGCTTTCGCTGATCATGCTCTTCCAGGCGCTCGGGACAACCCAAGTAGCGAGCGTCCTCTCAGCGGGACAGATGATGGTATTCACTCTGTTCGTCATGTTCTATATCCCCTGTGTAGCAACGATCGCCGTTCTTACACGCGAGCTTGGGCGGAGAAAGACCTCTCTTGTCCTCACCTCGACCACCGCGATCGCCCTCGTAGTAGCTCTCCTCGCCCGTGGAATCGCGGCTATAATAGGCTAAATTGTTACTCTTAGCGGTTAAAAAAGATGAGCGAAATGAGAAAGGTAATGCATCGAGACCACGCGGAGTAAGTCACTGAAGGCCGGCACGAGCAAAGAGTGGTGATAGGCGAGGATCAACTCCCACCTATTTGGCTGAACTGTAAGGTCTTTTAAGGTTAAATTACAAGGAATAACGTGGAGGTCTTTTATGAACGTCCTTGCGATCCTGCGCGAGGCAGCGACGATCACCATCTTCGTTTTCTCGATGATGGTCTTCGTCGATTGGTTAAACGTGCGATCGCGTGGCAGGATGACACAGGCGTTACGTGGCCGCAAATGGCGTGAATACCTGCTTTCCTCGTTCCTCGGCTCGACGCCAGGGTGCTTGGGAGCATTCATGAACGTCTCCTTGTATGTGCACGGTTTGATCGGGTTCGGTGCTATAGTGGGGGGAATGATCGCCACGTCCGGGGATGAGGCTTACGTCATGCTCTCCCTGTTCCCAGGAAAGGCCCTCCTCCTGTTTGCCGGCCTGTTCGTCGCGGGGATCCTGTTCGGGTCTCTCGCCGACCTTATCGCAAAATGGCTTAAAATCAAGCCCTGCGAAGAATGCGAACTACAGGCGGTCCACCCGGAGGAGCTGGACGAGAAGCGATGGAAGACGCTGCGTAGCAACCTGCACCGCCCGAGTGCCCTGCGCATCCTCTTTCTCCTACTTATGGGAACACTGTTGCTGGCCGTCGGCCTCGGGGGGATTCATCCTGAGGAGTCCTGGATGCGGGTGACCCTCGTGATCCTCCTCCTGTTCGGAACCTTCCTCGGCCTGTCAAGCTCAGAACACTACCTGAAGGACCATATCATTGACCACATCCTGCGTCGTCACACCCTGCGCGTCTTTTTGTGGACGTTCGGAGCACTCCTTTTGATGGCTTTGCTTCCGGATACAGAGACCGTTCGCACGTTCCTTCAGACACACATGCTATGGATCTTCCTATTCGCAGGGCTGCTCGGGGTGATCCCCGAGTCCGGGCCACACCTGATCTTCGTCATGATGTTTGCCGACGGCCTGATCCCCTTCTCCGTTCTGTTTGTTAGTTCCTTCGTGCAGGATGGACATGGAATGCTTCCACTCCTCTCAGCATCGGTACGTGACTCACTCTGGGTGAAGGGTTTCAACCTGGCCTTTGGCCTCGCTGTAGGAGGAGTCCTTTACCTCATCGGGCTCTGAACGCACTGCCCTCGGGCGATTTGGACGCCTAATCCTTGTCACCCTACCAAAAGGAGAGATATAGTTACAGGACTATGGAACCGTTTACATCTGAAAAGCCACTTGTTGGGATGATTCACCTGTTGCCTCTTCCAGGGAGCACTCGCTACACAAAAGGCGGGATGCCTCTGATTGTAAACACCGCTCTGCGCGATCTCGAAGCGCTGGAAACAGGAGGGGCTAACGCAGCGCTCGTGGAAAATCTCAGGGATGTCCCGTTTGCCAAACGCGCACCAACTGAAACGATTGCGGTCATGACCGTGATCATAGAGGAGATCATGAGGAAAGCACGCATTCCAATTGGAGTGAACGTGTTGCGAAACGATGGGATCGCGGCCCTCTCGATCGCCGCTGCCACCGGAGCATCCTTCATTCGGGTGAACGTCTTTTGCGGGGTGGCGTTCACCGATCAAGGGCTGATCGAGGGAGAGGCGCATGCCCTTCATAAGCTGCGGAACCGTCTTGGTTGTGAGGTGAAGATCCTCGCCGACGTACACGTTAAGCACGCTGCCCACTTAACGACAATCGAGGAAGCGGCCCTCGATGCAGCGAGGAACAACCCTGATGGACTGATCGTCTCCGGAATTGGAACGGGAAAGCGGGCCGCACCCGAGGATCTGCAAGCGGTGAAGCAAGTTACCCCCTTGCCCACCTTCGTGGGAAGCGGTGTAAGGATAGATAACCTTTCTACCTATCGTGAGGCGGATGGGTTCATCGTCGGAACCTCCCTCAAAGAGAATGGGAAGGTCGATGCGCCGATCGACCCCGCACGGGTCCGTGCGCTCTCCGAGGCGATCGTGGGGTTGCGAAAAGGAAAATGAGCCGTATCGTTGTCCTCGGTGACCTTAACCTTGATGTGCTTGCAAGGCTTCCTTGTGATCTGCCTCATGGCGGGGAGGTAAGAACGAGCGTTGAGTTCACCCCCGGTGGCTCGGCCGGGAATTTCGCCCGTGCCGCCGCTTGCGAGGGGGCAGATGTCACCTTCATCGGCTGTGTTGGGACCGACCTTGTGGGGGAGCTCCTTGTCCATTCCTTGATAGAACAGGGGATCGATACGCAAGTCAAGCATGTTGAGCTTCCAACTGGAACGATCGTCGCACTGCAATATGGTGAAAAGAGCACGATGCTTTGCTCACGGGGAGCAAACGACGGCCTTGACCCACCCTGGATCCGGGAGGATTGCTTCCACGGCGCTAACCACCTACATCTTTCTGGTTACAGTTTCCTCTCCCTTGCCCAGCTTCCGGCAGTAAAGAAAGCCATGCAAATCGCGCAAAGGAAAGGCATAAGCATCTCTGTTAGCCCTCCACCCGCTAACCTGATTCACTCCTTCGGCGTTACTAGCTTCCTTGAGGCGGTCGCCAAGGTCAACTTCATCTTCCCCAACTTAAAGGAAGGGAAGCTCCTTACCGAAAAGGAGACGCCGGAGGAGGTCGTCACTGCGCTCGCCGAGAAGTTCACCACGGGCGCCCTCACCTTGGAAGGAAAAGGTTCTCTTGCCTGGAGTGGGGATAAGCGAGATCGGTGTCAAATCGACTCGATTAAGGCCTTAGATACCACCGGAGCAGGCGATGCCTTCGCTGCCGGCTTCATCGTGACCCATCTGAAGAGCCGCGACCTAAGCGCGGCGAACCGTCGGGGAAACGAGGTAGCCTGCCGCATGCTTCGAGGAAAGGCTGTACACACCTAAGGGATAGTGCTTGCCGCAACGTGTTGACTTAAAGGAGGATATAGCCTAGACTGGGCTTATGAAACTACGAATTTTACTCCTTTTGGCACTGGTTTTCTTAGCTGGCTGTGGATTTCCATTCAACCAGCCAGCCGTTGGTCCGGATGGGGCGATCGCATTTTTCCTCGACGAGACAGGGGTATATGACCTCCTCACTGAGGAAGGGACCCTCGTGCTCCTCTATAAGGGCGGGCTCACCCGTCTTGAAAGGGCAACCGCCATCGGCATCTGTGGGGCCATCGCTTGGTCACGCGATGGAGAAGAGCTCCTGTTCATCGAAGCCGAACCCTGCGCATTGGGCATACCGGTCGCCTGGAAGCTACGCCTCGCCAACGTCCAGACGGACTCTGAAACCGTTACACTCTTTGCGTCCGAGGAGCCGATCCTCACTCCGGCCTTCACCCCAGAAGGAAACATCACCTACCTGCGCTTCGACGAAGAGGGATACGGTCATCTCGTCCTCTACGACCGAAGCGAGGAGGTCAGTTATCCCTTGCTCGATGATGTCTTAAGCTATCGTCCGGCAAGCGGTTCTAACCTCATGGTCATTCAAGTGACAAACGAGGGGAGCCTGCGGCTCGCACATGTTTTAACCTACGAGCCCAATTCTGGCGAGATGAACGAGATCGCTTCCTTCTACCTTTCACAAAAAATGGTGGAGACCCTCTCTCTCCTGCCGGCCCTATTCCTTTGGGACGTAGATCCCTCAGGACAGCACCTCGCTCTGGCACTCTATGACCAAGTCCTCATCGCTCCTGAGGTGGGGGTCGATGGTCCCTCCCTCTACCTACTCGACACAGCGGAGGAGACAGGGGAGAGGATCGCGGCGATGGGCGTCGCCCCCAGCTTCTCCCCGGACGGCTCGCTCCTCGCTTACATTGGCTCCGAGAACGAGGAGGAGCAGGCCGTCTACCTCTACGACCGGCAGACGGATGAGAGCACGAGAATTCGGGGAAGCGATTCCATCTCTACCCTCTTCTGGATCGACCAGGAGACGCTGGGGCTGATTATCGAAGTCGAAGAAGGCTACGATCTGCTTGCCTACGACCTTTCCACACGTGAGTCCTCACCGCTCTTGAAGTGAAGTAGGGCAGCGTTTTTCGGCAGGACTTACAACAAAGGTTTTTCTACGTCCTCAGCTTACGCTGAAGCGATCGAGGTTGCTTTTCCGCCGCTGATCCTCAAAAATGACAGAAGAGATGGAAGGGATAAATAGCCCCTATCGAAACAGCAAGCTCTTCTCGCATGACTTCCTGGAGGAGCGCCTGCCAAATCTGCCGGAATGGCAGATACCCAAGGATGAGCTGCAGAGAGCCAGGGAGAAGCTCCAGAGCCTTTTTCAGCGGGCGCTGCCTGCGACATCCGAGGCCGCTCTCGAAGAGGAGTTGATCCGGCCGATCCTCAGCGAGGTGTTGGGGTTTTCCTATCTGGTTCAACTGTCAACAGCGGTCTTCAAAATGCACCGCCAACCCAATTATGCCCTGTTCTTAACCGAAGACGAAAAACAGGTTGCCAAAGCATTAGACGGAGAAAAGGAACTCGTGGTGATCGACGAGTTCGCACCAATGGAGATCTTCTCTCCCGCTTTTGTTCCTGCGGTGGAGGAGGCGCTGGCGAGCAATAAAGGCCTTATCATTTCCACCCACGCTCATGCCTCATCCATCGCATCCGCTGCGAGCTCACCCTCTACCGTGTCAAGGTGGGAAACCGTGATCAATTAGTGTAGATGATCATCCGCTCCTTTCGTTGGGGATCTCAGATACGCCCTTACCTGTTGAACCTTCCGGAGGCTTTGGTCTTTTCCACGAGGCAAGTCAAGGACAGGAGGCACCTCCCCATCCTTCCCCCGATACCAGCACAGGGGAACACCGTTCTTTACATACAGCGACGCAGTGCTATACTAGTGGATAATAGAAAATTCTATCCTGGTGAAAAAGGGGGTACGTATGAAAAGAATGGTGGTGGGTTTGTTAGGTTGTCTGTTGGTGGGCCTATTGGCGGTTGCTGCTCCACTCTCTCTTTGCGACTACCATACTCCCGAAACGAGTCTCTCGGACATGGATCTGTCCTTCAACTACCGCTACTTCGACGATCCAGCGACAGAAGGGATCGATGTGAGCTCTGGACGGGTCTCGCTCGGCTACAACCAGCTCTATGACTCGCCAGCCATGGGGTTCACCCTCGCAGGGAACGGCGAGGTTTCCCTCACGGGGTTCAGCGTCACCGGCTGGCTCGGGCAGGGTTCCGGAACATTGCGCTACTACCTCACTGAGGATATGCCGTTCTTCGGGTTCGGTGGGGTAGAGGGATCGCTCGCAACGGGGCAGCCTCAGCCAGGCTTGGCTCTTAGTGCTGGCCTTGGTTATGGCCGGTTCAACGATGTAACACCGTTAGCCAAGGCGTTCAGGATCCAGAATGACCTATTCGCTCTTGAAGCGATCACCGATAAATTGCCCGATGACGTGCTGATGGCAATCGCAAAGGAGATCGGTCGGCAGATCGAGTACGCGGAGATGAAGGAGCTCGTCGCTGCAATCGAGACACTGATCGAGGACGCGTCCGGAGCTACCCTGAACGCCCGCGCTCTCCTCTCTATCGAGGAAGAGATCCTCACTACTGGGAATGAGAAGTACTGCGGCTGGTCGGTGCAAGGCGGGGTCGGATACGAGATCATCGATCCCTTCGGCGGGGAGAAGGATCTTCTCATCACCCTATCGGCCGATGCAGCCTTCGCCCCGGAGCCGGGCTCCCAGTTCCTCTTTCACGCGAGCTTCTTCGGCCCGTTTAACATCACCGAAGAGAACACCCTAGCTGTGACAGCCTCTTACGATTACGCTCTCAGCGAGGACACCGCGCTCATCGCTAACTACAGCTTGCAGCGCGTGAAACCGTTGGGGCAGGATGTGACCGACAGCCACTCAGCGTCGCTTGCTATTGCCTTTAACTTGGGTGGAGCTAATGTCTCCCTTCAGATCGCGCTTACGAAGGGCGTGGGCGCAGTCGACTGGTCCAAGGAGATCACCATATCCGCAACGATGGACCTGCTCTAATAGGGAAAAATCTAAGTTCATAGTCCATGAAGGGGGCTCTGTAAAGAGCCCCTTTTTGTTTGAGCAAGCCTATCCGCTATGAAGTGAAAGGCAGGGATAAAGAGCGCTTTCTCTAGGAGGGGTATCGATGATAGATGAGCTCCACGATATTAAGCAAGAGGCTTGGTCACGCTTTAAGGACTTTCAGTACGTGATATTGGCGACAGAAGAGGGTGAACAACCAAGGGTACGTCCGGTCACCCTGATTAGTTACGACCACAAGTTCTGGGTTGCTACCGGAACAAAGGACGCGAAGATAGCGCAGATACAAGAGAACCAACACATCGAGATCTGCTTGCAGCTCCAGGTGGAGACTGGAGGCGGTTACGTACGCGTTGCCGGAAAGGGGGAGATCGTCACCGACCGCGAGACAAAGAAGAAGCTCGCCGAACACATCGACTACTTCGATAAGCACTGGACAAACGTCGATGATCCAAACTTTACCCTACTCCTGATTGTACCAAGCGAGGTGGAGTACCTGCCGCCGGGCGTTATAAGAGCAGAAAAGTTCAAAGTATAAGAGGATTTGGGTTCCCTCTTCTGTTCAGGATTGGCCCACTGCGCCTCAGGCAAGAAGAGGGGCTGCTAACTCAAGCCAGGGCAAACCGGCTTGCTTTTTCGCCTCTGACTGTCAAGAATCCTAGAAGAGATGAAAGGGATAAACAGCCCCTATCGAAACAGCAAACTCTTCTCGCATGACTTCCTCGAGGAACATCTGCCGAGGTTGCCGGAATGGCAGATTGATAAGGATGAGCTAGAAAGAGCCAGGGAGAAGCTCCAGGATCTTTTCGAGCGTTCGCTGCCTGCGACCTCCGAGGCGGGATTGGTCACTGCTTCGGCCCCACCGACAAGAGGATGGAGTGCCTCTAGCACAAGGGTTAGGGGTTGCCTTTCACGTATAACAAGAAGATAGACCCAGCTAAACCAAGAGAGCATAATTAGTTGAGTAGATCTCCCATCGTAGGGTGGAAGATTGGAGGATGAAACTTTGACCCTGGAGCAAGAACATGGCTCCCTGGATATCAGCTTAAAAGTTGGGGCTAGAGTCCTCGTCTATGGGGATATTGGAGAGATTCAGAAGGTTGAGTCCCTGGGAGATGGACGATATAGGTACACCATCCTCTTCGAACGAGATCCCAGATTACAAACTTATACATCACCTCCTACCACCATCGAACCGGTAAAAGGCCCGGTTGAGCAAGCACTTTCTGACAGGCTGGCTCCGGAGATTGAGTTCGATCTCTTGAGCGAAGCCCTGCGACTCTCAACAATTTACGAGTATGACCAGATGGTCAGCCTCTCCAGCTCCAGAATCAATCTAGAGCCTTATCAGGTCTTTGCCGTGCATCACGTGCTCAACGCCTTTCCCCATCGCTATCTGATTGCCGATGATACCGGATTGGGCAAGACCATCGAGACGGGAATGATCCTGGAGGAGTTGACGGTCAGGGGCAGGGCTAAGCGAGTGCTCATCGTCGCGCCCGCCCCGATCTGCTCTCAGTGGAAGGATGAACTTAAGAGAGCCTTCAACCGAGATTATGTCATCTATGATGGCTCTTATCTGCGCCAGTTGCTGGAGAAGCTTCCACCGGAGCAGAACCCCTGGGAACGCGAGCCGCGGATTATCACCTCCCTAGATCTGGCCAAGCGCGACGAATTCCGGGCCCAGCTCGAACGGACCTCTTGGGACGTGGTGATCTTCGACGAGGCACATAAGCTCTCCGCCCACCGGTATGGCAATAAAATCGAAGAAACCCTGCGCTACAAGCTAGCCAAGGCTTTGACGGGAAGGACGGATTCGTTGTTCTTGCTTTCAGCAACTCCACACAACGGCGATCGCTATGCCTTTCAGGCCCTCCTCGGATTGTTAGATAAATACGCCTTTCCCTCTCCAGAATCCTTGAACACCGGCGGCATTGCCCGAGTTACGATCAGACGAACGAAGAAGGAGATTCTGACCGAGCAAGGAAGGCCAGTCTTCGTCCAGAGAGAAGTGGGCACAAGGCCGGTGACCTTCAGCCCAGTGGAAGAGGATCTCTACCAGGCAGTGACCGAGTATATCGCAAAGGGATATAACCTCGCTAAGGAGCAGCAGAATCGAGCGGCGGGCTTCTTGATGGTCCTCTTCCAAAAGCGGATGGTTTCCTCCATCGAAGCGATCAAACGCTCCTTAAGGCGACGTTGGCAGGCATTGGAAGCGCAGAAGGCTGAACAACATGAGGCCATTATCGAGAGACTCTCCCAGGAGGAGTTGAAGAGCCTCGAGGATTATCTGGAAGACCCTGATAGTCTCGCCGAGGCGGAGCGCGAATGCTTAGAATGCCGCTTGGAGGTATTGCCAGCCTTCGAGCATCTTGATCAAGAGATCGCTGAACTTAAACAGCTCTGCGAGATGTCCGAAGCGGTGACGGTAGACTCCAAGGCTGCAGAGTTGCTGAGTTTTCTCAAGGGATTGTTGCAAGACCACGGGGAGAAGGTAATTATTTTCACTGAGTATCGCGATACCCTGGACTATCTAGAGAAATTGATTAAAGAGCAAAGCTGGAAATACGCCGTGATCCACGGCGGGATGGCGATGTCCGCGCGGCGGGAGAGCCAGCGCTGCTTCGAGGAGCCGGATACTCGACTGCTCCTTGCCACCGATGCTGCCGGTGAGGGGCTGAACCTCCATTGGAGCTGCCATTTGATGATCAACTATGAGCTCCCCTGGAACCCCAATCGGATCGAGCAGCGGATCGGCCGTCTCCACCGCTACGGCCAGAGGCGGGATGTCAAGATCTATAACCTCTTCGTGACGAACACCCGGGAAGACCAGATCCTGCAACGACTCTTAGAGCGCTTGGAACAGATCGAGACCGACCTGCCTGGCGACCTCTACGATGTACTCGGGGCGCTGCTCCAGAATATCGACCTCAAGGAGCTAATCATGCAGGCTTTGTCTGAGAGCCAACCGCCTGAGGTCACCGCCGAACAGGCTGCCAAAGCGGCGGAAGAACGGGCCAAGATGCTCCGGCACGTCGAGCAGGATCTCCTAATGGACGTGCGTCGCTACGACCACGAGAGTGCCCTGAAACTATTCCGGCATGTGCGTAAAGCCTCTGCAACAACCGCTGATCTGAAACAGCTCGCCGAGGCATTCCTCCTTGCTTACGGCGCTAAAATCAGGCCAACGAAGAGAGCAAACGTCTCCAAGATTACTAACGTGCCCCCTACAGTCCAGAGAGAGGGAGTTTGGCCAAACTATGAGCGAGCGACCTTCGATAAGACCGTAGCCAAGATGACTCGCCCTGAGGAGGTCGATTTCATCGCCTTCGGCCACCCCCTATTCGATGCGATCATCGAGCATTGCAAGTCATACGAGCATGGCGGAGTGGCTACGGTCAAGCTCTCTCCTGATGAGCGCTGGGTGGGAACGCGGGGGATCCTCTTTAACTTCCTTCTCCGTTTCACTGATGGTCGGAATCAGACGGTGAGAGAGGAGTTTCATCCCATCTTTCTCGATGAGACGGGGCAAGCTTTGCCAGAGGCTCTCGCTGCCATCCCCAAGTTGCAAAATCTCTCATTAGAGCCTCCTCAAGTACCCGCTGGGGTGCAAGGCTTGCTCGTGCACATCGAAGAACTTCGCAACGGAGCGCTGAATCTGGTCCAGGAGGCCGCGGCCGAGCTTGAGGAACAGGTCCAAGAGGAGCGATTGCGGCTCGTCCGCCTGATGCGCGAGGATTTAGAGACATATTCCGCCATCAAGGAAGCACGACTGCAAGACAGGCTCGGTGAGGCCCACCGACGGATCGAGGAAATTCAGGAACGGCTTAGTTCCCTCACCGATGAGGAAGAGCACCGTCGTCAGGAGGGGACGTTGCGCCTGCGACAGTATGATATCAAGCAGGCCGAACGGGAGCTTGAGGAGTTGCAGCAAAGGGTTCAGCGCCGTCAGGAGGAGTTGGGTAATATGGAGATCGTGGTCGCTGAGGAGCCGAAGTTGCTAAACTTGGCCGTGGTGGAATTTGTCTCGCCCGCGGAGTCGCCCAAGAAGGAGGCTTGATGCGCCAGAATACGAATAGCACGCCGTTAGAAAATTTGCCGCGCGTGGTCAATAACTCCTCCCTCTTCACCGACTACTATCTGGCCGAGCTACTTAGAGATGATCCCTTCTTCCAGAAATCCAAAGGGGAAGCTAAACAGGCCTGGAAGGCGATCAAAACCCAATATGAGAAAGTAAAAGGATTGCTCCCCATGGCCAACGAGGCGGAGACAGAGCACCGGTTTATCCGCCCGGTGCTTGACATCATCGGATATAAAGACCTCTACAGCCTGCAACCGCCGGTCCCCTCTCCCGAAGGGATCCGCCGCCCCGACTTTGCCTTCTTCGCGTCTAAAGATGAGCTGGAAGAAGCCGAAAAGCATCTCAAGGGGAAGCCAGAGTATTTCGCTAAAGCCGTTGCCGTCGGGGACGCCAAGCAATGGGAACGCTCTCTCGACAAGAAGATCAAAGGCTCAAAAGATCCTTTCACCAACCAGAACCCCACCTACCAGATCGACTTCTACCTGCGGGTGACCGATAAGACCTGGGGAATCTTGGCCAACGGCCGTCATTGGCGGCTCTACCATCGCGACACCAGCTACCGGATGGACGCCTTTTACGAGATCGACCTTCCGGCCATGCTGAGGGAGTACGACGATAGTTTTTTGTACTTCTATGCTTTCTTTTGCAAAGAGGCTCTCACCAGCAGCTTCCTCGATCGCGCATATAAAGAAAGCCAGGAGTATGTCGCCAAGCTCGGCGATGAGCTGAAAGAGAATGTCTATGAGGCCCTACGGCTTTTGGCTGAGGGCTTTCTCAAGTTCCCCGGGAATGACCTCTCCGAAGATGATTCGGAAGAGATCCGCGCGAACACTTTTGTGCTGATCTACCGGCTTCTCTTCCTCTTCTATGCCGAGGACCGCGGTTTGCTCCCCTTGGAGAACCCGAACTATCGCTCCTACAGCCTCCGCGAGCTGGCACGGGAGACCGCCGAGCGGCTCGACCACGGCCATGCCCTCAGCCCTGCAACCCGCGGTTATTGGGCCAAGCTGAGTGACCTTTTCCGCATCGTGAACAAGGGCGATGATCTCCTCGGGGTTCCGCCATACAACGGCGGGCTGTTCGATCCAGCCAAGCACCCATTCCTGGAACAGCATAAGGTCGGTGACCTCTACCTAGCCAAGGCCACTGACCGGCTCGCCCGCGCTGAGGCCTCCGGCCGAACCGGCCGCGGGCCGGTAAGCTACCGCGATTTGGAGATCCGCCACATCGGGGCGATCTACGAGGGGCTTCTGGAGCACCACCTGAGGGTTGCCGATCAAGAAACCGCAGTGATCAAAGAGAAAGGGCGGGAGAAGTTCATCACCATTGCAGAATTGAACGGCCGCAAGGCCCTCAGAACCTATCAAACCGGCGAGGTCTACCTGGAGACCGACAAGGGCGAGCGGAAGGCCACCGGAAGCTACTACACACCTCATTACATCGTCCAGTATATCGTCCGCAACACCCTAGAACCGCTGATTGAGGAGAAGCGCAAAGAGATCCAGAGGACTAAGCAAGAGCTGGGGAAGAAAGTTAAGCAGAGTCGTGGCTACAACCGCGAGACCTATGAAAAGCAACTCCACAAGATTGGTAATCGCCTGATTGATGCGATTCTATCGATAAAAGTCCTCGACCCGGCGATGGGCTCCGGCCACTTCTTGGTGGAGGCAACCGACTTCCTTGCCAGGGAGTTGATCCGGGCCTTGGGCGAGTCCCCCGAGGAGGTCGAGGAGGATGAGTCCCGTTGGGCACGACGCGAGGTGGTCGAGCGCTGCATCTTCGGGGTCGATTTGAATCCCTTGGCAGTGGAGCTGGCCAAGCTCAGCCTCTGGCTCTACACCGTGGCCAAGGACCGGCCCCTTTCCTTCCTCGACCATCACCTGTGCTTGGGCAACTCCCTAATCGGCGCATGGATGAGGGACCTCGGCGCCTTGCCGGTTCTGAAGAAGCGCAAGAAAGCGGAAGGATCTGGGCAAATCAGCTTCTTCGAAAGCGAGCTGAAAAAGAAACTCCCAATCGTGATCGGTCAGGTGGTAAAGCTTTTACAAACACCCTCAGATAAGGTGGAGCAGATCCGGAAGAAGGAGCGGATCTACAACAAGATTCTAGAGATCTTGTGTCCCTTCAAGGAGGTCGCCAACGTCTGGACCTCGGCCTATTTCGGCAACGAGATCGAAGCCGGGGACTATGAGCACAAGCTACTCCTGAAGCTGAGCGATCAACCTGCTGCCTGGGAGAGCGAGGTCCGCTCCCAGCCCTGGTTTGCCAAAACCCAAGCCATCGCCGAGGAGAAACACTTCTTCCACTGGGAGCTGGCGTTCCCCGAGGTCTTCTACCGCAAGACTGGCCAACGGAAGGAGAACCCCGGGTTTGATACGGTGATCGGGAATCCGCCGTATCTATTCCTTAGCGGTAAAGGTAGTCCAGTTAAACAACTAGAGAGAGAGGGCAAGTACCACAAAGCGGAAGCTTTAAAGCGGGAGATCAACTATCTCTCTGAGCGATTTATCCAAAGCAGCAAAGGATGTAAAGACTACTATAAATGGTTTATTGAGCAGGTTGTTAACCTTACCCGTCCTTACGGAAGAGCTTCACTTATTGCCTCTAATACATGGATTGCATATCCTAAATTTAGAGACATCAGGAATATATTGGCTATTAGAAATTGCCTTCTTGAGCTGATTGATATTGGTGGTGAGGTATTCCCGGACCCAACGGTTTTGGCTTCCATATTTACCGTACAGGTAATGAAAAATGGCGAGGCACCCAGCAACATCAAGTATGTGGATCTCAAGCATCACCCTCGTAACGAACTTAAACGTGGCCATTTCTCAGAGATTGTCCAAACTCACATGTCGACTATAACTATCGATAGAGCCACTGTTGAGTTCGAAATTTACCATAGTCCGGTTGCCTTACGCCTAATGGCAAAGTTACCGAATGTGTTTAGTATCGCCCCTTTTGTAATTCGGGAGGGCGAGCATGATCTAAACATAGATAAAGAGCGCTTAAGAGTCCACCCCTCTATAAATGACGTGCCTATTGTACAAGACTGGGAGATGGGGCGATATGTGTCACCTTCGATTGCGTTTCTCCCAAAACTTTCAGCTGGTGTATCAATAAGTGATTTACATCGGGGGGAACGCTTATTGTTGCGAAAAACTGGAGACACAATTGTAACAGCTCCTCCCGTGGACTATCACGATGGCGTCGCGCACCAAAATGTGTATGTCCTACAAGTAATTGATCCAGATATAAAGACAGGGTATATTTGTTCCCTACTAAATTCTCATTTATTGACACATGTTTATCAACATACCCCATTTGGTCAGGCCGGTAGGGTTCAAGCACAATTCCGAATTGACTTCTTATATCGGCTTCCCATCCGCTGCATCGCCTTCACCACCCCCAAGGAGGAGCGGGAACAGTTGGTGAAGGAGGGGAAGCAGCTTTATCAGAACTTTCTAAAGACCAAAGATCCGGCCCCTATCCTGGATTTGGTCGAGCGATGCCTGCCGAAAGATGATGAGGGCAACTTCATCCGAGAGGAGGAAAAGTCCGATGTTGTCCATGATCTCCTAGCCTTTCTAGCTGAGCGGATGATTGAACTGAACAAAGAATGCCAGAAGAAGATGAAAGCCTTCCTTCAATGGCTTGAGACCGAACTGGAGATCACGCCGGATGCCAAGGGCCGCGAGGGGATCGAAGCGTTAACAGGGAAGACAAAGCTCAAGGACTACCTAGGCGACTATCAAAAAGGCAAGGAAGCCCTGTCCTTCGATGAGATTTGGTCCATCTTGCGTAAGAATAAGTCCCGCATCGGGCGCAATCTCACGCCAACATTCATGCAGGAGGTTCAGACGGCCTACGACGAAAGCCTCTCCAAGCTTCTCCCCATCAAGGAACAACTCCGTGTTACCGATGCAATCATCGACCAGATCGTCTATCGCCTGTACGGCCTCGCAGAAGAAGAAATCGAGGTGGTAGAGGGGGACACGACCCAAAGGAGTGATAACGCATGAAGAGCTTTCGCAAGGAGTTGTGGTTTGAGGTTCCTACACGACGGGCGTTTATCAACATCACCCCGCAAGTGGAGCAGGCTGTGGCCAAGAGCGGGATCAAGGAAGGCCTGTGCCTGGTAAACGCGATGCACATCACCGCAAGCGTCTACATCAACGACGACGAGCAGGGGCTACTTTCTGACTACGCGGACTGGCTCGAAGGATTAGCCCCGCATGAGCCGCTCTCGCACTACCGGCACAACCAGACTGGGGAGGATAACGGCGACGCTCACCTGAAGCGTCAGATCATGGGCCGCGAGGTGGTCGTGGCAATCACGGATGGACAACTTGACTTTGGCCCTTGGGAGCAGATCTTCTACGGCGAGTTCGACGGCCGCCGTCGCAAGCGCGTCTTGATCAAGATCATCGGGGAGTGAGGCTGCAAGCAAAACAACCCCAGTGGCTTATCAAGTCCGTTTCCTTATATAGGACTTCTACCTCCCAAAAGTGGCACAAGGCGCTCTACACGAATCTTCCTTAAGCGATAGCACAATCGCATGAAGTTAATAGGCTGCCCAGCCCTCAAACTGACAGGGCGATGAGCCACTGCGCACAAAAGTAGCTTCCCAAGATCAGCGCTTGCGCGCTCTTATACCTGCGGACAAACTGGTTTGTAGCCCACGCTGAGTCTGAGATCACGAACAATATCGCCCCTGCTAAAGCCAACAACGCTCCAGTATCGCCTATCTGGACCCATCTCTCCACCGCTCGCCACGCCATCATCACGATCACAAGTTCATAGACGAGCACAGGCAATTTCATCTTGCCCAGATGGGGAAAGAGTACCGCAAACATGATAATCACGTAGAGAAGAAAAAAAGCTAGTAAAAAGCCGGAGACACTAAGACGAATGTTAGCCGAGAACGCGACAATATAGCAAAGATGCGCCACAAGGAAGCTCGCCAGCCCTGCAATGACCCGCTTTAAAGGCAACATTAAGAAGATGTCCCCCACTAACGAAAATCCAAGGCCGGCTATAATCGCATACTTGTAGGGTGAAGCATCTGGTCTTGCACCCTGCAAAGCGAGCAGAATGATGAAGACCATGGTGAGTGGCTTAAACACGTAGACATGAACACGAGGGCCTTTGTATTCAGCGCGGATGTGTAAGAGTGCCGAGCCAAACACCAAAACCGAAAGTAGACCTCTCAACATACCCCTAACCTCATCTCCTCTTAAATTCTATGCCAAGTTACGCTGGAAGTGATCGATCAGCTCATAGATCCGCTGGCAGTAACCGGGAAACGCAAGGAGATTGCCATGGGCCACATCCCGATCGACCATTCGACCGATCGGATGACCGGCGTCATTCCTGCTATAACGGATCAGGGTGAAGATCCCCGTAAGTTGAATGTCCAAGGCGTCCTTAAGTTCCGCTGGAAGGGTAAGCCCTAGAAGTTCGCTTTGAAGAGCGCTAAAACGAAGCTTGATGCTTCTCCCTGCTTGGATCACCTTCTTCCCGAACGCTTCTTTTCGACCCTTATCGCCGATGGCGCTCAAATAGGCATGAGTGAGTAAATCGAGGCACCGTTCCGAAGCGATCCCCAACATCACCGTGGCAGCCAGATAGCGTCCAACCAGGAAGGTGAGCAAACTTTCTCTAACGTAGGTTAGGATAACCTCATCCAGTGGTTGCCCTACCCGTTGCTGCAGGCGTTTCAAATATCCGTCAGGATCATGTAGCAAGAGCGCATCTTCCTCAAGGCATCGCACTCCGTACTCTGTGAGGTGGATAAAAGGAAGGTTGGTGTTTAAGGAATTCTTACCTGGGGCCAACACCCCTTGAACAAGTAGCTCCCAGATGATCTCTTGCAACTTCAAGGCGTCGTAACGTTGATAGTCTGAGGTGAGATTCTTGATCTGGAGTTCTACCGCATTGAAATGCGTCTGCGCATTTTGACGTAGTGTCTCAATAACCAGAGGCCGAAGCTCAGCCTTGTCCATCTGAGAGTCCTCCCTATCTGTACCGATGCGTCTTGGTCTCAGCCCACGTGCGACCCACGATCTCAGCTGTAACAAGGAATAGCCTACAGATGGAAGGGGGTATTGTACAAGCTACACGAATGCGGTTAAGGGGCCTCGAACACGATTACAAGTCCTCAGACACGACGAAGATTGCTTAGGGAGGGTGAAGAAAAGCGCAGATACCTCTCAGTAGCTTCATCCAGGTTGGCGTAATGACCGCGATAGGCCGGGGGGAGCAACGCCGCAAGCTGGTACATGATCTCATCGGTCATCTGCTTGCGTATCTCACGCCGCACTTTAACTCCATCTGCGTGCAAATGGAACGGCTGGCCCACCACAATGTGAAATGGAGTGCGCCGCAGGCGAGACAGGTTGCGTTTGAATTTCTCCCCTCCGTAGAAGCCCAGAGGTAACAAGGGTGCACCGCTTTGTAACGCCATCATCGCAACGCCGGGGTGGCCGCGTTGCAAGCGCCCGTGGCCGCTGCGTGTTCCTTCCGGAGCTATCGCCAGAATATAGCCCTCTTTCAGCGCAGCTAACCCCTGGCGAAGGGCGTGCATGTCAGCTTCCCCTCGTCGTATGGGTATGGCCCCCCACAGGTTAAACAGGGAGCCTATAATGAAGTTATCCCAGGACTCGGCTTTTGCAAAGCCGGTCACCGGGCGCGGACGCAAATGCGTGTGGAGAACGGGAATTTCCAGGAAGTTAATATGATTGGTGACCAAGATGAGCGGGCCCCGCATCGACACCTTCTTCAATTGATCTTTATACACCCGGCAGAGAAGGCTCACCAGAGCACTGATGGTTGAGTCCACCACTCGTTTGGTCAGTGTCATTGGGCAGCCTCCGGGGGTTGACAGAGGATTTCGACCTGGCGCGGCAACAACTCCATCTTAAGTTTTTGACCCTGCGTACACAGGGTCTCTCCATCGGCGTGGGCAGGTAAAACCCCTTCGACAGCGGTCACGACGATGCGTTGCGTCTGCCCGGTTTTAACAGATGGATGGGTGGCCTGCGTTCCTTTCATGAAACGAGGAATAAGGACGAAGATACGAACACGGCTCACCTGGTTGGCAATACATAGATCGAACAGGCCGTCGTCCACGCTTGCTTGTGGGGCCATCATGAAACCACCACCCATGCGGCGCCCGTTCATAATCGAGACCATTAATGAAGGCTGCTCGATCGTTTGCTCGTTGTATTCGATGCGCACCAGCGGGGCGCGGTAGTACAAAAAGATCGTTTTGAGGGCGGCGATCAAATAGCCCAAGAAGCCATGCAGGTATTTCATTTTTTGCGCTTCAAAGCCGACGACGGCGTCGAAGCCGATACCGACGCCATTCCCGAAGTAGCGACCCTGGGGGAATAGTCCTCCTTCAACCCGTCCGATGTCAATCACACGCCGGTAACCCTGAGCCAACACACGGCAGCCTGTTGCCAGGTCATGTGGCACACCTGCGCCGAAGGCGAAGTCATTGCCACGACCAACACATAATACCCCCATGACAGCACTTCCCTCTCCTGCTTGCCTTGCCAGCATCAGACCGTTCAGTACTTCATTGGAAGTGCCATCGCCCCCCACTGCAACCACGATATCGTACCCTTCCGTGACAGCCTGTTGCGCCAGTTCAGCGGCGTGCCACGGATACTCGGTGTGCACAATATCAAAATCCAGACTGTATTCACGCAAAGTTTGCTCGATCAGAGGAACAGCTCTCTGCCCTGCCCCTCTGCCGGCGATCGGGTTGGCGATAATCTTATATCTGGCCATCTGGCGATTAACCTCCTTTCTGCCATATTCTCTCCGGACCCCAAAAGCCTCCCGATAGGATAGAAACTCAGTGTCTATATACCTGCGATGGCAACCGCGATAAAAGACATCCTGCACATGCAAGACGACATTGTCAAACCCGCTCGATGGCGCGTCCACCGTTAGTCCATATAACCGAGCGCACGCAGGTGCTCCTTTAACTCAGGGTTAATCTCTCCAGAAGTGCCACCGTCCGCGCGCTGGCGTTCAGCCTCGGCGATAAATTCATCGATCTTGTGCTGCAATTCCGCCACCAATTCCGGATAATCGCATGCCACATCGCATCTCTCGGTGGGGTCACTGTCGATAGCGTACAGACCTTCGACCCTTTCCCCAACGGTCGTCAGCTTGTAATTTCCGTTATACACGCCCCGGCGCACCTGCCCTAGCTGCAACCGCTCGATGATTGCAGGGTTACGCCGGTGAAGCATGCTCAAGATCGTCTTCGGCGGGTACGCCTCAGTATAGGCAACGCCCTCCTCCGCGTCGGGATGGCCGTCGGTGGCGTTCGCCAGTGTCAGTCGGGCCACATCGGCGTTGGGGTCGGCCTCACCCAGCGGCGGTTTCAATCCGGCAGCCTCAAGCACGGTATAGAAGATGCGCCGCGTCGAGACGTTGGTGGAAACGCGTACCCCTCTTGGGAAGCGCTCGCCACTGATAATCAACGGCACGTGCACCAATTCCTGATATACGGCAAAGCCATGCCCGAAGAAGCCGTGATCGCCGTGCAGCTCGCCGTGGTCAGCAACGATAATCACCAACGTATTGTCAAGCGCGCCCATTCCACGCAGGGTGTTAAGCAGGTGTCCCAGATAACCGTCTTGGTGAGCAATCTCAGCGTCATGGAAGCCACGTAGGGCTGCGCGCTCCCAATCCTTAAGCGGTGGGTCGGGGGGACTGGACCAGCGAGCGGCATTAGTGTTGAAGCGGTGCATAAAGGCATGGGCGTAGCGGTCATTGCGCAGCTCAGGCGCGACGCGGACGATGGCATCCCGCGGAGGGTTATAGGGCAGGTGCGTCCCCATCAGGTTAAGAAAGACAAACAGTGGGTGCTCTGCACTCCTGCTAATGTATTGCCTCCAGTAGTCAATCAGGTCGTTGACCGATTGTTCGGTGTGGCCCTTATAGTTGATGTAGCGCGTCCAGATCGGCACGAGCCACGGATACATAGAGATGCAGAATAGTCTGTCGGAGCGGGCAAACTGGTTTTCCACACGGCGGGCAAATCGACGAAAGCGAACCGCAAGCGCCCGTCGCAGAGGACTATGACGGGCATCGACTGGGCGGTTGGGCGCTGCACCAGCATAACTATAGAAGTGCTCGAAGCCGCGCCGGAGACCGTTATCCAACACAGCAACGAGCGCGTTGTTGCAAAACGCGACGGTGTGATAACCCGCGCAGCCCAAAATCTCTGCCAGTGTGGGGATGCTCTCGGCAAGCTTGGAGTTACCCTGCGTGACCCGATGCACGCTTGGGTATAGTCCAGTGAACATCGAGGCGTGTGAAGGAGTCGTCCACTGCGCAGGGGCGATGGCACGCTCAAACAGCGTGGCGCGTGCAGCAAAGGCGTCCAATTCGGGCGATGTTTCGCGCGGATTGCCGTATGCGGAAAGGCGGTCACGCCGCACGGTATCAAGCACGATAAGCAGAATATTAGGGTTATCATTCCGAAGCACTGTCTCATCACCTTTCGCTAAGGATCAACGCTATACCATATCATCCCCTGCCAACGAGGGACAATGGCGGCCAAACTACAGTGACAGTTTGCAGCAGATAAGGCGATACCCCGTGAGTTTGTGCTCCAATATTATTTGTACGACGACAGCTGGCTTCTCCTTTTCAACCCAGTTGTGATATCCTCCTAAACGGGATAAAGGTGAAGGAGGCTCATCATGAAACCGAAAAGAGAAATCGGCGCAACAAACGCCCTTTACCCAACACCGACAGTTCTTGTCGGCACCATGGTGAACGGCAAGTCCAACTTCGCCACCATCGCCCACGTCGGCATCATGAGCATCGAAAACCTGATTTCGATCAGCCTGAGCAAGACATGCCACACCAACCTCGGTGTTCGGGAGAACGCTACCTTCAGCGTGAACATCCCAACAGAAGTGCAGGTCAAGGAAACGGACTACTGCGGCATCGTTTCAGGGAAATCCGTAGACAAGGCCGCCCTGTTCAAGATCTTCTATGGTACCCTTGACACGGCCCCCATGATCGTTGAGTGCCCGATCAACATGGAATGCCGGCTGATAAAGACCATAGAGTTTCCCAAAAGCGACGTCTTCGTCGGTGAGATTGTGCAAACCTACTGTGATGAGGACGCCCTGGAGCACGGAGGGGTTGATCTGGCCAAAGTAAGACCCATCCTGTTTGACATGAACAGTCGTTCCTACTGGAGCCTGGGAGAGAAGCTTGCCCCGTGCTGGCGAATCGGCCGGGACCTGGAAGAGTGATAGTGCCAGACGAAACCCTTTCCGCAAGCAGAGAAACAAGCAGAAGACTTCAAAGAGTGCGCAGTAACCCTCGAAGCTAAGCTTTAACAAGCTAGTGAAGACCCATTAACAAGTGTAACAGAGACGGATGAAGCCTTTACCCTATAGTGACAATGGGCAAATCTCGCATCGTAAACAGGCCTGGTGAAGCTTCACACACGCGACGGATGGCGTTGACCGCGATAGCTACTGTAGCAATGTCCCCGTTGGTCCCCTTAAGTTCGACCTTAAGGTCCGGCTTGCCAGTGATCTTGATAGTATCACCATCATTCTCCTCACCCAGCGCGGCGATGAAGGTAAGGGTCAGGAACTCGCCCTCGTCGGTGTAGCCGCGGGCGACCTGCTTGAGTCCCCTCACCTGGCCAGGTTGCACCTCAAAAAAGTCAGTCTTGATCGGGTGATCGGCGATCACCGGTTCGACACTCGACTCGTAGTGGGCCAACTTTTTTCCCAGTGTGCTAAAGACCATGCCCACGGATTCGGGCAGGCCTACGTGCCCCATGCGCCCGGCTGCCATCTTGGCCTTGAAATCGTCCACCGTCATACCGGAGCCAATCTTTTTTTGGAACGGTCCGCGCCGGGT
>Ga0209121_10001380_pt1 | contig 25415 bp, 22 predicted proteins | sample Cruoilmetagenom3_FD_187292 | JGI IMG/M metagenome (GOLD analysis project Ga0209121, IMG submission 187292) | Oil polluted marine microbial communities from Coal Oil Point, Santa Barbara, California, USA - Sample 3 (SPAdes) (version 2) | ecosystem: Environmental > Aquatic > Marine > Oil seeps ... | reverse complement strand
TCCGGCGGATCCGGTATAGCAGTTTGTGCCTCACTAAGCTCAACATGCTTGTCTCGCAGGTGCAAATTCCGGCGTAGCCATTCTTGACAGCGTCGCCTGGCGATTCCGACGAGCCATTTGCCAAAACGATCCGGATCGCGCAATGTTTCCAGCTTGTCATACGCTCGCATAAAAACATCCTGTGCGAGATCCTGGGCATCCGCCAGATTGCCTGTCGTATCGTAACAGACTGCACGAATCAGCGGTGCGTAGCGGTCATACAATTTCTCATAGGCTGCTTTGTCGCCGGCAAGCACAGCCCGAACAAGCATTTTATCACTCGGAGTTGTCAACTCAGGGCCCTCAAGTTTTGTCATACTCTACAAACATAGTGACCGAACAGGGCAATTTGTCTACCAGAATCTGAGAAATTTTCGTACCCCACCCATTACCTGCATGAATTGAAATCAGACGAAGACATGAGACGACCTTCGCATTCTGTCATCATTAGTGCTTGATGCAAAGTTTCGAAGGTATTCGTTGGGCTGAGTGTTCAATCTATGGAAGGTTTTCGAGGTCGGCCAGGTCCTGGTATCTACCGGAGGCCTTCTTGTTTATTTTCAGGTGCTTCAAACTGATAAGATTGACTTTCACACCTTCCAGTTCATCCCTAATCCGTTCAGCGTAACATTCAGCAAAATTGACTCCGGAGACTGTCGTAACGAGTTCTATTTGGATGGGCGGTACGCCGAGACGAACAATCTGCCATTCTTTCAGGAATAGTTCCGTGGATAAATCGGGAGGGTCGAAACTAAACTCCTTCAGCACAGCGACTATCCTCTCCGCGTTTGCTCGATGGACACCAATCCAGATATCCATATCGACGGTAGCTCGCGGATAGCCGTGATAGCCAACCGCATATCCGCCGATCAGCAGGTACTCAACCTGATGAGCGTTGAGTAGCTTCAAAAACTCTTTGAAGTCTGGTGGTAGATGGATCGTAGCCATAAATAATTCGCCGCATCAATTCAACTGCTTCCAAGCGTTCGTAAGGTGTTTTGGAAAGCCAGTATGATTTTTCATCTGACTGGTCAAAAAGCGATGATACCTTAAAGGCAGTTCTTTGTATCTTTGGAAAACTGAGACTGTCCATATAACAATCATACCAGAAAATGATAGCTGTGTAAACAAAACTTCCTCTCGTATTTGTATTATCTTGCCATACCCATTAAAAATCCAAATCCTTTTTTCCAGATTGACAATAGCAAAAAAATAGGGTAGAAAACATAAGAAATAATCAATGAACTATTATCGGCGAGTTAATAACCATGAATATAATAGCAGTAGATATAGGAAATACGAATATTGATATCGGGCTATTCCTTGACGACAAAGAGGAATATATTAAATCCATCCCGGGCGGCTCTCGGGCAAAACTCACGAATTGCCTGAAATCGGCCTGGCATAAAATACCGATTGTCGAAAGCTCGAAAGAAAATAAACGCAACGGCATAATTGTCGTCAGCAGCGTCAAACCCGCCTGGACAGAGGTCATCAAGGAAATAGCCCAGGCCAATTTCGACGAAGAGATTCATATTATCGGCGAAGACATTCCCCTGCCGATGCAGTTATGGATTGATGAGCCGGACAAGGTCGGCACGGACCGGGTAGTCTCAGCCGCAGCGGCATACGATGTCGCCGAAGATGCGGTAGTCGTCGCCGATTTCGGTACCGCTGTAACTATTGACATGGTTGACCAGAACGGTATCTTCCTCGGCGGCGTGATTTGTCCCGGCTTCGAGATCAGCGCAAAAGCATTAAGAGACTATACCGCCCAATTGCCCAATATCAAAATCACAAAGCCCAAAGCTCCGTACGGCAAGAATACGGTCGATGCCATCAATTGCGGACTGTATTATTCCATCGTGGGAGCATTGCAGGAAGTCATCAGGCGCTACGCCGAGGAATTCGGCAAATGGCCCCAAACGGTCATCACCGGCTCGGCGGCCAAAGTCATCGCCGACGACTGTGAGTTCATAGACAATTACGTACCCAACCTCGTCGTCAAGGGAATCGTCCTGACCTATAAAAAATACCTCGCAGAAAAAGCGATGTAGGGGCAGTCTCGTGTGTCTGCTCCATAATCAATTAGCAATGCGTAAAACAATATACTACACCCGATGTACGAAACACGATATATGAGTATTTTCGCTGCAGTAATGACAGGCAAGGGCACCGGTGCCATATCGACCATTCAAATCTTCGGCGATTCGGCCGGGGCTGTCATAAAGAAGGTATTCAAACCTGCAGGAACCAAACCATTGAAATTCGAGGCCGGCGAAATCCTGCTGGGCACAATCTATGACGGCGCCGAGGTTATCGACCAAGTGACCATCGGCTGTGAAGGCACGGACACTTTCGCAATAAACTGTCACGGCAATCCGCTTATCGTCGAGATGATAATGCAACTGCTCCGGCGTCATGGTGCCGCCCTGCTGAGCGCAGAGCAAATGCTGAAAAAGCTTCTAATGGCACAAAAATCCGCCGGTTCAATCGCAGTCGAAGCAAAACTGACGCAGGCAAAGGCAAAGACCCTTCAGGGCACAAAAATCATTGCAAAGCAGAACGATGCCGGCCTGACGAAAAAAGCCAGGGGTTGGCTCGAAAGAATAGACGAAATTTCCCTCGACACAATCAAAGCCGAAGCGATTGAGATACTGCAAAAATCCCGGATAGCAAACCTGATAATTTACGGCTGTACCGCGGTTCTGACAGGCCCGCCGAACAGCGGCAAAAGCACGCTTCTCAACTGCATGGCCGGCCGGCAAAAAGCCATCGTCACCGACATCAAAGGTACAACCAGAGACTGGGTAGAAGCAACGTGCCGGATCGATCCCCTCTCCTTAACGCTGATCGATACGGCCGGTCTGGATGAGGAATCAGCCCGCCCTGAGAGTACTGTTGAAAACGCAGCCCAGAAAAAAACCGCCGAAATCCTCGAACAGGCTGATATTGTTCTGCTCGTTTTGGATGCCAGCCGGCCGATAGAAGAGCTCGACGACCAAATCACTAATAGACTAAATGATAAGAAAGTTATCACAGTTTTAAATAAATCGGACCTGCCGGCCAGATTCGATACAAGCCGACTGCCCGGGACCTTGTCAAACTCAGTACAAATAAGTGCAAAAGAAGGCACCGGAATCGAAAGCCTCAGCGAAAAAATCCGGCGAACCTCCGGTGTCGCTGAATTTGATGCGCAACAATCCGTCTGCTTCACGAGTCGGCAGGAAAACCTGTTAAAACAATTAAAGAATACCAAATCCAAACAGCAGGCAACTTCAATTATAACAGAGTTGTTAAACGGCCAGCTTCGTGTATAATCTGAAGTTATGGCCCCGAAAAATGAAAAACTGACGCCTGCTATGAAGCAGTTTCACAGGTTCAAACAGATGCACCCGGACTGCATCCTGTTTTTTCGCATGGGCGATTTTTATGAGACCTTTTACGAGGACGCTAAAACCTGCTCGAAAGTCCTCGGCCTGACGCTGACCAGCCGGAGCAAAGGCAGCAATCCTATCCCCCTGGCCGGCGTGCCCTACCACGCTGTTGACGGGTATCTGAAAAAAATGCTCCAGGCCGGCTACAGGGTTGCGGTCTGCGAGCAGGTCGAAGATCCGAAGACCGCAAAGGGCGTTGTAAAACGGGATGTCGTGCGAATCGTCACACCTGGGACACTCACGGATGATATCCTGCTAAACGCCAAAGAGGACAACTTCCTATGCGCCGTAAGCCTGGGGACAAAAAAACATGCTGCTATAAGCTGGGTCGATATATCAACCGGCCATTTTTTTGTCCAGGAGCTTCCGGAAGAAAAACTGCTCGATGAGCTGTTGCGGCTTTCGCCGGCAGAGTGCCTGCTCGCAGACCGGCGGGGAGAGCTGTTCGAAGCCGAAACAAAAAAGCTCACCAGAGAGGTCACGCAACTAACCAGCTCTATTATCACCGAACGTCCCGGCTGGTATTTCGATCCCTACCAGGCACGGCAGCGTCTGCTCAAGCATTTCGGTACGGCCACGCTCGAAGGCTTCGGCATTGGTGACGATGACGACGGTCTTATACCCCCCGCCGGAGCCATCATCGAATATCTTAACGAAACACAAAAAACCACACTCGGCCACATCCGGAACATCAAAACAATCAGTCGCCGGAACTTCCTGCAAATCGACCCAACAAGCCTGCGGAGCCTGGAGATCCTTCGAACCATTCGCACTGAAAGTAAGAGAGGCTCGCTGCTGGACTGCCTCGATCAAACTATTACCGGCATGGGTGCCCGCATGTTCAGGAACTGGCTGTGCATGCCGCTCTGCGACCTGGCCGCAATCGAGCAGCGACAGGATGCTATCGAAGAAATCAAAGATGCCGATGCAAAACTGGCCGACATCCGCAGGCTTCTGTCGAACATCTCCGACACCGAGCGCATCGCCGCCCGCATCAGCACATTCCGCGCATCCCCGAGGGACCTGGTCGCTTTGGCGGCGACGCTCCGACAAATCCCGCTGCTGCGGGAGATTCTGCAGCAATTCCAAGGGGATCTGCTTAAACAGTTAGGCAGCAAGTGCGACAGCATGGACGAATTGGCCGACCTGCTCGAAGCGGCCATCGAGCCGGAACCGCCCTCGCATCTTCGCGACGGCGGCGTCATCAGGGCGGGCTTTTCCGAAGAGCTCGATCGGCTGCGCTTGATCTCAAGGGACGGCCAGAGCTGGCTGCGAAACTACCAGAAGCAGCAAGCCGAGCGAACCGGCATCGCAAATCTGAAGATAGGCTTTAACAAGGTCTTCGGCTACTATATCGAAATCAACCACTCGGCCGCAGACAAGGTCCCCGCAGATTATGTCCGCAAGCAAACAATCAAAAACGCCGAGCGATATATTACCGATGAGCTTAAAGAGTATGAGACCCAGGCCCTGAGTGCCGAGGAAAAGGCTCTCGAATTAGAGCAGCAGCTCTTCGACCAGCTCCGCCGTCAATCCGCCCAGTACGTCGGCAGGCTCCAGGGGCTCGCTGAGATAGTCGCACAGTGCGACTGCCTGGCGGCACTGGGATATCTGGCGAGGCGGCGAAATTACATCCGTCCAAAAATGACCGATGGCGGCGAGCTTATCATTCACGAAGGCAGGCATCCGGTATTAGCTGAAACGCTCGGCGCAGAGTTTGTGCCGAACGACGTCGAACTCGGTGACGGGGCAGGTGACATCCTCGTTATTACGGGCCCGAACATGTCCGGCAAAAGCACCTACATCCGGCAGGTCGCCCTGCTGGTACTGATGGCGCAGACCGGCTCGTTCATTCCCGCGAAGGACGCCGAGATTGGCCTGGTCGATAGAATCTTCACCCGCGTCGGCGCTTCGGACGAGTTAGTCCGGGGCCAATCGACCTTCATGGTCGAAATGACCGAGACGGCAAACATTATCAACAACGCCACGGATAAATCGCTCGTCATTCTCGACGAAGTCGGCCGCGGCACAAGCACCTACGATGGGCTTTCTCTGGCCTGGGCAATTACCGAACATATTGCAAACAAACTGGAATGCCGAACATTCTTTGCCACACATTACCACGAACTGACTGAATTGTCCGAACTGCTTGCAAATGTCAAGAACTGCAACGTGGCCGTGCGTGAATGGATGGACGAGGTCGTCTTCCTGCACAAAATTCTTCCCGGCGGAACGGACAAAAGCTACGGCATCCACGTCGCCAAATTGGCCGGCGTACCGAAAACGATCCTGGACAGATCAAAAGAAATCCTGGATGAGCTCGAAAGCACCTTCCAAAAAGAAGCCACCGGCGAACACCTCTCTCGACATAAAACCAAAGAATCCGACAAGGACATCCTATTCGTGGAGAAAAACAAGTCCGTATTGGAAAAACTCGCCTCAACCGACGTAAACAACCTGACTCCCATCGAGGCCATAAACCTGCTTAACGAAATCAAAAAGGAAATCGACGAAAAATAATAGAACACCAGCCCAAAAAAGCTTGTAGTAGAATTATACAACCTGTTTAGATATATATTGCTGCGTTTTGTGAAAAATCATTACTGCACCTTAATCAAGAAAGTGGAAAGTATTATGAAAGCTTTTCTGAAATCAAACCTGGCCATCCTGCTCGGTATTCTATTATTACTATCCGGCTGCTCGGAGGTCGAAATCACCGGCAGAAAACAATTCAATATTGTCCCCGACTCGACGATGAATTCTATGAGCTTTCAATCCTATGGAGAATTCCTTTCCCAGAACAAGCTCAGCACTAATACCGAACAAACCCAAATGGTCAAGCGCATCGGCAGCAGAATCCAAATAGCTGTCGAACAATACTGCGAGCAGAACGGCATCCTGGACCGATTGGCAGGCTACGAATGGGAATTCAATCTGGTCGAGGATCCGAATGTCAACGCCTGGTGCATGCCCGGCGGAAAGGTGGTTGTCTATACGGGCATCTTACCAATAGCGCAGGGCGAGACCGGCCTGGCAGTTGTCATGGGCCACGAAACCGCCCACGCCTTCGCCAAGCACGGCGCCGAACGAATGACGCAGGGATTGCTCGTGCAAATGGGGGGCCTGGCATTATCGACTGCTTTGAAAGACCGACCCGAACTGACGAAGAACCTGTTCATGCAATCTTATGGTATCGGTTCCAAGCTTGGTGTGTTAAAATACAGCAGGACTCATGAAAACGAGGCGGACCATCTGGGCCTGATATTCATGGCGATGGCAGGCTACAATCCCGAAGAGGCCATCGTTTTCTGGCAGAGAATGGCCGAACAAAAGAAAGGGGCAAAGCCGCTGGAGTTCCTGAGCACTCACCCCGCCGACGAAACACGAATCCAAAACCTGAAAAATCTGCTCCCGGATGCTATGAAGTATTACAAAAAGTAGTGAGAATATCCGACGAGTATATATGATTCGCAAGGTTAGGATTAACCTTCATTTAACGGTTTACGAAATGACTCTTTAAGAATTTTTCTGTGGCTTTGATGGTTTCGTCTTTGACGGTGCGCGGGCTTTGTGCGACCCAAACTGTGAAGTTATACAGTTCCTGAGTATCAACCCGAATCCATTTTCCATTTCTGTATAAGAATACGAGCAGTGTAGTCATCGCGATTCGTTTGTTGCCATTTTGGAAGGGATGGTTTTTAATCAGAAGATAAAAAAGCATCGCCGCCTTGGATATTAGAGTCGGATAAAGAGACTTTTTCGCAAAGCTTTGAAAAGGTGTAGCCAGACAACTTTCCAGGATATTCGGAAAACGGCTTGAGAAATCCGGTATGGGTTCATCAAAGGCCAGCATCTCCTTAGCCAGTCGAAAAGCAATGTACTCCACCTCTTTGACAGTTATGTCCTTCATTACTCTGAGCCTAATAGTTTCAGTGTTTGGCCGTACTCTCTCACTGTTTTTTTAACCGCATCGTCAATTTGTTTCTTATCTTCCCGGCCGAGGTCCTTTCCCAAGATCCTGAGCACATATTTCTGATCGATGGCAAAAGTCCTGCCGATCCGTACAGCCTTGATTTGACCTTTTTTTACCTTCTTATAGACGGCAATTCTGCTCAGGCCCATAATCTTGGCTAATTGTGGAATTGTAATGTACTGATCTTTCTTCATACGAGCCACCTTTGCATATCTACAACCGATTGTCCGATATCAGTTAATGCCAATTAAAAACAATACATCTTGTTAACTTATGTTAACCACTACAAACAAAGTTAACATATAAATTCACAAAGACAAACATAATCGAAAAAAACTATAAGCGAAGAATGGTTCTTTAGCTGTACTTGTGTTTATTCCAGGATCCCCTTCGAACCAAAATCTCTTTTAAGAGGTATGACTGATTTGTGAAGCATGGCTCGAAAATAAAAGCTGAACTTGGGATTACCTGAATGTGGCAAGCTGAGTTATCCTGGGATCTTCCGGGCTTATTTTCAGGGTCATTTGCCTCTTTGTGTCCACGCCGAAAAACTCGAAGCCGGCAACAAGCAGATAGTTGACCACATGGCGCAGATCGGCATCGCCTGTACCGGTCATAGCCTCACCAATCCAGACAACCTGCCCGGCCTCTGAAGCAGCAGTGCGGCCGGCGGAAAAGACCTTCATTATGAGCCATTGGTTGTAAATTGTCTCGGAATACGGGACATAAGTCGTGTAGCCAAAATTATAATCTCCCCTAAATCTATTGTGAAAACCCATAAAAGGACGATGGAGCGACGTGTAACCTGTTACCCTCTGTGAATCCAATCCCGCACGGAAGGCAAGCCGATAGTCTGCCTGCTCGACGTCAGGAGCCGGGACGTAACCGTGCGATTTTAACAGCATCTCAATCTTGGCTTTGATCTGGTTATCGAAGATAGGATTCTGAGAATTCGGGTCCACCGTCACATATATCGATGCCTTGTCTTTGATCGGTTCATCAATTTCAGAAAATCCATTAACACGTACCATATACGTTGTTGTGCAGCCGGCGGTGCAAATTAATATAATTACCAAAATCGAATATAGTTTATGCATCTTGTAATCCCTTCAAATGAATTCCAACAAGACGACCTTTGCTTCATTGTCGCTACCGGCTGCTCTTAAGTCAAGCAGGCTCTCAAAAACGAATCGGCGGAAAATGCTGTTGAACGTAGTCGCCCCAGAGATTATGATGATTGTAGACGTGTATCTGAGAACTGAACTTTTGCAAAATTGAAGTTAGGCATATATTATTTCAGAAAATCAGTTTCTCTATTTTCTGAAAATAATTAGGTATTGTAGCATAACCTATTGTCTTATCAATTTTTATAACGCTTTTTAGAAAGAAAAAATCAAAAGAAAAGATTTTTTCTTTCCAAAAGTATGCCTAACTTCAATTTTGCAAAAGTTCATTGAGAATTTAGAGGAGACAAGACAATGAAGCATTCGCAACTGACTCGCCGGAACTTTTTGAAAGGTGCGTGCGCCGGTACGCTTGCAGCCATGGTTCCATTTCGCCGGCTCGCGGCCCAAACAAAGAAGCGGCCAAACATCGTAGTCATCCTGAGCGATGACCAGGGCTGGGGCGACCTGAGGCTCCACGGAAACATCAACATCGAGACGCCGCATATCGATTCGGTGGCACGGGAAGGAGCCATGTTCGAGAGGTTCTTCGTCTGCGCCGTCTGCGCGCCGACGCGGGCGGAGTTTCTCACGGGGCGATACCACCCACGCGGGGGCGTTCGCGGTGTGTCGACCGGAGCCGAGCGACTGAACATCGACGAAAAAACAATCGGCGATACGTTTAAGTCGGCGGGCTACGCCACTGCGGCATTCGGAAAATGGCACAACGGCACGCAATATCCCTACCATCCGAACGCCCGCGGATTCGACGAGTATTACGGTTTCTGCTCGGGCCACTGGGGCAACTACTTCGACCCCATCCTCGAACATAACGGCAAAATCGTCAGAGGAAAAGGATTCATCACCGACGACCTGACCGACCACGCGCTGGCGTTTATCGAGCAAAACAAAAGCCGGCCGTTCTTCTGCTATATGCCGTTCAATACGCCGCACTCGCCAATGCAGGTGCCCGACCGTTTCTGGGAAGAGTTCAGGAATCATCCGCTCGGCATGAGGAACCGCGACCCGGAGAAAGAACAGATCGACAAGACGCGCTGCGCCCTGGCGATGTGCGAGAATATCGATTGGAACGTGGGACGAGTTCTGCGAAAGCTCGAAGAATTAAATCTCGCCGGCAATACCATCATCATTTATTTCAGCGACAACGGGCCAAATAGCTGGCGGTGGAACGGCGGTATGAAAGGACGCAAAGGCTCGACCGATGAAGGTGGTCTTCGTGTCCCCTTCATAATTCGCTGGCCCGGACACATTAAACCGAATACAAAGATATCACAAATTGCCGGAGCCATCGACCTGCTTCCAACGCTGGTCGACATGGCCGGGATTTCGGTTGTCAGTACCAAACCGCTCGACGGCGTCAGCATCAAACCGCTTCTTTTCAAACAAGCGGAAGACTGGCCTAACCGAATGATATTCTCCCACCAAAACGGCCGGGTCAGCGTCCGCACGCAGCGTTACCGGCTCGATAACACCGGTAAGCTTTTCGATATGCAGGCGGACCCCGGACAAGACCATGACATCTCGAAGGACAAACCAAAAGTCGCCGCCAGGCTACGGAAAGCCGTTGCCAAATGGAGACAGGAAGTGCTGCCTAAATCACGAAAGGATGATCGGCCTTTCACAGTCGGTTATCCCGAGTTTCCGGCGACAATTCTACCCGCTCGCGACGGCGTGCCGCACGGCAACGTTCAACGAAGTGCCAGAGCACCAAATTGCTCGTACTTCACGAACTGGCTCGGTAAAGAAGATAAGATCACATGGGACATCGAGGTCGCAAACGCCGGGCAATATAAAGCGGTGGTTTTCTACACCTGCCCGAACGACGACGTCGGCTCAACGGTCGAGCTGACTTTCAATCAAAACAGCGCCCGGGGAAAAGTGACCGAGCCGCACGATCCGCCGGCAGTGGGCGCCGAATTCGACCGTGTTGACCGGGGCAGCGAGTCTTTCGTCAAAGACTTCCGGCCGCTCGGTCTGGGGACAATTCGATTGGAAAAGGGCCGTGGCGACTTGACACTGAGTGCGCTGGATGTTCCGGGCAGGCAGGTAATGGAAGTTCGCGCTGTAATGCTCACCCTGTTGAAATAAACGAGTTCAATCAATTTATTTTTAGAATTTCATATTAGGAGATCAACGATGAAGAAGAGTGGATTTTGTTTAGCCGGCCTGGTTTTAGTGTCATTATTTTTGGCATTTGTACTTCCCGGCCCAACCTCGGCGAGCGAGCGGAATCTGGACGATGGGAAGCTGCGCATTATCGTCTTCGGCGCACATCCCGATGACTGTGAAATCAAGGCAGGCGGCACCGCAGCCATGTGGGCAGCGAAGGGACATCACGTCAAATTCGTGTCCACCACTAACGGCGATATCGGCCACGCCAAAATGGCCGGCGGAGCTCTGGCCAAGCGACGCACCGCCGAGGTTAAGGCGGCGGCAAAAAAACTGGGCATCGAGACCGAGGTGCTGGATATTCATGATGGGGAGCTGATGCCGACCTTGGAGAATCGCAAGATATTCGTGCGCCTGATCCGGGAATGGAAAGCCGACGTCGTAATGGGACATCGCCCGAACGACTACCATCCCGACCATCGTTATACCGGTATCCTGATGCAGGACGCCGCATACATGGCCACGGTAACCTTTTATTGCCCGGATGTCCCACAGATACCGAAGAATCCCGTCTTCCTTTATCTCTCGGACGGGTTCCAGAAGCCGAATCCTTTCAAACCTGATGTGGTGGTTTCAATAGATGACGTAATCGAGCAAAAGGCCGAAGCTCTATGGCTGCTGGAATCGCAGATCGAAAGCCTTTGGGCCACAGGCAACTTCGAGAGAGTTGTTCCCGTCCCCAAACAAGGTGCGGAAAGGGAAGCTCGCCGCAAGGAGATGTTCGACCGTTTTGGACGCCGTGCCGAGTCGGTGGCTAACAAGTACAGGGATAAATTAATCGAACTCTACGGCGAAGAGAAGGGCAAAAAGATTCGGTACGCCGAGGCGTTTGAACTCTGCGAATACGGCAGCCGCGCCTCGCCGGATAAACTCAAAGAACTTTTCCCGTTCTTCGGTCGATAAGATCAGCGTCAGGCAACGGGTGATGTTATCTTCATCTTCGCTGCCAAGCTGGATTGATTGTACTCGAACAAGCGTGTTGGAATATAAGAAGCTTAAAATCCGCTTGCCGCGTTAATAGAGAAAAGAAAACACGGAGCGTAGCATCTACGCTCCGTGAAGCCCAACTTTACAGATGAACATCTTATTGCTGCTGCTGCGCAAAAGCTCTCCTTCTCTGGAACAGGTATAGAATAACCGCCAATGCGATCAGTCCCACGAGCCCGTTTTCGCCCAGGTCCGCAATTAGCGCGGTGAGATTGGGAACGACGTTTCCAACGAAAGGAACCGTCTCGCCGAAAAGGATATTAGCTATAATCCCCAGGGCGACCAGCAACAGGAAAATTTCGGTAAACTCACCAAGCCATTTCTTTACTTCCTCAAGATAATGCATCTTCAACTCTCCTAATTAGAGTATTAAAAAATAAATCATTTATTTAGTGACATCCACGTAGTTTTGTTCGGCTTGTCTTTTCAAATTACTTTAATATTTATAACCAAAATACGTGCCTTATACCGCCGGCGAAAATATATCCGGCAATAATCTACCTCGACCACACGTATCGCAAAAACCCATTATCAGTATTGAAATAATAGTTAACCGGCTATCCTCAGGGCGTAATGTATCCATGAGGATTTCTATGTGCAGTTTTGCTACTTTTTTTTGTTGTACGGAAAGTTTCAGGAGAAAAAAAAAGCAAACATTTGCTGCAAAATGCCAATAGGTAATCATCCGCCGTGTTGTGTCCCACCCCATTTTTTACTGAATATTGGTGTTGAAATAGGGTATTTATTTCTTGACTTGAATGATAAAATAGGATATTATAAATAAATGTTAAGAAGCATTGTATTTTTTGTTTTACGCATACTGCTTATAGCAGCACTTTGGGCCTTTGTATGGAAGTTCGTCGAGCCCAAAACGCAGTTCATGCGTGTATTGAGAGCTGCACTGCTTGTACTCGGTCTGTTAGCCATCCTGGCCGTGATAAAGATAACCGGGCCGTGACCAGACCCTGCTTTGCATAGAGAATTGGTGGCTTTAACAAGCGTAATCGATTCCAATCAAACAGCCTGTCACCAAACAAATCCTCTTAGATAAGATAACAAAAAGTGGATGTGGTTTGTCTAACATTGCACCGCCCTTTTGCCTGGATGAGAAGGCAATAGAGAACAAGCTATAATATTCTATATCGCAATATTAATACTGATAAGCAGGATATTAGTCAACCGGAAGAATCTTTTACACTCATAGCGGCCAGTCATGTCCTTTTATACCCCGGACAGTTAGATTAGCATCCGGCAGCCCATCGCGGGCCGGACGAATCTGCATGGCCTTGAGATAGCTGACCCGGCCATCGGCAAAGAGGTAGTTCCGCCAACCTTCCCAGCACCACCATCCGCTGTCATCATCTACGGGCGAATGATTACTTAACCATTCACCGATAAGAATTTTGTTCGAAGGCCTGGCCACGTCCGAGCTTCGCTGCGGCATAGAAGGCTGGGGATTAGTGTACGTATCGACCGGGCTGCTCATTGCGTCGATCTGCTCGGGGCTGTGATAAAAAGCCATCGAGTAGGAATAGCTCGTGGACTCATATTTTTCTTTCGCCGTGCGGTCCTGCGGACAGAACAAAACCGATGGATTATTCGCATCGATACTGCCGCCCAGATAAGGTTCGACAAAAGACCGCCAGCCTCGTCCCATCCACAGCCAGTAAGCCGGCTCCGTCGAGACCGGGTCCTCAGCGCATGGATATACGTTATCATGTTCGTTAAGATAGAAATCGATAGCCAAATTTATCTGCTTAAGGTTGTGGGAGCATACTGTCCGCGATGCGATGGCCTTAGCTTTTCGCAGCGAAGTCATCAAGATCGACAGCAGCAGTGCTATTATCGCTATAACAACAAGCAGCTCTATAAGGGTAAAACCGCTTCGTAGCCTATCCCCAGGGGACCGTACATTCGGCTCCTGCGAACGAAAGCAATTCTGACGAAAGCTCATTTTGCTATATCCTTAAACTCGAATAACGAAATTCGAGACAAATCTCAAATCCGAATCAAGATAACCAAAACGTTTTGAGTTATCCAGTCTATGTTAATTTTCTAATAGGTTAAATGTCGTTTTCTGACACAAATAGCCATATTTGAATTTTTTGGGGCTATAAAGTATGCCTAAATTTCTGAAAAGATTATTTACATCTAATTGAGGATTTAATATAATATATACAATTACGTGTTGCAGTTCGGAGCGTTTGGGTAATTTGCTAATCGAAAATTCCGATATCCAAACGTGGCTGGCAGGAAAAAAGATTTGATAGGTGTCCAGTGTGATGATTATTTTCAATTAAAGGAGGAACCTATGCACAAGAAAAAGTTCAAGCAACATTATATCCTCATTCTTCTTATGACGGGTTTGCTGTGCTTCTGGAGTGCAGAAACAATGGCCCAGGATCCGGAGCCCGAACCCCCGGAGGCCGAAGTCACAAATCCACCAGAATTCATTACCGGGCTCATCGAAAGTACAGATCTGACGCAGGATCAGGTGGATCTGATGTCGAGCGACGGCCTCGGCTGGGGTGAGATCGTGATCGCTACACGCCTCGCCGAACGAATTGCCGCTGATAACGGTGACACGTTGATATTCAATGACGCCCTTACCTCCGTGCTCGAATCGTACGCCAAGGGCAAGGACTTCGGAGAAATCGCAAACGAGCACGATCTGAAACTCGGTCACGTGATCGGCAGGGGTAATATGTCGGGTGCGGGGAATTCCTCGCCGCCCTTCATCGACGAGCTAATCGACATAACCGACCTGACTCCGGAGCAGGTCGAGTTGATGCGAAGTGGCGGTGCCGGTTGGGGCAACATTATGATTGCCACGAGACTGGCCGAACGGATAGCTGCTGACGGCGGGGACGAAATGACATTCGAAGATGCTCTTACCAGTGTACTGGATGCGCGAGCCCTTGACAAAGGATTCGGCCAAATCGCTCATGATAACGATCTGAAACTCGGGCGAGTGGTAGGAAACGGCAATAAGGTTTCAGCCGCTTTTTCGTACGGTCCCGGTGAAGCCGGCGATGCTCCGAACTTAAATCAAAACTCAAATCGCGAGCGGATAAGGATAAGGAACCAGGAGAAAAAGCAAAACATCCTCGGCCGGTTCATGAACATGCTCGGGTTTGGCCGAAAGGAAAAACCCGAAAAGCCGTCGAAGCCCGAAAAACTCGAAAGGCCGCAGCGACCTGAAAGACCGGAAAAACCCGAAAAGCCTGAGAGACCTGAAAAGCCCGAGAAGCCGGAAAAACCCGAAAGACCGGAACGCCCGGCAAGGCCCGAGAAGCCGGAGAAACCCGAAAAACCGGAAAGAGGACCGCGTAGGTGAGATATCGACTTTTTGCATTAACATTTTTAGTATGGATCGGGGGAGCACTTATTGTCTCCCCCGATTTTTCCTTTGCCGCCGATGCGCCGACATGGCAGACCGGATTGTCTTTTTCCTACCTGACCGGAGATTATGGCCAGGACGACGATACGGATATCTTCTACAGCGCAGTTTCCGTCAAGCGGTACTTTGAGAAGGGAGACGTTACGCTGACGGTTCCCTATCTGGACATCTCATCCGACGGAGCAACATTCGTAGGCGGCGAAGTGGAAGCCATAGAAGGCGGCGACAGCGGGTCGGGCCTGGGCGATATCATACTGAAAGGCCGGTATTACGCTGTCGAGCAGGATGGACTGATACCCTACATCGACCTCGTAGGGAGTATAAAATTCCCGACGGCCGATGAAGACGAAGGTCTGGGAACCGGTGAAACGGACTTCACCTGCATGGTCGAATTCGCCCGGAGACTTAAGAATAACAAATGGATTGCTTTGGGCGAGTTGGGTTATACGTTTGTCGGGGAGCCATCCGGATACGATGTGGATAACCGGTATCTTTACAGCGCGGGATTGGCTTACGAAATTGACCCGAAGGTAACCCTTAGCGGCTACCTTGACGGCCGTACCTCCATATTCAAAGGTAACGATGACCCGCTTTCAATCCTTTTGATCGGCGAGTACAAGTACCGCCCCGACCTTCGCTTTGACGCTTTATTGGAAATCGGCTTGAACGACGGCGCCCCCGATTTCGGCATCACAATCGGGGTTCGTAAACGCTTCTAATCCGAATACTGCTACTATAATAACATCCCATGTAGCGTGTCTGCTGTTGCTGTATACCCGCTGTAACCATTACTCAACCGTAACGCTTTTTGCCAGGTTACGAGGTTTGTCAACATCCTGGCCGCGGAGTACGGCGGCGTGATAGGCTAATAATTGCAGCGGCACGACAGTTAGCATTGGCTGTAACAGCTCCGGAGCATCGGGAATAGTGATTAAGTGGTCGGCATATCTTCTGATATTCTCGTCGCCTTCGGTTGCGACGGCGATAATTCTGCCGCCGCGAGCCCTGACTTCGGCTATATTGCCCATAATCTTGTCGTATTGCGGCCCTGATGTGGCGATGAAAACAGCCGGCATGTCGTCGGCAATCAAGGCGATCGGGCCGTGCTTCATCTCCGCGGCGGGCAGACCCTCGGCGTGAATGTAGCTTATCTCCTTGAGTTTCAAAGCTCCCTCAAGGGCGACCGGATAATTAAAGCCCCGGCCCAGGAAAAGCCAATTGTCCTTATCGATATTTGCCGCCGCTATTTCTTTGATCTGAGCGGACTGGTCGAGAATTGTGCTTATCTTACCCGGGATCCGCGAGAGTTCTTTGATGTACATGCAGGCATCGTCGCTGCTGATGTGTTTTCTTCTGCCTAATTCGATGGCTAACATTGTCAGGACTACCACCTGTGCCGTAAAGGCTTTCGTGCTGGCGACACCTATCTCAGGGCCGACGTGCAGATATATCCCGGCGTCAGTGGCCCTGGCTATCGAGGAGCCGACGACGTTCACAATACCGAGCACCTTCGCTCCCCGCTCTTTGGCTTCCTCCACCGCCGCGAATGTATCGAGAGTCTCACCCGATTGACTTATTGCTATTACTACGGTGCGGTCCTCGATAATCGGATTGCGATGTCGAAATTCACTGGCGTATTCGGTTTCCGCCGGGATGCGCGCCAACCGCTCGAACAAAAATTCTCCGACTAAACTGGCGTGGAACGCGGTCCCGCAAGCGGTCAGGATAAGTCGTTTTGTACGTGTCAGGTCACGCAGGTATGAAGCTAAACCGCCAAGTTTGATTCTGTTGTTTTGGCGGTCGAGCCGCCCTCCCATGCAGATCTCCAGGGCCTCGGGCTGTTCGAAAATTTCTTTAAGCATATAATGCTGAAAGCCGCCCAGCTCGATTTGCTCCAAAGAGAATTCGATTTCCTGAAGGTCCTTGCTGATAGTAACATTGTCAATCGTCTTGGTATGAAATCCCTCGGTGCTTATGGTCACCATTTCGTTGTCCGCCAGATAAATTGCCTGGGTCGTATGTTCTACTATTGCGGCGGCGTCCGAAGCCAGAATGTATTCGCTGTCGCCGACTCCCAAAATCAGAGGGCTTCCTTTTTTAGCCCCGATGAGCATATTGGGAAAATCAGAGCAGACGATTGCCAGGCCGAAAGTGCCGTGCAGTTCCGGAAGGGCACGCTGAACCGCCCATTCGAATTTGTTTTGTCCGTTGTGCTGTGCCCGTCCTTCATCATCGCTGCAATTGGCATAAAAGTAGCCGATTAAACCCGCGATCACTTCGGTATCGGTTTCGCTCGCAAATTCGACTCCTTCGTTTTGCAGCCACGTCTTTAGCGCTCCGTAGTTTTCGATGATGCCGTTATGAACGACGGCTATTTTGCCGGTATGGTCCAGATGCGGATGTGCATTGACAGTGTTCGGCTCTCCGTGTGTAGCCCAGCGTGTATGGCCGATACCAAAAGTCTCGGCAGGATCAGGCTTGTCTAAAATCTCCTCAAGCGCCCTGATTCTGCCGCTGTTTTTCGTGATTCTCATTACACCGCCGCCCAATAGCGCCAGGCCGGCAGAATCGTAACCGCGATACTCCAGCCGCTTCAACCCTTCTACAAGAATCGGTTGGGCAGCTTTCTTTCCTAAATACGCCACGATACCACACATCTTAGACTCCTTTTAATAAACTACAAAATTCCACAGAATTTAATCGGCAATGCAAGGTGCCTGCATGAGTTGATTTGTATTATTCGCTAAACGTTAATTTTGGACCAATAGAGCGGATTTGACAATTATGGCCCATACCGTTCTTCCGATAAATCAATTCTGCTTACCCTGCCTATAAGATATTCTTATTTGACGAAATGCAGCCATTTTCGTTTAATTTGACTTGTGATAGTTGTTATCGATTATAACGTGGGAAACGTCAAGAGCGTATGCAATGCGTTCGAGCATATCGGGTGCGAGGCTAAGCTCAGTTGTGAGCCCGGAGATATCGAGCGTGCTCTGGGCATCGTTTTGCCCGGCGTTGCAGCTTTTGGCTATGCAATCAGCGCCCTGGGCTCTCTTGCAGAGCTAATCAGGAAAGTAGCCTTGAACGGCAAGCCGCTTTTGGGTATTTGCGTCGGCTACCAGATGCTCTTCGAGACGAGCAGCGAATACGGCCGGCATGACGGCCTTGGTTTGGTCGCCGGCAGCGTGATTCCAATTCCGCCCGGCCGGGTGATTCCGCACATGGGCTGGAACATGGTCAAGCTGCCCGAAGATATGGATTTATTTGCCGGGCTGGGAAAAGAAAAACATTTTTATTTCGCGCACTCTTACTGTGCTGATGTAACCGACACCGCGGCAAAAATCGCTCATGCCGACTATGGTTTCGAGCTTGCCGCGTCCGTGCAGAAGGCGAATATATACGGCACACAATTTCATCCAGAAAAAAGCGGCAAGGCCGGATTGAAGGTTCTACACAATTTCTATGACATTTGCAAAAGAACAGGAGCATAGAAAAACAGGCACACAGGCAAAAAAAGTTTCCTGAATACGAAATACGAATTTATGCTGACAAGAAGAATAATTCCATGTCTCGATGTCAAGGATAACCGGGTGGTTAAGGGCATCAATTTCCTGAACCTCCGCGATGCGGGCGACCCGGTGGAACTGGGTGCAAGATATAGCGACTCCGGCGCCGATGAACTGGTGTTTTTGGATATAACCGCCACGATTCGCTCTCGTAAGACGATTGTCGAACTCGTCGAGAAGGTTGCCGAAAACGTGTTCATCCCGTTTACCGTCGGCGGAGGAATCCAAACCGTCAGGCAGATCGACGAGCTTCTAAGGAGCGGCGCTGAGAAAGTCTCGGTAAATACCGCCGCCGTTGCGAATCCGGATCTGCTCGTCGAGGCTGCAAAGCGATTTGGGAACCAGTGTGTTGTGCTTGCAATCGATGCCCGGCGCTCGAAGGACCGCCCCGGCCGATGGCAGGTCTGCATCAAGGCCGGCTCAGAACCGACCGATATCGACGTGGTCGAATGGGCGGCTCGCGGCGAAGAGTTAGGAGCCGGAGAAATACTACTGACCAGCATGGACGCCGACGGCACGAAAGCCGGCTACGACAACGAGCTGAATAAAGCGGTAACCAACGCCGTCAATATCCCCGTAATCGCATCCGGCGGGGCCGGAACGCTCGATCATCTCTACGATGCCATCGTTAATGGAGGAGCGGATGCGGTGCTTATGGCCTCAATAACCCACTTCGAAAATTACACAATAAAACAAATAAAGGAATATCTCCGAGACCGGGGTATCCCGATGAATCTCTGAAGCCGATGTCAGATTATCAAACTTCAAGCCCGTAATCCCGGCCATTATAATTGGCAGTAGCGTTTTTCTCGGACTCATTGGGCTAATCACAAAATAAAATGACCAACGAAGTCAAGATATTCTCGTTCGCCCGGTCTGAGACTGGAATGTCTGCGAATCGACTGCAGAACGGTTAGCAGGCCATCCCGCCAGATGTCATCCGAGACATCGGAACGAAACAGACGCACCTTTTCCAGGCCTTTATTCAACGATTCAGCAAGGGCATCTTCCGCCATATAGCCGTCAATTGCCGCTTTAAGGGCATCGGCGACAATGCGGTCGTCGATATGTCGATCCTCACGATACCGGGAGATAAAAACGAACTCTATATTCTGCAGGAGGTCCTGGTGGTCCCTGGTCATGCGTTTCAATAATTTGCCGGACCCCGGCGCTTCTTTCGTGCCGTCGTGCAATGACATAAAGCGGATATTGGCCTTTTTTTGGGCTTCACGTTTTCGCCGCATTCGTTTGATCTTTGACATGTGATGACTCCTTTCACCTTACTGCCTGAACGGGTGTCCGTTCAGCTTTCCATCATTCATTTTCGCTTCCCTGACTTTTTGGCCTTTCGAGAATCGTAATTGGGATTCGGCGTCAGCATTTGAGCGTTTACTTCGCTTCGCCAGTTATAGAGCATCTTTTTTAATTTTTCAACTTTTTCCGGCATTTTTTTTGCCAGATTTTTCTGCTCGCCGAGGTCTTCTTTTAGATTGTAAAGTTCGAATTCGTTACCGGGGCCGCAAATACTCTCGTCATACCATTCAATCAGCTTATAATCGCCCGCGCGGACGGCTCCGCAGGGACCAATACTGCTGCTGTGATAATGGGGATAGTGCCAGTAAATTGCCCGGCGGTTCAGTGTGCTCCTCCGTGTCAGAAGGGGCACAAGGCTGACGCCGTCGATCGCTTTTTTAGCTGTGTTCTGAAGGCCGGCAATTTCCAGGAAAGTCGGGAAAAAATCCACGCTGGTTACTGGTTCGCTGCACGTGCCGCCCGACTTGACCACGCCCGGCCAGCGGACGATCAGCGGCTCCCTGATGCCGCCTTCGTACAAGTTGGCTTTGCCGCTTCTTAAAGGGGTTTGCCCGGCATCTCTTTCCAATCCCCCGTTGTCGCCGAAGAAGACAACAATGGTCTTATCTGCAATCTTAAGTTCATTCAGTTTCTTCAGAAGTCTGCCGATACTGTTATCAAGCTCCTCGATCATCGCCCCGAGGACTGGATTGTTCTGCGGCAAATCAGAGCCGGGCTTGTTTTTGTACTTCTGAACCAGCTTCTTCTTTCCCAATACCGGGGCGTGTATGGTATTGTGCGGGACATACAGGAAAAACGGTTTTTCTCTATGCCTGTCCAGAAAGTCCAGCGATTTTTCCGTAATGACATCCACGTTGTGAGCATCGCTTTCGGGGTTGGTTCTGGAAGACGGCTTGTAAGTGACAAAGTATTCGTCGAAGCCCTGCTTGTCCGGGTTGAACGGCAGGCTTTTCGGCGGCTTCTTGTCGATGCTGAGATGCCATTTCCCGAAACTGGCGGTAGCGTAGCCCGCAGTCTTGAGGACTTCCGCAATCGTTACTTCTTCCAGCGGCAGGTATTTCTGCCATTTGGGCTGGTTGTATTTTTCGTATGGAAAACGGCCTCCGGCAATAAAATCCGTCAGATGCAGACGGGCCGGATACTTTCCGGTCATAATACTCGCCCGGGTCGGCGAGCAGACCGGGCACGCCGCATAGGCATCGGTGAATCGCATGCCCTGGCGCGCCAGCCGGTCAATATTGGGTGTTTCATAAAAATCGCTGCCGTAGCAGCCAATCTGTGACCAGCCCAGATCATCGGCGAGGATAAAAAGGAAGTTCGGCTTTAGCGCTGTATCGGTAGTCGATGTCTCGGCTGTACCTCCATGCAGTGCAAATACTACAACTGTACTGCCGGCCAATTTTAAGAATTCTCTTCTATTCATTGCTGAATGTCTTTAACTTCGGTAATCAATTGTGTTGGCAGTATAGGATAGACAATTTTCCTGCTTTAGTGAAGAGTTTTTTTAAGGCTATGCCTTTATGTAGAAATCCGTCGGCACTTTCTACTCTGTCAAATGTGAATTTGTTATGAATAACTTGACAGTGGCTATCTATATATGTACTATTGTGGTACTTGAAATATTGGCTAAGATTTATTATACAAAAAAGCGATGCTTAATAGATCCGACTTAACAAAGATTGCCCGAGCCAGAATCAAAGATGGTGAGATTCTGCTCAAATCGCACAGATCCGATGGGGCCATTTATTTGTGTGGTTATGCAGTCGAGATTGCCTTGAAAGAAAGAATATGCAGAACTTTAGGTTGGTCTGGATACCCTTCAACGAGGCGGGAATTTGCCAACTACCAGAGTTTCAGAACTCATAATTTGGGCGTGTTGCTTAGTCTTTCAGGAAGCGAAAAGAAGATTAAGACGAACTTCCTCGCTGAGTGGTCGGTGGTGGCCGAATGGGATCCTGAAATGCGTTATAAACCAATTGGAAGTGCAAATAGACAAGAGGCAGAATTGATGATTGATTCATCAAGAAAACTGTTGAGTGTATTATGAAAAAGGAAACACGGGAAAAATTAGCTTTGCTTGAACGAGAAGTATCCGGTGAAAAAGGTGAGTTTTCTCTATTCGGGCTGTTTCTCCGAGAAGATGCTCAAGACGAGGATAAGTGGGATCTTCTTATATCGGCACTCTGGCTGGACGCTGATAAGAAGAAAGGTTTAGCGTATTTGGCAAAGGAGATTCAGAAACGGCTTGAGCCTGACGAGCTTCTGTCTATTTCAAGGATTGTGGTGTTGGAGAGAGACAATCCGATATTAGAATCCATCCACAGAGCTGTAAATGTAAAACACGGCAAGGAGGAGGTGAAGGATAGTAACTTCTTCGGAGTTCAAATAACTCAAGCTTACATAAGCACATCCTCTTCCACGGACCCAACAGTGAAACGTTAACACATTATTACTTACTTGATCTTCTCGAATGAGAATCTGTGGCTGTCGGCGTCGATTTTGATTGTGTCGCCGTCGGTGAATTTGCCGGCTAAAAGCTCGGCGGCTAACGGGTTCTCCAATCGCTGCTGAATTGTGCGCTTGAGAGGTCGTGCACCGAAGGCCGGATCGTAGCCCTCGTCCATGATTTGTTCACGGGCACTGTCGGTGAATTCGAGACGGATGTTGCGGCCTTCCAGACGCTCAGCAAGGTATTCCAGTTGAATACCGACAATCTTCCGCAAGCCCTCTTTGCCGAGCATGTGAAAGACGATTATTTCATCGATCCGGTTCAGGAACTCCGGCTTGAAGAGCTGCTTGAGCGCATCTTTGACGTGGGCCTCGATCTCCCAGTCGGCGCCGGATTCTTCGGTAAGCTGCTGGATTTGCTGGCTGGCGATGTTGCTGGTCATAATGATTACGGTGTTCTTGAAATCGACGGTCCGGCCTTTGCCGTCGGTCAACCGGCCATCGTCGAAGACCTGCAGCAGCACGTTAAAGATGTCGGGATGGGCCTTTTCTATCTCGTCCAGCAAAATCACCGAGTAGGGTTTTCGCCGAACCGCTTCGGTCAGGCGCCCCCCTTCTTCGAAACCAACATAGCCCGGAGGCGAGCCGATCAGCCGTGCGACAGAATGGGGTTCCATGAATTCACTCATATCTACCCGAACCATCGCGTGCGGATCGTTAAACAGGAAATCCGCAAGTGCCTTGGACAGTTCCGTTTTGCCCACGCCGGTCGGCCCGAGAAATAAAAATGTCCCGATCGGCCGGTCCGGATCTCCCAATCCCGAGCGGCTTCGGCGAACCGCATTACAAAGTGCTGCGACGGCTTCGTCCTGCCCCACTACTCGCCGGCAAATGGCATCCTCCATCTTCATCAGGCGTTCTCGCTCGCCGCTCAATAGCTTCGCAACGGGTATCGACGTCCACTTCGAAACAACTCCGGCGATATGTTCCTCGGTAACTTCGTTATGAATGATTGCCTTGTCGGACTTGGAAAGCTGGGCCTCCTTTTCCTCCAGCTCTTTTTTCAAATTTGCTATCGTCTCGTATTTTAGACGGGCCGCGGTCTCCAGTTCACCCTTGCGCTGGGCATCGTCGAACTGGTTTCGGGTAGCTTCGATTTTTTCTTTCAGAGCCTTTGTCTGGTCGATTTCGCCCCTTTCGCTTTCCCATTGTGTCGTTAGCTTCTTGTCTCGCTGCTGCAGTTCGGCCAACTGCTTTTCGGTATTTTTAAGCCTCTCTTTGCTCGCATCGTCGCTTTCCTTTTTCAGCGCCTCTCGCTCGATCTGGCACTGAACGATCTTTCTGCGAATGCCGTCCAGCTCTGCCGGCAGCGAGTCATTCTCAATCCGGAGCTTCGAGGCCGACTCATCAATCAAATCGATTGCCTTGTCCGGCAGCCACCTGTCGGTGATGTACCGGTTCGACAAAGTCGCGGCGGCAACAAGCGCCGCATCGGTAATCCTAACGCCGTGGTGCGTATCATAGCGGCCCTTGAGCCCTCGCAGGATGGCGATGGTTTCTTCGACGCTCGGCGGGTCGATCAGGATCGGCTGAAAACGCCGCTCAAGCGCTGCGTCCTTCTCTACGTATTTTCGGTACTCGTCAATTGTGGTCGCGCCGATACAGCGCAGCTCGCCCCGCGCGAGTGACGGTTTCAAAAGATTGCCTGCATCGACCGCGCCTTCGGCCTTGCCGGCACCGACGACTGTGTGCAGCTCGTCGATGAAGAGGATGATTTGCCCGCCGGCGGTAATGACTTCTTTAAGAATGGCTTTGAGCCGGTCCTCAAATTCGCCCCTGAATTTTGTTCCCGCAATCAGGGCCCCCATGTCCAGGGCGATGATTCTCTTGTTCTTCAGGCCCGTCGGGACATCCCCTGCAATTATGCGCTGAGCAAGGCCTTCGACGATGGCGGTTTTGCCGACGCCCGGCTCACCGATCATCACCGGATTATTTTTCGTGCGGCGGTTGAGTACCTGCATACATCGCCGGATCTCTTCGTCTCTGCCGATCACAGGATCGAGCTTTCCCTTGCGGGCCATCTCCAGAAGGTCGATCCCGTAGCGTTCCAGCGCTTTGTATTTATCCTCCGGATTCTGGTCCGTTATCTTTTCCGGGCCGCGAATTTCCTTCAAAGCGCTCTCTATCTGTTCCGGGGTAATTGAGTTGAGTCGTAAAACTTCTTTGGCATCACTCTGGACCGAAGCAAGTGAGATCAACAGATGCTCGACGCTCAAATATTCATCCCCCATCGCATCAGCCCTGTTTTGGGCATCCAGAACGACCTGGCCGAGCGCCGGATCCGGCATGAGCTGATTGCTGCTCTTGCCTTCCGGTAAATGCCCAAGCTCGCTGTCCACCATCTCTTTGATACGACCGACGTTGGCGCCGATTTTTTTCAGTATCTCGACGGCAACACCGGCATCATCATTGCAAACAGCACTCAACAGGTGCAGCGGCGACATAACAATATGCGATTTCGCCATCACGATTTGCTGGGCCGTGGCTAATGCCTCCTGGGCCTTTAATGTGAATTTGTCGAATTTCATAGCTAACCTCTTTTAATACGAATCATATCGTTCCGCATCGCCGAACGTAGAACTCGGCACGCAGCACGAGGAAATTAAGTGCAAACAACGTGCCCAAAATGAGATAAAACCTTAATTCCCTTATTTATAAGCGTTTATACATTACAGGTATTCTTTAAAAATGTGCCAATTTGGCAGTTGTGTGTCGGTAATCTTATGCCGGTTCTATATAGGGCTTGCTGAACAAGCCATATAGAGTCCTTAACAGATTTTGGCATCGCCGGGACAGCGCCGTTGCTCCCATTGCATCCGAGTGCAAGCCCGCCAT
>Ga0209121_10001379_pt1 | contig 25453 bp, 23 predicted proteins | sample Cruoilmetagenom3_FD_187292 | JGI IMG/M metagenome (GOLD analysis project Ga0209121, IMG submission 187292) | Oil polluted marine microbial communities from Coal Oil Point, Santa Barbara, California, USA - Sample 3 (SPAdes) (version 2) | ecosystem: Environmental > Aquatic > Marine > Oil seeps ... | reverse complement strand
CATTTGCTCAGCCAGTTTCTTGATGTCAGATTGGTTAGTCATTGCTTATTCTCCTGTTAGTGGATTATAAGCAGTTACACACTTTTTAGGAAAGGCTCTTAAAGGTAGAAAATAAGTTTATTGCATATTTTCTATATTGCACAGTCAATATTGCTCTAATACCGTAGACACACTTATTTTTATCAATAAACTGAGCCACAACTTGATTGTGTGTCCTATCTCTCCTTGGGCGAAAAAAGCGGATTTTACTGTAATCTAACTGGCTTACGTAAGCTTCTTGTTCTCATGTTCAAGCTCTTTAGTATGTGTAGCTTAGTCTTGAATGTTGGTTAGTATAGTTTCATTAGTGCGCTTTTTATGACATGACCACATAAAGGTGTAATCGTTTAATGCTTCAATCAGCATGCGAACGGCGCGTTCTTTAATCTCAGGAGTGTAAGTTTGTCTTTTCATTATCGTATTCTCTCAGAAAGATGATTTACCGCTTCTTAACAGCGCGTGTAAAACCTTGCATCTGACGACTAAGGCGGTCTTCATAGTAAACTACCTCAGTATTGTCAGAAACTTAACGTCTTGTGAGGATGTACTAAGTGCTAACTTCAAAATGGTTGAAATACCTACGCTAAATGACGACAAAAAAAGCCTAAGCAATCTAATGAAAAAGTAGATAATAAAAACCCAATCTACATGACAAACAAAAAAATGCCTCTGGGAGTTGACTCCCAGAGGCATTTAGTTTTAAATATAGCTAACGGTTACAGCGTGTTGACGCACACTGTAACGAACAAATAAGCACCTGAACTGCGTTATTTGAACAGCATTAAATGCCCGTGTAGGTGCATTTTATCCAAAATATGCTTTCATATCAACCTTATTCACTATACATTTTAAAAACTGCTTGTTCGCTCGTTACCTCCTTGTGCTGCTCTCTCTGTAATTGTTACCCGTCAAATGGGTGGCAGGCCTCGGCGACGACTGCGTTTGACATAAGGGTAAAGCTCTCGACAGGGGGTTCTAGACATATTGAGCAACGCAATGAGTGGTTACTCGTGCATATCGTAGCGGTATATTGGGTTTAGGCCCTTGCTAGCGTATGACAGCACAGTAGCGGTTAAGAGCGTGTCTAGGCGGTGCTATCAGCCGTAATCTTAACAACCGTAGCTTGATACAGTGATACGGTCTTGATGACGCGATGGGCGATGAAGTCGGCATGACTAATCACATCAAATCCAAGGAATGCACTAAAGCGTTTGTGAGTATTTTTTTACTCATAAACGCTTTAGGGTGAGTGTTCCTTGAAATCTGCTCAAGGCTCCAAAATCAGCATCGGAACTTACTTAGGCTAATTTAAATAGTATATAGCCCACTAGGCTATATACTATTAGACTTCAGAGAAAAATTTAGAATAGTTCTTATACAACAGTCATTTATTCAGTGAGTCGATATTGTCATAGTTGATTCATAAGCTTAGTGTGAATAGAACGAGATCTACGCTTTAGGTAAAGTCTCTTCCTAGCTCATAACTATTCTTTATCTTGGAACCTTGAATACTTTTATTTAATCAACATCCAAGGCGTTATCTTTGTTTTGAATAAGTATTAGATTATCTTGAGCTTTCTTGAGTTTATTTTGTAACACAGTCACTTGTTCTTGTTCTGATAGGTGACGGCTCGATAGCTCGCCATATTGCTTATTCAATATACTATGTTCAGCTTCAAGTTTAGCCTGTATTTGAGTCAGCTGCTCATAAAGTCCTGATAGCTTATCACGTTCAAAGGTTACCGCCTTTAGCTCTCCTTTGATCTCTGCGGTAGCAGTTTGTATCTCATTGCGTTCAGCTGTGACCGTCTTTAGCTCTGACTTAGTGGCTTTAAGCTCCGCCTTTAAACGTGCAATCTCTGCTTTATCGCTATCAGCTGTAGCTTTAAGCGTGGCTACCTCACCAAGACTACTAGTAAGCTCTACAGATTGCTTATCTAATGCGCTACGTGTCTCTACAAGCTGTGATTGTGCTGTTTCTGCTTTAGTTCGTTCAAGCTCTAATTGATGCTTAGTATCTGATAGCGTCTGTTTGGTAGCATCATGGTCAGCTGTGGCTTGCTGAGCCGCTTTAGTTGCTGTCTCCGCAGTAGTGGCCACTTCGTCCAGCTGCTGTAGTAGATCTGCTTGTTCACCCTCTAAGGTTTTAACTGCTTCTTGCGCTTCGTCCGTCTCTGCTTGTGCCTTAACCTTAACCACCTCTAGAGCTTCACGCTCCTTAGACAGCCTATCGTTCGCCATATCAATAGCTGTCTGCCACATATCAGCGCCAAGCGTGTGCAAGCGTTCAGTGATACCGCTAGGTAAATCCACTTGTTGCAGCTCTTGCTCTTCCTGCTGTTCTCGCTTCCAACTCTGCATCGCATCACTAATGGTAGTGAATGAGCCACCGCCTAGCGCCTTACGCACCTCTGCCAGTGTCGGCTTTATCCCTTGCTCCTGTAATCGGTCAGCTGCTGCATGAATATCTTGTGTGGTGAGTGCCATGATTTTGTATTCCTTGATAGTGCATTGTAGTATGTTGTATATAGTATAATACAATATACAACATACTACAATGCAAGGTGTAAAAAAACCCCAAGTCGTCTTGAGGTTATAACTTGTTGGCTAAGACTTAATGATCAGTTAGGTATTCTTCTAGGGCATCATTGATCATGTCCTGATAGTTACCGCCTGTCTGCTTGGCTCTGTCCTTAAACTTAGCAAGAATGCTTGGGCTGATAACACTGGCTTCTGTAGTAAGCGTTTGTGGTTTGATACTGCCACGGATCGCGCCTGACCAGTCGGTGATTTCTGGAATGTCCGATAGATCAATGTCGTCATCGCTAAGCGTGGCTAGATGCTCTGAATCTGCTTACTACTTAGCAGTTAGTGGCGGTAATTCGTCTATTTTATAGCTAACCTTGCTCATAATACTCCCTACTAAATCCTATAATATGCCTTGCATAAGAGACCGCACGAGTTCACTATCATCGACTCCCTTTGATGTGTGCGTCACAAGTGAGGTTAAAGCGCTGTTAATTGGCTCTTTTGAGCATATTTTTTATATGTAGCTTTTCATCAAAGTCGGTTAATTTTTTTAAGTAGCGCACATACTCTGCGTAGTATTCAGGTTTTGCCATACGCGCCTCGATCTCTTTTTGTGTCTCAACCGGCGTTTTAATCGATTGAGGAAAATTACTAACTACCTCATGCTTGTCTTTAAGTTTCCAACCATATTTTTTAATCTCAGCTGGACTAAACACTTTGACAATATCTTCAAGGCTTGTACTGCTGGTGTCCCGAATACAAAACACGATTTCACTGATTTCTCGGCCGATTTTGTTTTCTGTATAGCTAACCTTCAGCGGTGTGTGCTTCTCAACCTCTGCTATGGCTTTATCTAAGACCTTAGTTTTAAAGTCTGTGATTTTTCCATACTTGTCTGTGCAGTTGAATTTTTGGCGCAGATACGCAACTGAGTACGCTTTTTTACCACTCTGCAAGTGTAAACAGCTACTGACAAGCTCGAACATTAAAATACCGTAAGAGCCCAGCTCCACGATATAGCGCCTCTCGTACTTCGTGAACGTATTTGACTTATCAAATACAGTTAACATCTCAGTCACTGTATCTGTCAACGTCACCGCTATTCGCCCTTGACCCTTTAGATACTCACACTCAGCAACCCAACTGCTACCTTTTCTATTGACGACCTCATCTGCTTTGAAATCATAAAACCAAAACGCTTTTTGTAGCAAACTATCCGATAACTCACTTAGCAGCTGGTATGTACCATCTTTTTCGAGCCCATATTCTTTGGCAAACTCTGAAGCTGTCAACATAAACGTCCGCTGATTAGCATTTTTATCAACGGCAGCTCGAACCTTTGGCGATAAAAGCATGATCAGTCGTCTCTCGTTATGCGTCAAATCTGTAATCGCGTTTAATAATCTGTTTTGTAGCACAATCCAATTCGGTCCATAAACCCAGTTGCTATCGTCTTTTTTATCGGATGTTGTACTACTGGCATCTGAGCTTGCATTTTGAGGGGATTGTATAGGCTTTTGAATCTCTTCTTCAAAAGGCAATACCTCAAAATCAAAGTCAATAGGAATGGGCTCAATAATCTCAATAGAGGCGTTGAAATCATTTCTTGTGTATCTAATATGATTGATTAAAGCCTCACGCTCCTCTGGTGTCAGCGGTTTTTCAACGCGTACCCTGATTGTATGGCCAAAGTCTTGCCTAAGCTTGTCTTGAAAACCCTGCATTTCTTCAGGTGTCATATCCTAACCTATTTGTTTGGTTTTAACTAATATAACATATATGACGAAAAATTTTATAATTTTTCGTCATATACAAGGTATTTGTCTACCTAAAACAAGCTAAATGTCTACCTATACACTAAAACAACAAGGTATTTGTCTACCTATAACAAGGTTAACGTCGTCATTTAAATAAAAAAAATCCCCTGTAATACTTATAAATGAAGCGCTACAGAGGATTGGCGAAAAACGTATAAATCTGTTAAATCTGTATATATAAATTCAAAATAATATACGTGTATTTTTAGGTAAGAATAAAACAGCAACTATTTTATTCTGTGGTAACGTGATCAGAGGTATAGTCACCATTAGCAATTATATGGCGTCGTATGACCACATAAGGTTTGTTATCGAATGTTTAGGTCGAAATACTAACCAATATATTTAGACGTCTCTACAGAGCTTTCTCGTTCGTTTTAGGACACATAGCCAGAATGGAAAATAAAAAAGTGCCTGATTCTTAGGATCAAGCACTTTTGTGAACTAACACTGTTTACTTAATAATGATATCGGCACTGAACGATGATAATGGCATCATCTTGAACCTCATAAACCAGTCTATGCTCTTGATCAATGCGACGCGACCAATAGCCTGCCAGATCGTGTTTGAGTGGTTCAGGTTTACCAATACCCTCAAATGGGTCACGTTTGATGGCTTTAATCAGCTTACTTATTTGCTTGACCTTCTCTTTGCTGGTTTTTTGCCAGTATTCGTAGTCCTCCCACGCATCCTGTGTCCAAGATAAGATCAAGCGTCCACCTCATCATCACAAGTCAATAATGCGTCATCCGTATTGATGTCATGCTCGATTAAACGACCCGCCTTAGCATCGGCTATAGAGCGTCTGAGGCGCTTGGCATTAGTGGGGCTTTTTAGCAGATGAAGCGTTTCCTCATATGAATTAAACTCTTCTAAACTCATGAGTACCGCAGGTTTGGCGTTTTGTCTAGTAATCACGATCGGCGATTTGTCGGTATCTACCTTATCGATATATTTGGCTAGGCCCTTTCTAAAATCAGTGTAGTTCACAACATCCATAACGATTACTCCGTGTTTGGTCATCTTTATTTGTATGACTGATATTATATACCATATCTGTACTTATATCTGTACAGATATTTTACACTGATTTATTTATGGCGCTGGCCGCTCAATCCGTAATCACCCGCAGAAGTTTGTGGCGGCGTATTAAGATTAGAGGGTTTTTGATAATCAAAGGATAACGGCACGGTATTGGTTTGCGCCACTTGAGTTAAGAACAATTTGATTGCTTGAGACGGCGTTAATCCATAGCTTTCAAACACGGCAAAGGCGCTATCCTTGAGCTCTTGATCGAGCCTGATATTATAATTGGTTGTCGTCATGGCATTACAAATGGCTTATATATGTACGTACAATATAAACCATTTGTAATGCCAAAACTACTAAGCATGCTTTTTTCATATTATGATTTCTGCTTAGGGAACGTATAGCCTATCGCCAGTAAGTGCTTTTTGTGGGTCTTTAAAAAAGCTTCATCTCTTAATTGAGTGTGTAACCAGCTGATCACTTCTTGGGTACTTTTTCCTGAAGGCGCATAGCTACCAAATGGGGCATAGTTAGCCAATAGAGGCGCAAAACGGTCGATCTGTTTGACGGTTAAGGATGGTATATCTCTATTCTCATTATTCTGATTTAAGTCCTCCAGACTTTTTTTCTTGGTGGGCTTAGCTTTGACATTAAATTTTAGTCCTGTGACGGTACGACCACGTTTAACGTTTTCATAGGTGATTTTAATATCTGACTTTTCTGTTATTTCTTCAACGCTTGGGTTGATGACTCGACTTTTTAGGTTGTTAATACGTTCGTAAGATTTAGAAAGAGCTAGCTCCTCTCTAATTTCTTCAAGTGACATTGTCCACGAGCTCATTGCCTCATGTTTTTTGGCCAGATGGTATATATCTATTGAATATTCACCCTTCAGTTTAAGTACATCTTCTTTTTTATATTTAGTGAATGGATTATTTTCATCAAAAACCTTCAACATCAGTAGCACTTCATCTGTAAAACATAGAGACACATAGCCATCTTCATATATTGATCTGATGACCCACTGTACATTGACACGGCTACCGCGTTCATTTCTATAGCTAAAAAATCGCCTCATCATCGTTTCACTAGCATCTTTTAATTGAGTATAAGCAGAATCCACTTGAATGTTGCAAGCCTCTGCAAATGCTTTCGCGGTTATCTCTATAGTGTCTTTTTCAGTGGCATCTATCAAACGCACTACTGAACTAGCAAGCAACAGCAACCGTTTTTCATCAAGTGTCATTTCATAAAACGCTTGTAGAATACGATTTTGCATAACAACCCAATTTGCAGGGTATTTCTTCTCATATAAACCAACTTGGTTAGTCATATCTACGCCTTAATGCTCAAATCTATCTAATTGTAGCATAATACCTGCTGATTGTAGCTTTTAACCTAGCTGATTGTAGCATTAACCTAGCTGATTGTAGCATTAACCTAGCTGATTGTAGCTTTATAGATCTTGAAGCCCTTAATTGGTAAGGTCTGAGAGCGTCCTAAAAGTCTTTAAAAGTCTTTAAAAGTAAAAAATATGTTTTTATATTAAATAATAGGAAAAAAACCAAAAAACCGACGGATTTAAGATGATAATTTGATCGACCAATCACTTATAAAACTTATCAGTAGCTCAGAATGCAATTGTCCATTTACTTGATGTTAATCCTCGTTCACATAGTTCGGATCAAGCTTGGATCTTTGAAAATCTTCAAAAGCATGGTCAAAGATATTTTGAATATCTTCATCTGTCATTCTGGACAACCCTGTTTTCACATTCTCAATATCAGTCTCATTTTTTGTAGATAGTTTGTCTTCATTTTCAGTAGCCATTATCGACACATCTGTAAACACTTATCAAACCGTTGCTAAAAAGCCTAGAAACCACTCTTATATACGTTTTACGCTCTGTCCGATACGATGGTAGCTAAAGCTATTCTAAAACGCTTAAAACAGCCGATAACCGTCTCCTAACCTTTCGCTAATTAGTAGACGATCCAGCTGTACCTTCAATTAGGCGATTTCGAGTAGCTACTGTGATGATGAATAAATATCAAGCAATGAACCGTGGTCACTGTCCTGACTGTTTTTAGGTGGTGTAAAGCTGCTTGGTACCACCTCAGCTTTACTTTGTATTTTATTGGCAATTGCTTTCAAAAATTCACGGTGCTTTTTCAAACGAGCATATTTTTCATTATCGTGTGCGTCTAAAAAAATAGCTTGCAGTTCATGATTATCATCATCGTCTAATGCGTTGGCCAACCACTCCCCCAATATTTTATGTGCTTCAAGCCTGTCCTGATCAATCTCTTTCTTAAGAGCCTGTAATTGCTTAATCTTATTTGCAAATAAATCATCTGATATTACTGACATTACCTCATCCTTTTTTTAGCCAACTATGATAGAGTTGATCCTAGCAGTACATACACAGGTATGCAAGGTAGTAAAATACACAAGACCACATCGTTTCGTGGGCGCAGTAGTATTTTAACCCTCTGTTAAGAGCGAATTTAGGAGTTTGTGTAAAAAAGACCCACAAGGGGTACTGTTTTTTTACATAAACTCCGTCGTCCGGCAGGGGGCGAACCCCCTACAACCCCCAAGAAAACATTTTTCAATTCCGGATTTTTTGCTATGAATAATAAAGGGTTTCACCTGTCGGTTAGCGCCGTTAGTAAGGCGAAAAATCATAGCGTGGTGGCAAAGTCGGCTTATAATTCTGGCTCAAAACTGGTTGATGAGCAGTCAGGAGTCGTCCACGATTACACCAGTAAAGCTAAAGACAAAATCTTAAATTTAGTGGACAGTGATGGTACTAAATACACGCAAGTTATTGAGAAAAATGTGATGCATACGGCGTTGATAACGCCAACTCTTGCTGGGGATCTAGCAGTGACACGTGAGGGTTTTTGGAATGATATCGAACGCATTGAGACTCGTAAAAACGCGCAATTGGGTACTGAGATTGATGTGATGTTTCCTGATGGGATCACCGCGGATCAGCGTATAGTTCTGGTCGAGCGCTACGCTCAAACCTTATCTGATCGTTATAACGTGCTTGTCGATGTGGCCATTCATCGGCCCCACAGTCACGAGAAACATGTGGGGGAGGTTGAAGTGGTTGAGCTGACCAGTCGTAACTTTCATGCCCATATTTTACTCTCAAGCCGTGAGATAGTAGCGGATGTTGAGGGTTATGCTTTATCAGCACGCAAGAATTGGTTGCAGTGGTCAACGGAGGAGCGGTTATCTAAGGGGTTAAACGGACGCGGCGATGAGCTTAAATATCAACGCACCCTTTGGGCGGATATGGCCAATGAGCTACTGCCTAAGAATAAAACCATTAGTGAGAAATCCTACCGTGAGCTGGGCATCAATCGTTTGCCAAAAATGAAACTGGGTAAATCACTATATAAGGATATTCTCAAAGGCAATCGTTCAGTGATTCACGAATACAACGAGACGATTGATGAGATCAATGCTTACATTGAAAAAAATGGTTTAGTAATTGAGTACGACGACAAGGGACGTATTGACCTAGAAAGCAATGAACAAGAGGTTAACGGCGTCACAATACATTATAAAAAGCGTAAACCCTTTGCGCGAATTGAGCTCAGTAATATCCGATTTGTAGATCCTGCCGTTGAACTTGAACCCGCTATCCCTAAAAGTAACAGTCAGACGCATAGTGATGCGGCCAATGATCACGCACTTGATGAGCTTTTAGCAATCTCAGCCGACTTTGTGAGTCAAAAAAAGATGGTACGCAGCGCCTTATTCTCAACCATTGATAGGCTGCATGAAGAGTTAGCACACCAGTCTAAACAGACCATCACTATTGACAAAAATATTAAAAGCACACCGAGGTTCACCGAAGAGGTGGGACAGGATTACAGCACGTCCCGCCAAAAAATGATTGAGCTTGCTAGGCAGATAAGCACAAAAGAGCAAAGTGAGGCACTAAAGGCGGCTTTAGCGTTGGTTGAGGAGTTTAGACAAGATGATACCCTACAAACAGGCCGCGCTGTTAGCCGTCTTGAAGAGCAGCTGTCACAGATTGATAAAACGGTGCTGAACAATAAAACGGTTTTAAAAAAGCTGATCCCGCTTAATAATGAAGTCATTGCTGACTACAAAGGGTTGAAGGCCACGCTAAAACCCTTTGCCGCAAAGCTGAATAAACTGGCGACTGGCTTTAAAGCTCTTGATGAGATTGATATTGAAAAATCCGACTTATCCTTACAGTGGGATCAAGCGTTTTCGGATCTACAAGATATAGACGTCACCAATAACATGGACACTTATCATAAGTTTGCCGCATTTGCAGATCTGGATGTTGAGCGCTTTAAATATCTTCAAAAAGAGCGTGAGGCGCTCAGTACGTTAAAAGCAGTAGAGGTAGACGCGGATGCTTACACTCGTTTAACGGCATTGACAGCTGATGTTAAAGCGTTTAAGACCACAAATAATGAAGACATCAAACAGTTAAAGCAGCAAATTAATACCAGTCAAAAAACCTATCAGCGCCTGTCGCCGTTTTATGAGCAGCGTATCGCCTTACTGGATCAAAGTGAAGCTGTGATTGTGCAAGATGATGACCTATACGATGAGATTACCCGTACCAAGACCACTCAATTGAACGCAGATCGGCTTGATGACTGGCGCAACCGTACGATGGTGCTTCACCACCAGCTCAATAAAGCACATGAGCAAGCAAAGCTTAAGGAAGAGGCTGAGCGCGCACGAGAGGAGGCTTTAACCAGGCGGCGAGTAGCTTTACAACAGAGACGGCAGCAGGCATCTCTTAAGCGTCAGCGAATCAATGAGACCAAAGCATATCGAGATCGATTTGACAATTTAGTGGTACGGGTGCGTAACCGCGTTAATACCCTTGATTTTAAGGCCGTTGATGCACCGATCGAAGTGATCAACGCGGCTGAGGCGGTTGCCGCACAAGCATTTATATTCACTACTCTAAAACACACTGACAGCTTTACGACACTACAAAAAAGTTTACGAGACACCGATGCTAAAAAAATTGCAACGCAGGTGCAGAAGGCAGCAACGACGCTATGGCAACAGCTTGAGCGCTTGCCTGACAATCAAGATAAGGTCGAGGTGTTAACGAAAATCAATGAGCGCTTTGAGCACGTTCCTGCTATCACCATAGATGGGGCAACGCTCACGCAAACCGTGACAGATCATTTGCAAAAAACGAAGAGCGCTATCCAAGCGCATGAACAAGCACAAACACGCCGCTACTCCTCACCACGCCCATTTTAGGCGGCATTATAATAATGAGTACCCCATGAATAAAGACAATAGCAATGAGCAAGACATACACGATCAACTTGTTAACCTAGTGACTTCATTGACTCCGGTCATTGGGGCCTTGCGTGAGCTGATTAAGCGAGCCGATGATGCGGTAGCGAGGCGGCTTGAGCGTTCGCTTAGCGGTATTGATAGCAAGGTGAGTGAGGTGTCTTCTGCCATTGAGGAATTAGGTAGTAGCGCAAGCACAACTTCGCATGCATTGAGTCAGTATCAAGAACTCGTGTTAAAGCAGCTTCAAGCAGCAGTGACGGCTTTCACTGACAATGAGATGCCGCGTCGTTATGATGACAAAATAGCGGGCATCATCACCGATATGAAGCAGCAGATTGATACGGCTGTAGAGTCGGTCGTCACTGCTAAAAACGATAGCATAGAGGTACAAATCAGTACCATGCAAGGAGTTGCTGATAAACTTAGCGCAAGCGCTGACAATCTAGCCCTATTCACCAATCAGTACCAAGCTGGTCATAAGCAGATTATTGAAGATATTGAGACCTTTGAGGCCACTACCAAAACGCGGATTGAGCAGGTCGAGGCTAGAGCTAGTAAGGACTTGGACAAAATTCACAAGTCCATTGAGACTATGAGTATTAAAAGGATTGCAGCCGCTGTCGCAGCGGGTACGATGGCTGTGATAATAAGTTTGGTGGCCCTGGTATTTTGGTATGTGCCAAGCTTTGATGAGATTGCAGAAATGAGACAGCAGCAAGCAGAGCTACAGCGCGGCATCGATGAGCTTGAAACGGGTTGGAAACAGGCCTTTAATAATGCTCAAAGTGCGCAGTTTATTTTGGCTTGTGATGTTAATAAAGAGCAGCCTGATGCAATCAGCTGGTGCGTTAGAGCAGACAGTAAGAGTGTTTTGAGAGATGAGAGAGGCTTTGTTTATTATAAAATAGCTGGGGTGCCGCGTGCAAAGCCGACTGAGTAAAGACGTATGGTAATAGTGAGCTATATTGCCCAAAAGTGCGTCTTCTGAAACATATAAGACTGAAAAAAGGCTTGTTTGATTGTCGTTATCTTTGTCTATATTAAAAAGCCAGATAATGACACTTTATCTGGCTTTAAGGGTTATTGTTTCTTGTTAAACAAGAGGTTTGTAAATATAAGCTAAAGCCATTACGCTGCTTGGTTAGTGTGAGCTGTGACCAACTCTATAAAAGCAGTTTCAAGGGTGCTTAACGCATAATCGTCAACGATAAGACCGTCATCTAGCTGTCGTTGCACCCAGACATAAACCGCTTCATCATTATAAAGAATAGCGTCAACACCCAGTAATGATGCCAGCTGTACGCCTTGCTGTATTTGTAAGCTTGATAACAGCTGAGAAGCTAAGGCTTTAGTCTGTTCACTAAACCATGTGCAGCTGTTGAGCCGCGATAGATTGTTATTCATTAGTATTCTCCTGAAGATTATTGTGTGTAAATAATGGATAAAATGACTTACTACAGGTCAAATTATACCTATATTTTAATCTATTGCAAGAGAAAATGACCTTCTGTAGGTCTTTTTGTCTGTTTGAAGACAATCACAGCTCATGACAACGTTATTTATGCTGGTGATTCACTGCTGTCCTCATTTATGATTTCGTATAAATCACCAACATTAATTCTAAAATAAGTACATAAAGACTCGATGACATCTAGATCAACGCGGGTGGCTTCTTCATGATACATGCGAGTAATGGTGCCACGATTGATGCCAGTATCTCTTGAGATATCGGCAATTTTAAGGCGTCTTTCGCCCATGATGGTCGATAAGTGACACTTCACCATAGTGGTTTCCTCATTAACGATTAGTGGTTTTTGATTGGTGAGCGGATTATAACGAATATGAGCGGCTAAAGTATTCCTTTTAGTAGCTCAAATTGATATCCAATAGCGGCAATTTACCTAGTAGTAGGCAGTTTATTATGCTGTCTTTGATACAGGACGTCTATCATGATGGATATGCGCTAGTTAGAAAAGGCGATGCTATTTTTACTATGAATTATTGCTATTAGTAGTGATGTGACGTACATTTTTAGTTATACTTATATACTTATATACTTATATACTTATATACTTATATACTTATATACTTATATACTTATATACTTATATACTTAATGCATGCTACAGGGATCTGTATTTATGAAGGTAATCGCGGTATTAAATCAAAAAGGTGGCAGCGGCAAGACTACCATCGCAACGCATCTGGCTCGTGGCTTACAGTTGAAAGGCCATAGTGTTCTGCTAGTAGATAGCGATCAGCAGGGCAGTGCGCGTGACTGGAGAGCGGTTGATGAAGACAATCCGGTACCAGTGATCGGGCTTGATAGACCAACACTTGATAAAGATTTAAAAAGCGTCTCTGATAAAGATTATGTGGTGATCGATGGATCGCCGCAAGCTACTAGTCTGGCTATTTCTGCTATAAAAGCGGCTGATTTTATATTGATTCCGGTGCAGCCGAGCCCCTATGATATCTGGGCGACCAGCGATTTGGTTGATTTAGTGCAGCAGCGTATTGAAATGATGGATGGCAAACTAAAGGCGGCGTTTGTCGTGTCACGTGCTATTCAAAACACCAATATAGGTAAGGAAGTAGCGACAGCACTACTCGATTATAACCTTCCAGTGTTAGAGACCAGAGTGATGCAGCGTGTTGCTTATCCTAACAGTGCTGCCCTTGGTAAAACAGTATTTGATACCGAATCGCCTAATAGCAATGCGATACAAGAGATAACCGCATTGGTCAGTGAGGTTCAAACATTTTTTGGTGAGGAATAAGTTATGAGTTTATCAGCAGGTCGTCCTAGTAAGAACGTTAAGGATCAGTTAGCGCTATCAGATGTGACGGATAGTTCCAAAAAGACGGTACGAGTGAATTTCAATCTAGATGAAGATAAGCATGTTGCACTCAAACGGTATGCGCTTGAGAGCCGCAAAACGGTTACTGAGCTGTTGACTGAGATGATTGAGGAAAAGTTGGTTGAGCGATAAGCATAAGACATAAAATCTATATCGGTTATAGGATTTTAGAGCTGATTTTTTCAACACCCACTCAGCCAGTATTTTTTTAGCGACAGACTAATGATGACTATTTTTATTGTTGATCTGTTACTGTTAAGCTATCTATGCGCTATTTAGAAAACATCTTTTACTACCTAACCTGTAGAAGGATTGTACTTTTTACAGGTTAGATTTGTTTTAGTCCGATATTTCTACAGGTTAGATTTATAAATATCTATTAAAACAACTGGCTAACTGAATTCAAACTTTAACTAATACTGCCCCTCAGAACATAGAGAACAAAAAAACATGGCTAAAACACCTGCAAATAAGAACGACAACATAAAAGATGGTCGCTTTGAAGAAGCCCTTTGGGATGCTGCTAACAAGCTACGCGGTAGCGTTGAATCCTCAGAGTATAAGCACATCGTCCTTAGCCTGATTTTCTTAAAATTTATCAGTGATACTTTTGAACAGCAAAGACAAAAGCTTATTGATACGGGCTATGAAAAGCATATCGACATGGTGCCTGCTTATACCAAAGATAACGTCTTCTATTTGCCGGAGGAGAGCCGTTGGAGCTTTATTCAGCAGAACGCTAAGCAAGAAGACATCGCGCTCAAAATCGATACGGCGCTTAGCACGATTGAAAAAACCAACCAATCACTAAAAGGCGCATTGCCTGATAACTACTTCTCTCGACTGGGCTTAACTGCCAGTAAGCTTGCTGCCTTGATTGATGTGGTCAATAACATTGATACCATCGGTAATCCAGAAGAAGATACTGTCGGGCGCGTGTACGAGTATTTCTTAGGTAAGTTTGCCGCGACTGAAGGGAAGGGTGGAGGTGAGTTCTATACACCTAAGTCTGTGGTCAATCTCATTGCAGAGATGCTAGAGCCGTACCAAGGCAAAATCTATGACCCGTGTTGTGGCTCAGGCGGTATGTTCGTCCAGTCCATCAAGTTCATCGAGAGTCACCACGGTAATACCAAAGACGTGTCTATCTATGGGCAAGAGTACACCAGCACGACCTACAAGCTCGCTAAGATGAACCTTGCCATTCGCGGTATCTCTAGCAACTTGGGCGATGTGGCAGCCGATACGTTCTTTAAAGATCAGCACGAAGACTTAAAAGCCGACTTCATTATGGCAAACCCACCTTTTAACCAAAAAGATTGGCGGGCCTCTGATGAGCTGGTCGATGATCCACGCTGGGCAGGGTATCCGACACCGCCGACAGGCAATGCCAACTATGCTTGGATATTGCACATGATATCTAAGCTCTCTGAGCACGGTACAGCAGGTTTCGTACTGGCCAATGGCTCAATGTCTACCACTACCGGCGGTGAGGGTGAGATACGCCAACAGATTATCGAAAACGATTTGGTCGATTGTATGATTGCGCTACCAGGTCAGCTGTTTTATACCACGCAGATTCCAGTGTGCTTATGGTTTATCAGTAAAGACAAAGCCGCCAAATCCGCTGATAGTAAAGCAAAGGGGTTGCGTAATCGTAGCGGTGAGACTTTATTCATTGATGCGCGTGCTATCGGTAGTATGATTAGTCGCACGAATAAAGAACTCACGAAAGATGATATCGAAGCGATTGCCAAAACGTATCATGCATGGCGTGGTGAAGCGGAAGCAGGCGGTTATGAAGCGTACGAGGACGAGGCAGGCTACTGTAAATCTGCCACTCTAGAAGATGTCAAAGCCAATGATTATGTGCTGACGCCGGGACGTTATGTGGGCGCAGCGGCGATAGAAGATGACGGCATTCCGTTTGAAACTAAAATGCTGGAGCTAAGCCAAACGCTATATGCACAGATGCAAGAATCTGAAAAGCTAGATGCGACTATTCGTCAGAACTTGGAGGTATTGGGTTATGGGGAGTGATTGGAAAGAGGTTAGTCTTGGAGAAATTGGTAGAGTAGTTACAGGGAAAACACCTAAAACAAAAGTAATAGAAAATTTTGGTCACGAAATTCCATTTATTACACCTAGAGATATGGATGACCAGAGGATTATTAGTGAGACTGAAAGATATTTAAGTAAAGTTGGATCTGTATCAGTCAAAAACTCTATCATTCCTGCTAATAGTATCTCGGTGTCATGTATTGGTTCTGACATGGGTAAATCAGCTATTGCAAAATATCTGTCTGTAACGAATCAACAAATTAATTCTATAGTAGTAAGCGATGAGTTTTATTATAAATTTGTTTACTATAATTTAAGCTCAAGAAAGGCGGAAATTAGAGGACTGGCTGGAGGATCGGCACAACCGATTTTGAACAAAAGTGACTTTAGTCAGATAAAAATGTTTGTACCACCACTCACAGAACAAAAAGCCATTGCTTATATCCTTGGTTCGTTAGACGATAAAATCGAACTAAACCGCCAAATGAATGGAACGCTAGAAGCGATGGCGCAGGCATTATTTAAAAGCTGGTTTGTTGATTTTGATCCTGTCATTGATAATGCGCTTGCGGCTGGTAACGCTATTCCTGATGAGTTCGCTGAACGTGCTAAGCAACGCAAAGCGATTGAGAAAAAAGACAATTCCGATATTCAGAACTTGTTTCCTGATGAGTTTGAGTTTACGGAAGAAATGGGGTGGATTCCGAAGGGTTGGAGCGTTCAAAGTTTTGGTGATCTCTTAGATTCAACTATTGGTGGTGATTGGGGTAAGCCTGAGCAAGATGATAAACACACCAGAGAATCAGTAATCATAAGGGGGACAGATATTCCTAAGTTAAAACTAGGTGAAAGAAGCGAAGCACCTAAAAGATGGGTCGAGGAAAAAAAGTTAAAAACAAGAATTTTAAAACCGTTTGATATCGTTATAGAAATATCTGGAGGTAGTCCGACACAATCTACAGGACGCTCGATAATTATTACAGAGCAAATTCTTGAAAGACTTGGTGGTGTTGCTGAACCCGCAAGTTTTTGTAGAAAGTTTAGCCCGTTAAACAAGTTTTTAGGACTTTACGCTGGAATTCATTTACAAAAAATCTATGATGATGGAAAAATGTGGGAGTATCAAAACCAAAGCACTGGAATATCCAATTTTCAGACTACATCGTTTTTAGAAAGAGAGGAGCTTGTTGTTCCTAGTGAGAGTGTTCTTTTGAAATTCTATGAAACTCTTGAGCCTATTATCTCTAAAATGAGCTCTAATCAGCAGATAGAACTCGCTAGACTGCGCGACACCCTTTTACCCAAATTAATGTCAGGCGAGCTACGCATCCCAGACGCTGCTGAACTGGTGGATGAAGTTTTATAGCTTTTGACAGTAAACGTTTATCCCAAAAATATAATCATTAATGGAGTTCAAGATGAAGAAGCTTTTACTTAGTTTGGCGTTTAGTTTAGGTGCTTTATCAGTAACTCCTGCAATGGCTGCCGCTCCTGCTTTCTCTGCCAGTCAAATGGCTCAGGTCAAAATCAAAGACTTGAGCTTTAAAGAGGTTATGCGTGAGTTTTATAGTGGGCGTATGGGTTATGAGTTTATTGATGATGAATATATTGAGTCGATGCCAAATATTGGTTTAGACAGCATTGATAGCGATGGAGAGAGAACAGTTGCTTTAATGCATCCAGTATTGCCTTATAAAAACGTAGTAGGTGAGCCACGTTATTTGACCATCATCGAAAAAGTTCAAGTCAATAATGGTTCATTGGTTTCTTGCCATGTTTGTGGTGCAACAGCTGATTTATACAGTTTTCAAAAGCTAAATAATGGCCAGTTTCAATTGGTAAGTAAAACACCAAACGATGTGGAGTTTTCTACTAGCTGGGGGCGAGTTGGACTTTATGCCGAAGATATTCAGAACGGTCTACAGCCGTTGGGGAAAAACCTAATGGGCAGTATATTTATGAATGGTTATACCTCTACTGGGACAACGGATAGCTGGTGGGATGTATTGTTCTTACCTGAAAATGACTTTATCAATATATATACGTTAGGTGATGCTGGCTCAAACAATGCCGGAAATTACGAGGAAGACTCACCTCTGTACTACAGCTATGATGTTGCTTTTAAAGTCATACCTGAAAACACTACTTATTATCCTATTAAATTGACTTATAAAGGCGATAAACCTACTGACGACTATGAGCGTATCAATAGTGTCAATTACAGCAAGATTGTGAAGTTCAATCCGGTGAAAAAGGCTTATGAATAATTTAGCTTTGGTTTAGCCGTGGACTGGCGTATTAGTTATCGAGAAAGATAATACAGAATAATAAAAAGGACTTACCATTGAAATTTACTGAAGACCGACTTGAACAGGCCATTATCGAACTACTAGCAGCTGAGGGCTATCCACATACGGTTGGTGAAGCACTTGATCGTAATCCTGATGATGTGCTGATTAAGTCTGATCTTCGACAGTTTCTAGCAACTCGTTATAGAGATGACTCGATCACAGAGTACGAGATTGAGTCCATCATTCATAAGCTTGAGTACCTTCCTGCCTCCGACCTTTACGATACCAATAAAGCCATCATGAAGCTTGTTGCTGATGGCTTCACCCTCAAGCGTGAAGACTATACCCAAAAAGACTTATACATCCAGCTGATTGACTATGAAGCACTCGATAACAATCGCTTTCGCATCGTCAATCAGATGGAGATACAAGGCTTTGAGCTGCGTATTCCTGATGGCATTCTCTATATCAACGGCCTACCACTGGTGGTGTTTGAGTTTAAAAGCAGTATTCGTGAAGATGCCACCATGTTTGATGCCTATACCCAGCTGACCACCCGCTATAAGCGCGATATTCCAGAGCTGTTTAAATACAACGTCCTATGCGTGATTAGCGATGGAGTCAACGCAAAAATGGGTTCATTCTTTGCGCCTTATGAGTTCTACTACTCTTGGCGCAAAGTCACGGGCGATGAGAAGTTAGAGAAAGACGGTATCCACTCCTTATTGACCATGATGAGCGGTTTATTTGATAAAACGCGCTTGCTTGATGTCATCCGTAATTTTATTTACGTACCTGACAAATCAAGCAAGGAAGAAAAAATCGTTTGTCGCTATCCGCAGTATTATGCGGCCACCAAGCTATACGCCAATATCAAGCAGCACATGAAGCAGCTCGACAGTCATGGCAACTTAATAAACGATAATGGCTTACGTGACGGCAAGGGTGGTACGTACTTTGGCGCGACTGGCTGTGGTAAGAGCTTTACCATGCTGTTTTTAGCCCGTCTACTGATGAAAGACGCGGCACTTGGTAGTCCCACCATCATCTTAATCACTGACCGTACCGACTTGGATGATCAATTATCCAAAACCTTTACCAATGCTAAGACCTATATTGGTGATGAGAACATCATCAGTGTCGAGAGTCGTGCTGAGCTACGAGAAGAGCTAAAAGGACGTAAGAGTGGCGGCGTATTCCTAACCACCATTCATAAGTTTACCGAAGACTTAGCTCTACTGACAGAGCGTACCAACGTTATCTGTATCTCTGATGAAGCACACCGTAGTCAAATCAACCTCCAACAGAAGATTACCGTCACTGAAGATGGCGTTAAAAAGACTTACGGTTTCGCTAAGTACCTACATGACTCATTGCCCAATGCCACATACGTCGGTTTCACAGGCACACCGATTGATGCCACCCTTGATGTGTTTGGTCCAGTGGTTGATAGCTATACTATGGTTGAATCGGTGTTTGATGAAATCACCGTGCGTATTGTCTATGAAGGGCGCGCTGCCAAAGTATTACTCGATAGCAAGCAGCTTGATGAAGTCGAAAAATACTATCAACAAAGCGCCGACGCTGGTGCTAATGAGTATCAGATTGAGAAAAGCAAAAAAGCCATGGCCAGTATGTCCACCATTCTTGGTGACCCTGACCGCATTAGAGCTATAGCAGAAGACTTTGTTCAGCATTATGAAGCACGAGTCGCTGAGGGCACCACACAAAAAGGCAAGGCTATGTTTGTCTGTAGCAGCCGTGAAGCCGCCTATCAGTTATATAAAGACATCATAGAGCTGCGTCCTGAATGGGATGAGGTACGAGCGTGCGAGGAAGGCTCAACCTTATCGGAAAGTGATAAGAAAAAGGTCAAACCGATGGAGCGAGTCAAAATGATCATGACTCGTAACAAGGATGACGAAAAAGGCATGTGGGATAATCTTGGTAATAAAGATTACCGCAAAGAGCTGGATCGTCAGTTTAAAAATGGCAAGTCGAACTTTAAAATCGCCATCGTCGTCGATATGTGGCTCACAGGCTTTGACGTACCTTTCCTCGATACCATCTACATTGATAAACCTTTGCAAAAGCATAGCCTTATTCAAACCATCTCACGGGTCAACCGTAAGTTTGAAGGTAAAGAGAGCGGCTTAGTGGTTGATTATATCGGCATCAAAAAGCAGATGAACCTGGCGCTCTCGCATTACACCGGCGGTCAAATCCAAAACCTAGAAGACATCCAAAAGTCAGTCGTGGTGGTCAAAGACCATTTAAACCTACTGGATACGGTTTACCATAAGTTTGACTCTAGCCTGTACTTTAACGGCACACCACTGCAGCAACTTAATTGCTTAAATGCGGCTGCTGACTTTGCGCTGCAATCGAAAAAGCTAGAAAAACGCTTTATGGATTTAGCCAAGCGTTTGAAGTCTGCCTATGATATTTGCGTGGGTAGCAGTGAGCTCACAAAGGCGCACAAGGACAAGATTCATTACTACCTAGCCATTCGTACCATCATCTTTAAAATCACTACTGGTGGCGCACCTGACGTTGAACAGATGAACCAAAAAGTGCGTGACTTAGTGAAAGACGCGCTGATGAGTGATGGGGTAGAAGAGATCTTTAAGCTCGGTGACAATACCGACGGTGAGATTGATATCTTCGATGAAGACTACCTAGCCAAGCTTGAGGTAATTAAGCAGCCCAATACCAAGCTGGAGCTACTACAGCAGCTACTCGCTAAAGCCATTGGTGAGCTGAAAAAGACCAACAAAGTGAAGGGCATTGATTTCAGTAAGAAGATGAATGCCTTGGTTGAGAAATATAACGACCGTGACGAGCAAGATGTACTACGCGCTGAAGTCATTGGCGATTTCTCTGATGAGATCATCAAGCTGTATCACGAGCTACGCGAAGAGATGGCGTCGTTTGGTGAAATGGGTATCGACTTTGAAGAAAAGGCATTTTATGACATTCTGCTGTCACTGGCGCATAAGTACGACTTTACCTATCCAGAAGACAAGCTGCTTGAGCTGTCAAAAGAAGTGAAAAAGCTTATCGATGAGAAAGCCAAATACACGGATTGGAACAAGCGCGACGACATCAAAGCGGAGCTACAGTTTGATTTGATGGTGCTTCTCGATGAATGGGGCTATCCACCCGTTGATTCAAAAGAGGTCTATAAAGAGATATTTGAGCAGGCTGAGAACTTTAAGAAGAGTAGGGTGGTTTGATAGTTAAGGTATATTTTAAAAATAACAGCTTCTCTAGATCAAACTTAATTTCTAAAACAGATAAATAGAGCTAACAAGAGAGAATAAGTTGTGGAAAAGAGCGGAAATAACATAGCTGTAGAAGCTTCTGTAATATTTTCAGATGGGTATACAGGCTTACATGGTCGAGAAGAGTATAACGATGCTATTGCTCACATTTACGATTTGATATGCGCATCATACACTTTGTTGAAGAGTGGTAGTTTTGCCCCCTCTCTTTTTTTATCAATCACTATATTTGAAGAAATTGCCAAAATAAAAGCTGGGTATATGCGTGCAGCACAACAAAAGGATTTACTAAAAGTAAAACGAGGAAAAGATCATCTTTTTAACCATAACATGAAGCATAAAATTGCAATATCACCTGTTTATCTAATTGGTGACCGCATAGCTAATAGTATTGGTGCTGATAGGGCTAAGGAGATTTTCGAAGGCTATAGTTCTGGCGAATATTCATCACTAAGGGAAAAGTCGTTATATTTTGCGCGGGATAATGAAAGTTTACATATTCCATCAAAATATATTGATTCTAATCTAGCCGCAGAGCATTTGTTAATAGCCATTGAAATTTTTGTTGATGAGTTTTGGGGCATGACTATAAGCGTATCAACTATATGCGATAAGGCTAATGAGTTCTATATCAAAGTGGAATCTATCCTTAAAAATATGCAACAAACCGATTAGGATAGATTATGAACTTTATCGGCGATGAGCCAAATACTATAGAACCATTATGGCGATATTTTAAAACAGAAAGGCTAATAGATTTTCTGAATACTGGTGAGTTGTACTTTGCTTCAGCGCGTGAGTTTAATGATAAGTTTGAAGGAGCTGTGGCAATAGTATCTTCAGAATATAAAACAGATCCACGTTATGCGGAACTTGACGGTACTGAAAAAGCTTTTGAAGAATTAAAACGTTTAACCAAAGTAAGTTGTTGGCATAGATCCTTGTACGAAAGCGACGCCATGTGGCAGTTATACGCCGATGAATGGAAGGGTGTAGCTATACAAACCAACTTAGATAAGATAAAAAAATCCATAAAACCGTTTAGATTAAACCCTAAATATGCTGAAGAAAATCTATGCGTTGGCAATGTCAAATATGTTGATCTTACCAAAGGAAAACTGAAAGTTAGTATGATAGAACGGTTTTGGCATAAGCATACTGCTTTCGATTGGGAAAAAGAGTTTCGGATAGGTATTTCTCTCCGATTGGCAGAAGAGTTTGGAGTAGATATACCTGAGCACGGTATAAAAGTTAAATTTGAAGTAACCGATCTGATTGAGCGAATTCATCTTGGACCATTTTTATCAGACACAGATATTGAGAAGGTTCGAAAATTAGCTATTGAAAAGGGTATCGGTGATCGAGTAGATATATCAAGCTTGAAAGGCACACCACGCTATACATGAGTTAGACAGAACAATTCTTACGCTTAGCTAAAAGGATACTCCAAACTCTATGATTGATAATCCATATCCTGATAAATGGCAAGACCTTCAATTAGGTGTGAAGAGAATATTTCGCAATGTTGGCTTGTCGTCAGATATTGAGGTAAATATACCTACCCCACGGGGCTCTGTTAACGTTGATGTTTTAGCTATCGATGGACTAAGCTTAGACAATATTAAATATATTGTAGAATGCAAAAACTGGAGTTCAGCTATACCTCAATCCGTTGTACATTCATTTACGACTGTTATGCACGAAACTGGCGCTAACATTGGGTTTATCATTTCCAAACACGGACTACAATCTGGAGCAAAAGAATATACTAGAAGCACAAACATTGTTGGTTTAACTTATTTAGAATTTCAGCAACGATATTTCGAAGCTTGGTGGACAAGATATTTCTGTCCTCGTGTAGGGGATGCTGCGGATCGTGTTTTACAGTACACTGAAGAATTCAATCATCACCGTGATAAAGAGTACAACAAGCTTTCCAAAGAAAATAAGGATTTATTTGATCGGTTACGTTCAGAGTATCGTGTATCTTCATTTATGTTGGCAATGTTTAATATGCTCAGTATAAGTCCTATGATTGATACTGGTACTTTACTTAATCCACCTTCCGACATTAAAACTTTCAAAATGGAAGTTTTATCTAAGATTGCGCCAGGAGTCACATGGTATGGTTCGACTTTTCGGGAGTTGTTAGATGGTATCTTACAATATTTCCTAGATGCGGAAGAGAATTTCAACTCAATATTTGGAAGGTATATTTTTGATACAAATCCAATTAGCGGTGTAGGAATAGATGGACCATCTATAGATGTAAATCGTTATTAGCTTGGTATAAACACCTGGACTGCTTCAGGTTTTCGAGTTTATTAACGGCCTTGCATGCTTAGCTGCAATTTATATCAGATGCCTGCTGTCACAGTGTCCTAGGGCACAGCTACATTGACTACTAGGAAAAAAAATAAAATCAATAGCAATCATTCCTTCATGCTCATCTTGATCACCATCTTTCAATAACTGATATAACTTATTAGTATGAATTTAGAGTAAATAATGAATAATTACCAAGACATATTTAACGAAATGTTGCATAAGACTGTTGAAAGCGCCGATTGTCGTTTATCAAAATCTGAGCTAGCGTCTTGTATAAGCTCTTCTGCTTCAGATTTCATAAATGAAACTATCCCAGAGATAGCCGATACAATTGTCTTATCATTAAATAAAGAATCCGAAAACCATCTGAAATTGATTAGAGACGATGCAGATGGGTTCGTAGATAGAAATATTGAGAGATGGAAAAGCGGCTTTGATGCTTTAGAGATTTTTATTATTACATGTTCTGAAATAGGGGAAGATTTTAATAATACCAATAGAGACCGGGCAGCTCGAGAGAATAATGTAAAATTTGACACTGTAGTTCGCTTACATGCTAGAGCCTGTCATATTTCTTCAGAGATACTTTGGTTACTTAAAGGCGGTTTTGCTGATGGTGCTCACGCACGATGGCGCGCATTACATGAGGTAGTAGTTACAGCTCTTTTTCTAAGTGCTCATGAGAACGAGCTTTCCATTCGTTATCGTCAACATGAAGTAGTAGAGTCTTATAAAGGTATGAGGCAATACAATCACTACGAGCCAAGACTAAATATCGTTAAATTCTCTGAAGAAGAATTAATGGAATGTAAGTTAGCTTATGAAGAATTACTTAGTAAATATGGGCAAGACTTCAAGACGAGTTACGGTTGGGCGGCAAACGTATTAAACAATAAAAAACCTAACTTTTTCAATATTGAAGAAGCTGTAGATCTTGATCACTTTCGACCATATTATAAATGGGCAAGCCAAAACATACATGCAAATGCACATGGTATTAATAGCAAGCTTGGCCTAGCTGAGGCAAAAGAAGACGTTCTACTAGTAGGAGCAAGCAACTCAGGTATGACTGATCCTGCTCAATTGACTGCTTTATCTCTTTCGCAGATTTCAGTCGGATTACTTAATATATATTCGAACATTGATACTTTGATTACGCAACACGTAATTGAGAAATTAAAAGAAGATATTGGCGATTTGTTTTTTAAGTCTGAGTAAACGGAACGATTTGACTACAGTATAGTATAACTACGGCGAACCAATCAGGTGCTTTCACTGGTTCGGTACCCTAGTGAGGACTTGAACCCTAAGCTGTGGGCTACTAGTACAAGCGGTTTTGCTCACTAAAATAGTCTCAGTATACTTCATGGTCATATCCTTACCCATAACTTGCGCCAATGACTGATGAGAGCAGGTGAGCTGATGTGAAATTTAAGTGCGGTTTCAGATTGGCTCAACCCTTCTGTCAGCATCAAGGCTATTATTTTAGGGGCTGTAGTAGATAAGCACTATGCTAGACTACTTTTATGAAGATAACCCATTGTAAACTAAGTAAAAAAATACAGCGAAGGCTGTTAGAGTTTTTTACGGCTGAAGTGACTGCTAGAACAGCCGCAGATTTGCTTAATATCCAGCCTAACAGTGCTGCACTTTTTTATCATAAAATAAGACTTGTGATAGATTACCATCTCTCATTACAAGCTGATGAGCTTTTTGATGGTGAGGTCGAATTAGATGAAAGTTACTTTGGCGGTGTACGCAAAGGCAAAAGAGGTCGCGGGGCTGCTGGTAAGGTAACCCTCCCAAACTTAAGACACCTAATAAATAGAATTAAGCTGCCTGATTGAGTTTCTGTATCGGTGTAAAACCGCCATTGCCCATGTTTGGGCGC
>Ga0209121_10001378_pt1 | contig 25460 bp, 23 predicted proteins | sample Cruoilmetagenom3_FD_187292 | JGI IMG/M metagenome (GOLD analysis project Ga0209121, IMG submission 187292) | Oil polluted marine microbial communities from Coal Oil Point, Santa Barbara, California, USA - Sample 3 (SPAdes) (version 2) | ecosystem: Environmental > Aquatic > Marine > Oil seeps ... | reverse complement strand
CCTGATTACCACGGAGCCCAGGGTTATGCTGCCTGGCAAATAGCTCTCGATGCCCTGCTGAGGATTGATGCTGCTGGGAACGATATTAACCGGGAGAACATCAAAGAGGCTCTTGAGGAGACAAAGCTGATGACAGCCATGGGCCTGATAGAGCATCACAATTGGACTGATGAGATGGGACACAGTTATACCAATCAGGGCTTGCCTCTTACCTACGTGATGCAATGGCAAAATGAGGTACAAGAGGTTGTCTGGCCTCTGGCGGGAAAATCAGCCGATTATGTTTTCCCTGTTCCCAAATACGAGGAAAGGTGATAAAAAGAAGGGGGGATATTAAAAGTATCCCCCTCTTTTTGTAACTTGAGGTAAATTAATATGGCTTTATTTGGTCAGACATTTATTACTGGAATACTGATTGGAGGTATTTATGCCATTATTGCCATTGGTATGACCCTGATAATGGGGGTGATGAAAATCATCAACTTGGCTCATGGAGCCTTGATGATGGTGGGGATGTATGTCTGCGTTGTTCTGTTCGCCTCCCTCGGTCTGCACCCCTATCTCAGCATGATTCCGGCCATGATTATCCTCTTTGGCATTGGCTATGCACTTCAGAAATACTCTATTGATAGAGTTTTCAGGATAGAGACCATCCTGCCGGAGAGCCAGGTTCTGTTAACCCTGGCTCTTGGTCTGGGTATCACGGAGATCATCAGGCTCATCTTTACCTCTGATTATCAGTGTACTTACACACCGTTCTCTGCCAAGTGCTTTTACGCCGGCGGCATGTCGATCAGCCAACCTTATTTGGTTGGCTTTATCATTGCTATGGCGTTTGTTGCTGGTTTACATATCTTTCTTAGCCGAACTGATTTGGGTCACTCGGTTATGGCCACAGCTCAGGATAGGGATGCGGCAACATATATGGGTGTTAATGCCGGGCGAATCACTAATTTTACCTTTGGTTTGGGCACGGCTCTGGCTGCTGCTGGAGGGGCTATTCTTTTACCCATATATTATGTCTTTCCCGATGTCTGGCACCCATACTTGGCCAAGGCTTTCATCATCACCATACTTGGTGGCATGGGGAGCACTGTAGGAGCTCTTTCCGGTGGCTTGCTTTTGGGCGTGGCAGAAAGCTTTGGTGCTACTTATTGGTCCCCGGGATACAGGGATGTCGTTGGCTTAATCATCTTTTTGTTAGTGCTTTTGTTCCTACCTGGTGGACTTAAAACGGTGCTCAAGAGGTGAAATGATGGCAAAAAAGAGTTGGTTTTTACCGGCAATCTTAGGGATAGTGCTTGTTGCCATCCCTCCCTTTGTAGGTGGTTATATTCAGCATGTATTCATCCTGATAATGATGTGGATAACCATGGCCACAGCCTGGAACCTGCTTGGTGGGTATTGTGGGCAAGTATCCTTTGGTCATGCTGTCTTTTTTGGCTTAGGTGCCTATGGAGGGGGGCTGCTCTATCTTCATTGGGACATATCACCCTGGTGTGGGATGATAACGGGGCCCCTTCTGGCGATTATCATTGGCATTCCCATTGGATTGATTTGTTTCCGTCTGCGTGGTCCTTATTTCGCCCTGGCCCTGCTGGCTTTAGGTGAGACATTTCGTATAGTATTCACCAACTGGGTATCGGTGCTTGGTGGAGCATGTGGCGTAGTAAGCTCCCGTACTTGGGGTGCGGAGAAATTGCCCTATTACTACATTGCCCTGGCTATAGCGGCCTTATCTATTTATGTCGTTTATCGCCTGATGCACTCCAAGCTTGGCTACTACTTCGTCTCTATCAGGGAAGACCAGGATGCTGCTGAAGCTTTGGGGATTCCCACTACCAGGTATAAAATGTATGCCCTCATCCCCAGTGCCGGCTTTACCGGGCTAGCGGGAGCAATTTACATGAATTATATGGCTTACATTGACCCTGAGGTGGTATTCAATCTGGCAGGCGTATCAATAATGATGATATTGGTGGTGATGATAGGAGGAGCCGGCACCTTATGGGGGCCTGTCCTCGGCGCAACCATTTTTATCATCCTTAGCGAGGTACTGCGCGCCGTTGTAGACCCGATTGTAGGGCTGCCAGTATCGTATTTGATCTTTATGGTTTTAGCATGTCTGCTAATTATGTTTCTTCCCGATGGAATTATCGGCGATTGGGGTAAGATAAAGCGTGCCTTTACCCGCAAAAAACCAGCATATCTAGGAGGTGAGTGAAATGGCCTATTTGGATATTAACCACGTGGTGAGGAAATTTGGTGGGTTGGTGGCCGTTAATGACATAACTGTGGGCATAGAGCAAGGAGAGATTTTTGGTCTTATTGGTCCCAATGGCTCGGGCAAGACCACGCTTTTCAATGCCATAAATCATTACTATCCGCCCAACAGCGGAGAGATTGTTTTCAAAGGGATGCCAATTACGCATAAGTCCACTCATGAGATTTGCCAGTTAGGTATTGGCAGAACCTTTCAGGTGGTTAAGCCGTTGAGGCGCATGACTGTCCTGGAGAACGTCATGACGGGAGCCTTCTTGCGGACGGGCAGCGCTACCGAGGCCAGGGATAAAGCTTTAGAGGTTTTAGATTTCTGTGAGCTTATGCAGCGAAAGGATATGCTTGGCAAGGACTTGCCTATCGCTGATAAGAAGAGGTTGGAGATAGCCCGTAGTTTGGCTGGAGAACCTAAGTTAATGCTGCTCGATGAGGCAGCGGCGGGGCTAAACCCTAGGGAGATAGACGCAGTCATGGCAGTAGTGAGGAAGATTCGAGATTCTGGGATAACTTGCTTCGTGGTAGAGCATGTGATGAAGTTTATCTTGGGCATTTCGGATAGGATGATGTGCATCAATTTTGGCAGTGAGATAGCCCGGGGGACACCAAAGGAAATAGCCAGTCATCCCGAAGTAATTAAAGCTTACCTGGGGGAGGAATATGCTAAAGGTAAATAATATTAATGTTTATTATGGAGGTGTACAGGCATTATGGGATGTTTCCTTTGAGGTGAAGGAAGGAGAAGTTGTGGCCTTGCTGGGCGCCAATGGTGCTGGCAAGACTACTACTTTGAATACCATCTCGGGGCTGCTGCGGCCAAGGAAAGGGAATATCGAATTTCTAGGGCAAGAACTCTCCAAGATGCCAGCTCATAAGACGGCTGGTTTGGGCATTGCTCATGTTCCTGAAGCGAGAAGGTTGTTTCCTGAGATGACAGTTAGGGAGAATTTGCTTATGGGCTCTCTGATGCCAGAGGCAAAGGCGAGGCGAAAGGAATCTATGGAGCAGGTGTTCACTATTTTTCCCAGACTGAAAGAGAGAGCGTGGCAGGCAGCAGGGACGCTTTCTGGTGGTGAGGCGCAAATGCTGGCTGTGGGTAGAGGGTTAATGGCGTGTCCTAAGTTGATTATGATGGATGAGCCTTCTTTGGGTCTGGCGCCATTTCTGGTGGACGGGGTATTCCAAGTTATTGAGCAGATTAATCGCGGAGGCGTTACTGTTTTAGTGGTGGAGCAAAATGTTGCCCATGCTTTGAAGGCCTGTACCAGAGCTTATGTTCTAGAAACTGGCAGAATCACCCTTCAAGGCATGGGTGAAGAGTTGCTCCGGGATGAGCATGTCAAAGAGGCTTATCTTGGGGTCTAGGGTTAAGCCTTGATAGCTCACAGCAGTCAGCGTTCGGCAGTTAGCTGAAGATGGCAAATGCGTATCACCGATAAAGTCAGTCATTTTGTCGCCCAGACGGGAGCTAAAAATATTCCCGAAGATGTTCTCGACTTTGCTCGTCTGGGTATCACTGATTTCATTGGCGTTGCCCTTCCTGGGTCAAGCGAGGAGCAGAGCAAAATAATAGCCGATTATGCCCAAAACTTGGGTGGTGCGCCACAAGCGAGCATCATCGGTGGAGATTTCAAAACATCACCATATTTGGCGGCTTTGGTTAACGGGACTATAGGGCATGCCTTAGATTATGATGATATGGCAATCTCTCTCATAGGACACCCATCGGTATTCCTCGCTCCAGCGATTTTAGCTATTGGAGAGAGCATAGAAGCTTCAGGTGAGGATATCATGGCTGCTTATGTTGTTGGTTATGAGACAGCTTGCTGTGTCGCTGGGCCTGTATTGCAGAGCCATTATGTGCAAGGGTGGCACAGCACAGCTACCTTTGGGAGTTTGGGGGCAGCAGTAGCAGTAGCTTGGCAGTTAAAGCTGAATGTACACCAGGTGAGGATGGCTCTAGGGATCGCTGCCTCCCTGGCTGGGGGGTTAAGGCAAAACTTTGGAACTATGACCAAGCCGTTACATGCCGGTAAAGCGGCGGCTAATGGCATTCAGGCAGCTCTTTTAGCCCAGGCGGGGTTTACTGCTGATGCCAATGTAATTGAAGCCCCCCTGGGTTTTGCCAGGGTATTTGGTCATAGCGGGGAGGTGGATTGGGCCAAGGCAAGCGAAAATCTGGGGAAAACCTTTCTTATTACTAGTCCTGTAGGGCTATCTATTAAGCCCTATCCCTCTTGTGGGTTCACCCATAGTGCTATAGATGCCGCTCTGGATATCAAGGAAGAGCATAAGGTGAATGCCGATGATATAGCTGAGGTAGAGTTGGGTGTCAGTCCCTTTGACAAGCAGATTCTTATCCATCATCGCCCTAGAACAGGCTTGGAGGGCAAGTTTAGCCTAGAATACTGTGTTGCCCGAGCTCTTCTTTCTGGGGAAGTTCGTCTTAGGCATTTTAACGCTGAAGCGGTGGCTGAGCTACCCATAAAGAGCTTAATGGAGAGAATGAAATGGGTGGAGAAGTACCCCATGCCAGTTATGGGAACGGCGGAAGGATTTGGCACCAAGAGTGTTACTGTTAAGTTGAAGAATGGCAAGGAATATTCTAAAGAGGTGACTATTGCTAAAGGGATGCCGCAGAATCCTTTGACCCCTGAAGAGTTTAACTCCAAATACCGGGATTGTGCCTCTACCGTGCTAGCCGAAGAAGAGGTAGAGAAATCTCTATCTATTCTTACTAACTTGCAGAAAGTGAAAAATATCAAGGAGGTCACTGAGAGTTTAAAAACGTAGTAGTGCGAGGCTTTAGCCTCGTGTACGAGAAGGGTCGCACTACCAAGATCCTGGAGGGAATGCAGTGCCAAAACTTTATGAATATCAAGGGAAAAGGTTATTAAAACAACTTGGCATACCTGTTCCCCAAGGAGATGTTGCCTCCACGCCGGCCGAAGCACGCAGAATAGCAGCAAAGTTAGCAAAAACAGTGGTGATTAAGGCGCAGGTTGGAGCTACGGGGAGGTTCAAGGCTGGGGGGATAAAGTTTGCCCAGAATGCAGCCCAGGCGGAGGAAGTTGCCGAGGAGTTACTAGGCAAGGAGATCAAGGGGCTTAAAGTGGAAAAGGTTTTAGTGGAGGAAAAATTACCTATTGAGAAGGAATTTTACGCCGGCGTGATAGTAAACGATTCTTACAAAGTTAAGGGGCCGGTTTTAATGTTTAGCACTCAAGGTGGCGTTGATATCGAGGAAGTGGCGGCTAAATTCCCGGAAAAAGTAGTCAGTATGAACGTTGATGTCCTCGAGGGATTAACCAGTGAGGATACCAGGGACTTAATCTCAAAGCTTGACGTTTCGCCGTCATTGGTAGAGCCACTGAGTCAAGTGGTTTACGGGTTGTACCAGGTATTTAAAAAATATAGCGCTCGAAGTGCCGAAATCAACCCCTTGGTTTTGACCCAGGGTGGGGGAATTTCCCCCGCCGATTGTCGCATAGTAGTGGACGAGGCTTCGGTATTTAAGCACCCGGAGCTTGAGATAGAGTATCCCCGTGATATTGGTCGGGCGCCCACGGAACTGGAGCAACTTGCCTGGAAGGTGGAGGAGGAAGATTACCGTGGTGTAGGTTACTTCGTTCAGATGGCTAAAGATTTCGGGCCAGGAGAAGGTTATATTGGTTTCCATGGGATTGGTGGTGGTGGAGCTATGCTTGGAGCTGATGCCTTAATACGTCATGGACTCAAGCTGGCAGATTATGCTGACACTAGCGGGAACCCCACAGCATCCAAGGTGTATCGTGTGGTCAAGCTTATTTTTTCCCAACCTAATATTGATGGATATGTGTTAATGGGAGCGGTGGTGGCCAATCAGGAGCAGTGGCATCATGCTCACGCCCTGGTTAGAGCTTTAAGAGAAGAGCTGGCAAACAGGCCAAACTTCCCGGCAATACTTTTAATCGCGGGAAATAAGGAGGCAGAATCCTTAGAAATCCTTAGGGGGAAATTAAAAGGACTTCCTGCCAGAGTAGAGGTCTATGGGCGTGACTATGTCTATAATGTTGATTATGTAGCTGAGCGGATGAGAGAGCTGGTGGCAGAGTATCGCGGAGCTTAGGAGGAGACAAAATTAAGATGGCATTGTATGAATTCCCGTTCAGGACTGGCCGGGTTACCATTGATTATGAAAAATGTCAAACTTGTGAAAGTTATGCCTGCGTTAAAGCGTGTAGCCTTTTTGGCAGAAATTTATTGAGGATACAGGATAGTAAGCCGGTATTAATTACCACTTCCGAGGAAGCTAAGCGGGGGTGTATTGAATGTTTAACTTGCGAGCTTTATTGCCAAGACTACGGCAATAAGGGCTTAAAGATAGTCCTCGATATGTTTGGCTTGGTGGAATATCGAGCTAAGATCGGACTGCTATGAAAGGTAAGAAAAGATGGCTATACTTATAGATGAAAATACCACGGTGTTAGTTCAGGGAATAACTGGCCGGGAAGGAAATGCCAGGACAAGGTTTATGCTTGATTATGGCACGAAAGTGGTATGTGGGATAACACCGGGGCGGGGGGGCGCCGAGGTTTGGGGAGTCCCGGTATATAATAGTGTTAGAGAAGCTATAGAAGCACATGGTCAGATAGATGCCAGCGTAGCATTTGTGCCTGGCCCGCAAGTTAAAGGGGCGGCTGTTGAGGCTGTAGAGTCGGGAATAAAGTTCATCGTTGTTCCCGCCGAGCGTGTACCTTTGCATGATAGTTTGGAGATGATAGCCTTGGCCCGTAAGAAAGGGGCTAGAATACTTGGCCCAGGCTCACTTGGCCTTCTCAGTGCGGAAAAAGCCGCTATGGGTTGGCTTGGTGGTGCGGAGGAATTTGCCCGGGAAATTTTCCAGCCTGGCCCAGTGGGTGTGATGTCGCGGAGCGGAGGGCAGACGAGCACCGTTGTTTGGAGCTTGATAAAGGCTGGCATCGGGATTACCACAGCGATGCATGTTGGAGCTGAACCAATTCTGGGATCAAGCTTTGCTGAGCTGCTCCCTCTCTTTGAGGAGGATGAGGAAACTAAAGCAGTGGCCTTATTTGGTGAAATAGGCACAGTGGCAGAAGAGGAGGCTGCTGAAGTGGTCAAGGAGGGTAGATTTACTAAACCCCTGGTGGCTTACATAGCTGGCAGGACCTTGCCTGCCGGCATGAGGTTTTCCCACGCCAGTGCTATAATTGAACGAGGCAGAGGAACAGCAGAAAGCAAGGTTAAAGCTCTAGAAGGAGTTGGAGCGCATGTGGTAGAATATCCTCAGGAAATAGCCACAACTTTGACCAAAATCTTGAAAGGGGAGGCGTAGCCAATGGTTTTGCGCTCTATGCTTTTCGTTCCCGGGAACAGTATGAGGTTGATCACCAAAGGTGCCACCTTGGCATCTGATGCTATTATATTAGATTTAGAAGATGCTGTGCCTTTAGCTGACAAAGGAACGGCCAGGATCATGGTTAGAGATTCCATTAAAGCTATTAAATCTGGGGTTTCTGCCTTATTTGTTCGTGTTAATGCCCTTATTACTAACCTAACGGCTGAGGACTTAAGGTTTGTTTGTGTTGAGGGTTTAGATGGTATCATGCTGGCTAAGGCCGAAGCCAAGTCCGACGTGGTAAAATTAGCTGGCATGCTTGAGGAGGCTGAGAGGAGTTCGGGGTTAAAGCTGGGAAGTTTGACCATAGTTCCGCTAATTGAGTCAGCTAAAGGTGTAGTAAACACTTATGAAATAGCCTCGGCAAGTAAGAGGGTAGTTGCTGTTGCTTTTGGAGCTGGGGATTATTACCGGGATCTGGGGCGAAGCGTCTCTTTCCTTTCCCCGGAGCAAATTGAGCTGTTATATGCCCGCTCTCAGATAGTTAATGGCAGTAGGGCTGCTGGAGTTCAGGCTATAGATACACCATTCTTTGGGCTTTTGACTGATAGGGAAGGCTTTATGAGGGAGACAATCCTAGCCTTACAGCTAGGGTTTAAAGGCAAGCTGCTCATCCATCCAGCTCAGATAGACTTTGTCAACAAGACTTTCTCGCCATCACTGGATGAGGCTGGATATTCCCGAAGGGTTGTGGAAGCTTTTGAGGAAGCTCAAGCCAAAGGGCTTGGAGCTATATCATTTGAAGGTAAGATGATAGACATTATGAGCTATAGGCAGGCCAAGGAACTGGTAAATTTTGTAGAGGTCGTTGTTGAGAAAGAAAAAGAGAGGCAACTAGCTCCGGCTATAAGTTTATCCCAATTCTTTGCCTCTAGCTCTACAAGGGGTATGTGACTGGGAAAGTGTTTAATGAGGGTGTTTAAAAATGTAGTTGCCAAATTTATTGGGCGATAAGAGCCTGATGAATCAGGCAACTACGAAAATCCGGATGGAACAAAATTAAAAGGAGGTGTGTTGTGTCACAAAAAGTAACTAAGGAAGAGCTTCTAGCCAAAGCAAAGAAGCCAGCGGAGGATGCGATGAAACTGCATGCATTTTACCGGGGTAAAATGCAGACGGTGCTCAAATGTCAGGTTCGTGATATCAATGATTTTGCCATTTACTATACCCCTGGTGTTGCTGAGCCTTGTAGAGCAATAAAGGCAGATGAATCGAGATTTGGTGAGCTTACTAACAGGTGGAACACCATAGCTGTGGTTTCCGACTGTACTCGAGTCCTTGGACTGGGAGACATTGGTCCTAAGGCAGGCTATCCCGTGATGGAAGGCAAAGCATTATTGTTTAAATACCTTGGTGGCGTAGATTGCGTGCCTATTTGCCTTGGTACCAAGAACCCAGACGAAATTGTCCAGGCAGTTAAATGGCTAGAACCATCATTTGCGGGCATCAACCTGGAAGATATTTCCTATCCTAAATGCTTTGGCATACTTGAGCGATGTAGAAAAGAAACAGGAATTCCCGTATGGCATGACGATGTGCAGGGAACAGCTACTATAATGCTAACTGGATTGATAAATGCTTTAAAAATAACAGGCAAGAAGATAGAGGACTGCAAAATTGTCTTTAATGGAACCGGGGCAGCTAACACTGGTTGCTCCAGGCTTCTCTGGGCTTATGGAGGGAAGCCTGAAAATAGCATAATGGTTGATAGCAAAGGCATTCTTCACAAGGGAAGGAAAGACATAGAGGAAAAGAAAAAAGAGTATGCTGATAAGTGGCGCTTTTGTGAAACCACTAATCCTGAGGGCATAACCGGTAGTTTAACCGAGGCGCTAAAAGGTGCTGATCTGCTTATTTCTTATTCTCACTCAGGTCCTGGCATAATTATGCCTGAGCAGGTCAAGTTAATGGCGAAGGATGCCATTTGCTTTGTCTGCGCCAATCCCATCCCAGAAATCTGGCCCTGGGAAGCCAAGGAAGCAGGGGCTAAAATAGTAGGCACTGGCAGGTCTGATTTCCCCAACCAAGTAAATAACTCTATAGGTTTCCCCGCTATTTTCCGCGGTGTCCTCGATGTGGGAGCCAGAACTATCACTGACAAGATGTGTGTTGTTGCTGCTGAGTCCTTGGCGAAATTCGCTGAAGAGCGTGGCATAAATGAGGATGATATCTGTCCCAGAATGAACGAGCAAGAGGCTTACATCCGTGAGGCGGTGGATGTGGGAATGGAAGCTCAGAGGGAAGGCATTGCCTCAATAACAATTAGCCGGGAAGAGCTTCACAAGAAAGCTGAATTGATGATAAGGAGCGCCAAGGAAACACAGGACGCCTTAGTAAAGGCAGGCTGTATTGCTCCTGCAGTAACTTAGAGCTGAAGCGGCTAAAAATTAAGGAGGATTGAGGTTATGAGAGAAATCAAAACTGAGGATATCAGCAAAGCTATAGCACGTTTATTCGAGCATTCCTGTCATTACCTGCCTGAAGATGTGATAACTGCTCTTAAGCAAGCGAAAGAAAAGGAGAAATCCCCTGTGGCGCGCGATGTATTGGATAGGATACTGGAGAATGCAGAAACTGCCGGCAAGGAGCAGATTCCTCTATGCCAGGATACTGGCCTTTCCGTAGTCTGGCTAGAGCTAGGTCAGGAAGTTCATATAACTGGCGGTGACCTCTATACCGCAGTGAACGAAGGAGTACGCCTGGGATATGACAGAGGTTACTTGCGTAAATCTGTGGTACGTCAGCCTTTCTCTGCCAGGGTAAATACCAAAGATAACACGCCGGCTGATATTTATACTGATATAGTTCCTGGTAAAAAGCTCAAGATTATTGTCATGCCTAAAGGAGGCGGTTCTGAGAATATGACTCGCCTGACAGTGCTAACCCCCGCCAAGGGTCGTCAGGGAGTTATAGATTACGTAGTAAATCGTGTTGACGAGTCTGGCAGTAATCCTTGCCCCCCGGTTATCGTTGGCGTGGGCATAGGGGGGACAACGGAGAAGACCATGATGTTAGCTAAAAAAGCGTTGCTGCGTAAAGTGGGTGAGCCAAACCCAGATCCCGAGGTTGCCGAGCTAGAAAAGGATATTCTAGAGAGAGTTAACAAACTTGGCATTGGAGCCATGGGATATGGTGGCAGAATCACCGCCCTTGCAGTTCATGCTGAGGTTTTCCCTTGCCATATTGCTAGCCTACCAGTGGCGGTTAATTTGCAATGCTGGTGTGACCGCCATGAAGAGGCGATTATCTAAAGAAGCACTAAATACTAATATCTAAATCCTAAAATTAGGATTTTGAGTTTTGAATTTGTTTAGAGCTTAGAAATTAGAATTTAGGATTTAAGTTAGATGGGGGTGAAAATGGCTGAAGCTGAGGTTGCCGAAAAGGTTCGAATGTTCGATATCTACGTTATGGAGAAGCGCTATAAGGTTCCTGAAGGGCTTACTATCCAGACGGCATTAGAGTATTGTGGTTATAGATTGATTCGTGGCTGTGGGTGTCGTGGGGGAAGTTGTGGTGCTTGTGCTACTGTATACAATTTTACGCATGACCCTACGTTAAGGTATGGGCTTGCTTGCCAGACAGCTGTTGAGCAGGATATGTGTGTAGTGCAAATTCCATGTTTTCCTACTGCCAAGCCTAGCTATGATCTGAAGGAGCTGAAGCCCACAGGTGAGCAGGTATTGGAGATTTACCCTGATTTGGCTACTTGCTTTGGCTGTAATAATTGCACTCAGTCTTGTCCCCAGGATATTGAGGTCATGGATTTTATGTCCGCTGCTTTAAGAGGTGACTTCTCTGCCGTTACTGCGGAGTCTTTTGAATGTGTAATGTGTGGCATGTGTGCTGCTAGGTGTCCCCAGGGTTTGTCACCCTATAACATAGCTATGCTCATTCGGAGGTTGCATGGTCGTTATCTTCTACCCAAGTCCAAGCACTTAGAGGAAAAGGTAAAGGAGATAGAGGAAGGCAAGTATGATGCTGAATATGAAAAATTGAGAAGTACGCCTATGGAAGAGTTACGCCGCATATATGATGAGAGGTGGATAGAGCCTAAATAGCCATAGGAAAGAGGTGTTTGATATGCCATATCCTCCCTATATGGAAGAAAGTATTAGAAAATTAGAGGCTAGCAGGCAAAGGCGGATGAAGGAAGAAATTCCCCTCATTAGTAGCGATGAGAGGGATATGATAGTGCGTAAATATCACCCTGACTATAGGGAAACGGGTAAGCGTAAACTACTTTTAGGGCCAAACAAAGACGAAACGATGCCCGAGGAGCTAGCGAATCAATTGGAAGGAAACAGCCGAGTTGACCCTGATAAGGTTGACCTGAGTAAGATTGACTACGATGTTGATGTTTTAATAATTGGTTCTGGAGGTGCTGGATTATCAGCAGCTCTTCTAGCTCAGGAAAATGGTGCTAGAGTTCTAATAGCAACGAAGCTAAGGTTAGGCGATTCTAACACTATAGGAGCTGAGGGAGGAACTCAAGCGGCTGATAGGCCAAACGATTCCCCTGTCCTTCACTACTTAGATACCATGGGCGGAGGGCACTTCGAAAATGTGCCTGAATTGGTATGGGCAATGGCAAGAGATGCTCCTATGGCAATTAAGTGGTTAGAAGATTTGGGTGTTAATTGGGATAAAGAGACAGATGGTTCCATGCGTGAATTGGAGCTTGCCGGGGAGTGTAGAAGGCGGGTCCATTCTTGCAAAGATTACACTGGCCTTGAGGTAATGAGGGTTCTGCGTGATGAGGTTAGATGTAGAGATAACATAGACTATATAGAATTTGAGCCGGCAATAGAATTGATAATGGATGATGAGGGACAAGTAGCCGGAGCAATATTGGTGAACTTAGAGACAAATAAATTAAGCCCGGTGCGAGCCAAAGCGGTAATTGTGGCTACTGGTGGCTTGGGAAGATTGCACACTCAAGGCTTTCCCACCACTAATCATTATGGGGCTACTGCTGATGGTTTAGCGATGGCTTATCGGGTAGGTTGTTCACTCATCTACGGGGATAGTATACAGTATCATCCCACAGGCGCAGTTTATCCTTTGCAGCTTGTAGGAATACTGATTACAGAGAACGTAAGGGCTTTGGGGGGACAGATAATCAATATTGATGGAGAGCAAGTTGCCTGCAATTTAGAGCCACGAGATATACTAGCTTCGTTCGAAATTCGAGAGTGCACCGAGAGGCATAAAGGTATAACGACGTCGGCAGGCAACGTTGGCGTTTGGGAAGATATACCGCTCATTGACATGCTGCATGGAGAAGGCACCATTGCGCGGAGGTTACCTAGTTTAGTTCATAAGTTTAGGCGTTTCAATATCGATCTAATTCATGAGCCAGTGTTGGTTTATCCGACACTACATTACCAAAATGGGGGAGTCAGGATGGATGCTAACTCAGCTACAGAAGTGCCAGGACTATGGGCTCCCGGCGAGGTTGGTGGTGGAGTGCACGGGCAGAATAGACTTGGGGGCAATGCGACTCTAGATATATATGTCTTTGGCAGGAGAGCAGGTAGAGAGGCAGCGCAGTATGCTAAAGAGGTAAAATTAGGTAAACTTAATTTAGACCATGTGCGTCAGTGGCAGAAGGAACTCGAACAACTTGATATAGCCAAGGAAAGGCCATTTTCACCAATGTTATTACCGAATTACGCCAGACAGCCAAGCGATTACTTGGCTGATCTCTATACTGAAAAATTACAGCCTGGCCTAGTGAAATTGGCTTAAAAAGTAATTTTCTAGAAGGAGGTAAGGATGGCTCAGGAGACTAGAGTTGCTGAAGAGGGTAAGGTTGAAGAAAAAGTCAAAATGCTGGATATTTACATAATGGGGAAGCGGTATAAGGTTCCTGATGCGGGGCTTACCATTCAAGCGGCATTGGAATATTGTGGCTACAACCTCATCAGAGGTTGCGGCTGCCGTGAAGGATTTTGTGGTGCCTGTGCTACCATCTATAACTTCACCTATGACCCCACGATAAAATATGGTCTTGCCTGTCAGACAGTCGTGGAGCAAAATATGGTCATAACGCAGATTCCATTCTTCCCTGCCGCTGAATCTCTCTATAATGTGGGGGATTTACAGCCGAAAGAGGGGGTAAACAAGTTAGCCGAGCTTTACCCTGATATCCTTACCTGCTTTGGCTGTAATAATTGCACTAAAACCTGCCCTCAGAACCTGGAAGTGATGGAGTTTGTGTCCGATGCCATAAGAGGCGACTACGAAAAAGTGTATGAAAAATCCTTCGATTGCCTGCTGTGTGGCTTGTGTGCTGCCAGATGTCCCCAGGGACTACAGCCATATAACATAGCTTTAGCGGGTCGAAGGTTGAGGGGGGCTTATCTTGCTCCTAAATCTCAGCACAATCTAGATAGGGTAAAAGAGATAGAGGAGGGAAATTTTGATGCTGACATGGAGAAGCTAAAGAAGATGTCTGCGGATGAGCTGCGCGAGCTATATGCCAAGCGTGAAATAGAGCCTGCCCTATAGGAGAAGCACTAAATACTAATATCTAAATCCTAAAAAATTAGGATTTAGGATTTACGAAAGGAGGTAGTCAATATGCCATATCCTGCTTCCATGGAAGACAGCAAAAGAAAAGTGGAGGAAACTAGGTCAAGGCGAATAGAAAAGGGGCCACCGGAGCGTATACCTGCGGAGGAAAGGACCGCTTTGGTGCCCAAATTCCATCCTGATTTCATAAAGGAGCAGTTTCGCGAGTTAAGAATAGGGCCGAATAAAGGTGGACGTGCACCTCTAGAGATAGCCGATTTGTTGGAAGGAAATAGCCGAATTGACCCCGACAGAATTGACCTCGATAAGATTGACCACGATGTAGATGTTTTGGTAGTCGGTTGTGGTGGGGCTGGGGGAGCAGCGTCTCTTTTAGCCGAGGAAAATGGCGCTAGTGTTCTAATATCGTCAAAGCTACGCCTGGGAGATGCCAACACTATAGGAGCTCAAGCGGGAACACAGGGCTGTGATAGACCCAATGACTCCCCTCTCCTTCATTACTTAGACATAATGGGTGGAGGTCACTACGTTAATGTGCCTGAACTGGCGGAGGCCTTAGCCAAAGATTCCCCCGACGTGATTAAGTGGCTGGAGGAACTGGGTGTTAACTGGGACAAGGAGCCAGATAATTCATATCATGAGCTATCGGGAGGCGGTGCCTCTAGAAGGAGAATGCATTCATGTCGAGACTATACCGGACTCGAGGAAATGCGTGTTATACGTGATGAAATTCGCCAGAGAAACTGGCATGGAAGGAAGATAGACTGGTTGGAATTCGAGCCAGCCATAGAGTTGCTCATGGATGATAAAGGGCAGGTGGCGGGAGCAATATTAATGAACCTGGAAACTAGGCAAATGAGTATAGTGCGAGCCAAAGCGGTGGTCATAGCTACTGGCGGGATGGGTCGAACGCATATCCAGGGCTTCCCCACAACTAATCACTACGGCGCCACTGCCGATGGCTTAGTATTAGCTTATCGAGTAAGCTGTCACCTTGTCCATATGGATACCATGCAATACCACCCCACAGGTGCAGCTTTTCCTCCGCAAATTTTAGGATTCCTGGTTACAGAAAAGGTGAGGACTTTAGGCGCAGAGATAGTCAATTGTGATGGGGAGCAGTTCGTTCACCCCCTGGAGGCGAGGGATACTGAAGCCTCGGCAGAGATTCGAGAATGCAAAGAGCGTGGCAAAGGGGTAAGCACGCCGACGGGTGAAGTTGGCCTTTGGCTGGATTCACCAATGGTTGATATTAAACGAGGAGCAGGAACTATTCAAAGGGAACTGCCTGCTATGGTTCGCCAGTTTGGCCGCTTCGACATTGATATAATCAAGGAGCCGATGTTAGTGTATCCTACATTGCACTACCAAAATGGGGGGATTGTGATCAACGCTGATGCCGCCACTCCCATTCCAGGTCTGTTTGCTGCCGGTGAGTGCGAGGGTGGAGTACATGGCAGGAATAGACTCATCGGCAACTCAACGCTGGATTTGTTTGTCTTTGGCCGAAGGGCAGGCAGGGCAGCAGCTAAATGGGTTAAGGAGGTAAAGTTAGGTAAGCTCACTTTAGACCATGTGCGCAAATGGCAACGTGAAATTAAGGAAGCGGGCCTGGAAGAGATGCCTGTTTCTCCCATGCTCTTGCCCAATTATGCTCGTCAGGAACGATATGTGCCTGGTTTTCAGCCGCTTGGCCAGGTAAGTCCTTATACGCCCTTTGGCGACAGGGCTGTGCGCTGGATTTAAAAGGAGGTGATGGTATGCCACTGCGTGAGCAAAGAGACGTTAAAGAAATTGAAACTGTCTTAAATAAAATTTTGAACATTAACAGTCCACCCGTAGCTCGGTGCAGGCTCCTTTCCACAGGGTTTAATCCTGGTCACGCCCTAAATATAACTGAAGACATCAGCGGGCATAAGGAGTGCATAGGGTGCGGCAATTGCATAGATATCTGTCCCTTTTTGTTTCGTGAGCCCTCTCGCAGAAACAAGACAGAGCAGCGAACATCCATGGCACTGGAAATTATAGTTGGTGAGGACTGTGATCAGTGTGATGCTTGTGTTTTAGCTTGTCCCCAGGTGGATACCACCATTAAGAACTATGCAGTCAACCGCCGTATGATAGAAGTTATGTCTCGATTAGAGCAGCGAATAGGTGATGAAGATGAGCCCGATTTAGACTTATTTGTCGAGGAGGCTGTAACTTAGCAATGTTGGCGGGAGACAAGCTCCCGCGCTACAAACCAATAAATGTAGTGCTGAGGCTTGTCCTCAGCAAGGGGGGTGTTAAATGGATTTTGAGATACCCGAAGAATTAAAAATGGTTCAAAGCACCGTAAGGGACTTTGTTACCGAGCAATTAAAGCCATTAGGGAGAAGCATTTTAGGGCGAGCGGCTGACCTGAGCGATGCTACCATGTATTTACCCCCAGAGAAAGAGCAGGAACTGATGGGAATGGTCAAGGATATGGGGCTATGGGGGGTAAGCGTGCCTGAAGAGCTTGGTGGAAGTGGTTTGGGCACTTTAGGCAATTGTCTGGTTGAGGAAGAGCTGGCTCAGACGATTGTTCCCTTCAATTTTGGCGATGTCACTCCAATACTTTTCGACTGCAATGAAAAACAGAGGGAAAATTACTTCTCACCAGCACTTAATCGTCAGAAATATGCCTACCTGGCATTAATGGAGCCAGAAAAAGCTGAACTGGAGAAAATGGAACTGAGAGCTGAGAAGAAGGATGGTCACTATCGGCTCAGTGGTAAAAAAGTATCCCTTTCCAGGGCAGGCAAGGATTATTTTGCTATAGTTTTCGCTGTTACTGACCTCGAGAAAGGACCCAGGGAAGGAGTAACTGGTTTCTTAGTGGATAAAGATACTCCTGGCTTTTGGGTGAGCGGTGGCGAAGAGAAGACAGGGTGGGAAGCTCAGGTGAGAGAGCCTATCTCCTTAGTTTTTGACCGTTGCCAGGTGCCAGAGGAAAATATATTAGGGGAAGAGGGGAAGGCTTTCTATCTAGGTAGGAAATGGCTTCCCTCAAGGCGGATCGCGAGAGGCGCCAGATGCGTAGGAGCAGCTCAGAGAATACTTGATGAATCAACCATACAAGCTCAAAGCTGGACATCGTTTGGGCAAATCATTTCTGGGCGCCCTAGTATCCAGGCAGCGTTAGCTGACATAGCTACGAATATTCATGCTGCTAGACTTATGGTTTACGAAGCTGCTTGGAAAACAGATTTGGGGAAGCCAATACAGCGTGAAGCAGCTATGGTGAAATTGTTCGCCACACAAATGATTCACTTCGTTGCTGATAACGCGTCTCACATTTTCAATGCCCCGGCATATGTCGGAGGGCTACCCATGGAAAGGTTTTGTCGTAATGCTACAGCAATGAGCGCTACTAATTTTGCCTTGCAACTTCAGAGGAATATTATTGCCCGGGATATATTAAGAGGATTGAAAGTCTGAGCTGTCACCCTCACCTAGCCTCTCCCTTGAAGGGAGAGGAATAAGGTGAGGGTGAAGTAAAGGAGGATAGTTATGGCTCAAGCTAAAAAAGTTACACTTCCACTAACAAACGAAACGTTGAAAGACCTTAAAGCAGGGGACAATCTTTTGCTCACCGGTGTCATGTATGTCGGCCGCGATGCTGCTCATAAGCGCATGATTGAGGCTTTGGACCAAGGCAAACCTTTGCCATTTGATATTAAGGGACAGACAATATACTTCATGGGTCCCTCGCCAGCCAGGCCGGGCAGGCCAATTGGCTCTGCCGGTCCCACTACCAGCGGCCGTATGGATGCTTACTCGCCCCGCTTGATAGCTGAAGGGCTGAAAGGGATGGTTGGTAAAGGACTGAGGTCCAAAGCAGTAAAAGATGCCATGGTAAAATACAAAGCGGTGTATTTGGGTGCCATAGGCGGTGCTGGTGCTCTTATCTCCAAGAGCATCAAGAAATCAGAGGTGGTAGCCTATGAGGAGCTTGGAGCTGAGGCACTCCGCCGCCTGGAAGTAGAAGACTTCCCAGTTACAGTGGTAAACGATACTTACGGCGGCGACCTTTACCAAGAAGGAAAAGCTAAATATCAGGTCAAAGCCTCCTGATTATAGTTAACCGCAAGATTCCCTGTAATTCTCCCTCACGTCCCTTGCCAAATAAAGGGCGGTGTGGACGAGGGATGCCCTTTCATTCCTTTCCCTTCGAGTTAGGGGGAGGGGGAAATTCACCTTCACCCTTCGCTGACCCTTCGCTACGCTCAGGGCTTCGGCTCAGGACAGGCTCTAACCTCTCCCTCAAAGGAGAGGGATTTGTGTGAGGATTTTTACAAGATACTAAAAGCGCTTCAGGTACTGAGGCAACGAATTTAGCCGATTACAACCACCGCCTGTCAAAATGGGCCAGGTTTCATCCCTATCCCATCTAGCAAAGGCGAATTCTATTTATACCTTATCTCCGTGGAAGATATCCAAACAAAATGATATCTTGTTGCATGGAGGGTAGACTCCCATCGTGATACCAAGGCTTGTCTCTAACCTCTAACGCTACTTCGAAAACTAGGTCTGTTTTTTTATAACTGTTAGAATAAATTATATCTCCTACAGTTATTGTATAATGAGTTTAAGCGCGCTCATACATCCAATAATGAAGGGTAAAGGAATTCAGATATGTCTCTAAGCGAAGCTGATACCAGGGCAAAGCTTATTGACCCAGCCCTCCACTGCCGAGGCTGGACTGAAGACCTCATTCGTCGTGAGGAAACAGGCCAGGGTATAGATGTTGTAGATGGCAAGCCAACGCGGAGGCAGCGAGGTCGGACTGATTACCTATTACGCATCCGGGTGAATATCAGCACCCAACCTGTGGCTGTTGCATTGATAGAGGCCAAGCGAAGCGATGAACCGCCGGATAAGGGACTGGAGCAAGCTAAAAAATATGCCCGCTTGAACCATGTTCCCTTTGTATATTCGTCCAATGGGCATCTTTTCACTGAATATGACTACTTCACAGGTAAAACCACTGCTCTCTTACCTTTAGAGGAGTTCCCAGCGCCTGAGGCGCTACGTATGCGGTATGAGCAGGAGACTGGCTTCTCACTGGAAGCAGAGAGTGCAAAGCCCTTGCTAGTTCCCTATCCCGGCGGCGAGACAAGCAGACGCTATTATCAGGATGCCGCCATTCGTGCCGCCTTGGAAAAGATAACTCAAGGACGAAAACGGGTTTTACTTTTCTTGGCTACAGGGACGGGAAAAACCTTCATTGCTGTACATCTCTTGAAGAAGATTGCTGATGCCGGGCAACTTCGGCGTGCTCTATTCGTCTGTGACCGAGATGAGCTAAAATCACAGGGGCTGGGACATTTCCAGAATGTGTTTGGCGCCAATGCTGCTGAAGTCACTGGCAACAATCCCCAGAAGAATGCTCGAATCCTTATTGCTACTTACCAGACACTCAATGTTAGCACTGATGAGGAGGATGCCAGCTTTCTCACTGAGCATTACCCCAAAAACTATTTCAGCCACATCATCATTGATGAATGTCACCGCAGTGCCTGGGGTAAATGGAGCACTGTTCTCCGCCGCAATCCTGAGGCAGTGCAGACAGGTCTTACCGCAACGCCGCGCTCTTTTGAGGGAGGCACGAAAGAGGAGCGCTTTGAGGATGAAGAGATTACAGCGAATAATCTGGAATACTTTGGTGAGCCAGTTTACGAATATGATATGGCGCAAGGAATTGAGGATGGCTATATCGCCGCTTGTGAAATTATTCGACGAGAGATAAATCTTGATTCGCGTGGCGTGACTCGTGAGGATATTGAGCGTCTTGGAGCAAGAGACGCCACTACAGGTCAGCCGGTTCCGCTTACTGATACTCATGGCTATTACGGCCCCACTTCTTTCGAAGACATTATTCAGCTACCTGATAGGGTCAAAATGATGTGCCATGACCTGTTTGACATGCTTCTGCAAACCGGTGACCCTCTTCAAAAAACGATTATCTTTTGCACCCGGGACACCCATGCCGATGCCGTTACGACTGAAATGAACAATCTCTATGCTGATTGGTGTGCCAATAATGGAGAGCCAAGACTTGAGCCTTACACCTTTAAATGCACCGCCGCTGGGGATGGAAGTAAATATATCGCCGATTTGCGCGGTTCCATGCGAAGCCATTTTATTGCCACTACGGTAGACTTGATTACCACTGGTGTGGATGTTCCTTGCGTTCGCAATGTGGTCTTTTTCAAATATGTTCGCTCCCCCATTGCTTTCCATCAGATGATGGGCAGAGGAACGAGGCTTCATCCACCGACAAGCAAGCTGATGTTCCGAGTATATGACTATACCAATGCTACTCGTCTTCTAGGGAAGGGATTCACAACTTGTCCTACTCCGAGCCGGGAGACCAAGGAGACTGGAGGGGAAGAAGAGGAAAAGGTCATCCGCGTGGAAGGGTTTGATGTCCATGTCAATCCCGCCGGGACATACATTGTCACTCAGGAAGAAGGCAAATTGAGCATGGTGACTGTGGAAGAATACCGTGAGCTTCTGGCAATGCGCCTTGTAGCGGAGGCTAAAACCCTGGATGATTTCCGCAGTATCTGGGCAGAGCCGGCCAACCGAAAAACCTTAATAAATAAACTCCCCGATGATGGTCGTGGCGTGCGTTTGCTTCGCGAGATTATGCAGTGGCAAGAGTATGACCTTTACGATGTCCTCACCCAAATTGCGTATGGAATGGCTCCCAAGACTAGAAATGAGCGCGTTGAAGCATTGCGATATAAGCATATTGATTGGTTTCAAAGTTTGCCACCTCAAACAGGAGACACCTTGATAGCTCTTGCCCGACAATTTGCCAAAGGTGGCACCGAGGAATTGGAGAATCCTTATATCTTCAGCGCTCCTGAAGTCAAGAAAGCTGGCGGACTTGAGGCTCTGAAGGTATTGGGAGAACCCAAAGACATCATTAGTGAAACCAAAAGAAGGCTGTTTGCCGTATGAATGAGAACGAGATAATTAAGCTGATAGCTTCAGGAGAAACCGAAAAGGTTGAATTCAAGGAAAGCCCTAGTGAGGCCTTTTATAAGACTATTTCTGCCTTCGCGAATACAGAAGGCGGGACAATTCTACTTGGCGTGGATAAAAAAGGTAACATCGTGGGAATTGAGCCTTCAACCAAACTCTTGGAGGATTTAACCAATCGCATTGTGAATAAATTATCCCTCTATCCTGGAATAGACACTATGGACATAGGGAATAAGCGAGTAATTGCGGTTAGAGTTGCCCACTGTGGTTATCCCGCTTCATATGAAGGCCGCTATTATGAACGAGTAGGGAATACAACTAGGGAGATAAACCCAGCAAGCCTTCGGGTTCTGCTTCTGAAAACCCAGCCTTGGGACTCCCTGACGAGTGATTTTTCACTGGAGCAAATAGACACCGAAACTATTCATCGCTTTGTCCGCGTTGCTGTGGAAAGGAACAGGCTTACTGACATATCTCTGAATGAGCCGCCTGAGGTTGTCCTGGAAAAGCTGGAGCTTATAGTGGATGGGAAGCTAACCAATGGAGCTATTCTCCTTTTTGGCAAAAATCCACAAAAACCTTTCATTAACCTTTGCGTCCGAATAGGCCGGTTCAAGACGGAGACCACCATAATTGACGACAAATGGGTTAAAGGGAACCTTTTCCAGCAGTTTGACGAAACGCTGAGTATTGTGAAGCAGCGTATCGGTGTTCGCTACGAGATAAAGGAAATAGAGCGGGAGGACATCTGGGACTATCCCATTCCTGCCCTTCGTGAAGCGGTGCTCAATGCTCTTATTCACAGAGATTACTTCAACATAGCCAATTTCACCACAATAAAGGTATATGATGACCATATCTGGTTTTCCAATCCAGGTGGACTTCCTGAAGGCATAACAGTGGAACAACTAAAAAGACCGCATCAATCGTGTTTGCGCAATCCTCTAATTGCCAGGGTGTTTTATCTTGCCGGATACATAGAGCAATATGGCAGTGGCACAGTTCGGATGGTGGAATGGATGAAAGATGCTGGACTACCAGAGCCAGAATATAAGGAGGAGATGGGTGGGTTCTCGGTCTATTTCTATAAAGACATTTGTACTGAGGAGAATCTGAGGAGGATGGGATTAAACGAGCGGCAGATAAAGGCAGTGATATATGTGAAGGAGAAGGGAAAGATAACGAATAAGGAATATCAGGAATTGACAGAAGTTTCTCGGATAACCGCCTCCAGAGAATTGCAAGACATTGTAGGAAAAGAGGTTTTGAGAATGATAGGCAAAGTAGGGAAGGGGACTAGATATACCCTAAAGGCATCAAATGCATCATAAATGCATCATAAATGCATCAATGGACTAATAATGCGCAATGAGAAAGGTAACGAAAGTAATGATTAGGAAATGAAACCAAAACAAATGCCCAATAATCACCTCATAAACGCCTCAAAGATGTCAAAAATAGGGCACTAAAGAGGTAATGAGGTGAGCAATTCCACAATCCACAATGCGAACTCCGCACTCCCGGAGGGGTGGCGGTGGGTAAAGTTGGGGGAGTTTTTTGATGTGCAGCAGGGAGTTGCTATGTCTCCACAAAGGCGGGAAGGCATCTCCCCACACCCCTTCCTTCGGACTCTAAATGTACTTTGGGGACATATCAATTTGTCCATGCTAGATGAGATGGATTTTACTGATGAAGAGGTTGCTAAATTATCCCTAAAGCATGGTGACCTCTTGGTGTGTGAAGGCGGCGAGGTTGGTAGGACGGCAATTTGGAAGGAGGAACTAGAGGGCTGCCTTCACCAGAACCACATTCATCGTTTGCGTAGGCTAAACGACAATGTGGTGCCAGATTTCTACATGTACTGGATGCAAGCTGCTTTCCAAGTTTTTGGGTCATATGGCGGACAAGAAAGCAGGACGACGATCCCCAATCTTTCAGGGGGTCGATTAAAATCGTTCACCGTTCCGCTACCGCCAGTGGAGGAGCAAAAGCGAATTGCAGCCAAGGTTCAGGAGTTAATGCAGGAAGTGGAGCGTGCCCGCACTGCTTGTGAAAAGCAACTAGAGGCTGCCAAAACCCTGCCTTCAGCTTACCTCCGCCAGGTCTTTGAAAGCGACGAGGCCCAGAAGTGGGTGAAGGGGATGCTGGGAGAGGTATGCGAAATTATTATGGGGCAATCGCCACCGGGGCATACATATAACAAGGATGGTAAGGGTTTGCCATTTTTTCAGGGCAAGGTAGACTTTGGTGAAGTGTATCCAACACCTTCATCATGGTGTACAGAGCCTAAGAAGGTAGCTGAGTCAAATGACGTTCTCATTTCTGTTAGAGCTCCTGTTGGGCCAACTAATCTCTGTAATGAGAAAAGTTGCATCGGACGGGGACTGGCAGCAATAAGATCCAAAGGTAGCATAAATTCCCAATTTATTTTGTTTTTTCTTCGCTTTATCGAAAGAGATATTTCAAAGACAGGGCAAGGAAGCACATTCGGCGCAATCAAGAGAGAACACCTTGAAAGTATGAGTATCCCTTTTCCCCCTCTCCCCATTCAGCAGCGCCTTGCCTCTCAGCTCAAGGAAAAGATGACTCAAGCTGAGAGACTCAAGGCGTCTATTGAAAAACAAATGGATGCCATAAATGCATTACCCCAAGCAATCCTAAAAAAGGCTTTCATTGGGGAAATGTAAGGTAAGCCAACATTGACTTGACAGGAAATCATGCCGTTTAATATAATTAGTATTACATAAATTCTATGCCAGCAAATAAAACCATGGCTAAAATCAGTGAAAAAATAAAGGAGTTGAGAGCAAAGACAGGGCTTAGCCAACAGAGGCTAGCTGAGCTTCTGGGTGTTTCTCGTCCTGCCATATCCCAAATAGAAAATGGGGAACGGAAGGTCTCCGTTGATGAATTGGACAGGCTGGCAAAGATATTTAATATCTCTGTAAATAGTTTACTGAGTAAGGAAAGGGAACCTGAGGTGCTTTTGAAAGAAAAAGCTAAAGAAAAGAAATTGCAACCCAGCATCAGGATAAGCGTTCCACAGAATAACTTGGAAAAATTCAAGGAAGTATTGCTCTACATTTTAAATAAGGTTGGTTCCAAACCGAATATCGGTGAGACTGTGATATATAAACTTCTCTATTTCATAGATTTTGACTTCTACGAAAAATACGAAGAGCAGATGATAGGTGCCACCTATATCAAGAACTATTACGGGCCTACCCCTGTGGAGTTTGAAAAGATAGTGGGTAAAATGATAGATAAGGAAATTGTCAGAGTCAAAAGCAGCTACTTTAATTTTCCACAAACCAAGTATTTGCCTTTAAGAAAACCAGACCTGACGAAATTAAAAGCTAGCGAAATCGAGGTCATCGACAATGTTTTGAACAAACTCTCCGATATGAATGCCAGTCAGACAAGCGATTATTCTCATAACGATGTTCCCTGGCTGACGACGGAAGACGGGGAAATCATTGAGTATGAATCCGTCTTTTACCGTACTGCCCCATATTCAGTAAGGGAATATGACTGATGGGGAAGTTCAGTCAGGTTTCCCGCCTACCCGAATTCGAAAAAGACCTAAAGAGGCTTCTTAAAAGATTTAAGACCATCGAAGGCGACCTGGGGATATTCATTGAAAAAGAGCTTTTTCTTTATCATAAATTAAGCATCGACAACAAAGGGATTTTTCAGATTCCGGGCTTACCTGTAAAGGACATTAAGGTATATAAAGCCAAAAAATTCGCCTGTAGGTCTTTGAAGGGCAAGGGGGTGCAGTCAGGTATAAGGGTGATTTACACCTATTTTGAGGGCAGAGATACCATCGAGCTTATTGAAATTTACTACAAGGGCGACAAAGAAAACGAAGATAGGGGAAGAATATCGAGACATTATCTGTAATAAGACCCGATCATACGACAACAGGTTTTAGAGGTCTTGGCCGGATGCCATCAAATCATTACCACAGGCAATCTTGAAAAAGGCCTCTCTGGAGAGCTATAAACAGTTGTCCTCGATAGCCAAGAGGATATATTATTAAACAAAAGAGGCAATTTGTTTAATGAGATGAAAGCTTATTAGACTGGCGATTAGTAAGGGTTTCCCGCGACAGTAGGAGGCAACCGGTGGTAAGAATTAGAGATAATGCCCGTAGAATCACCACTCCGCAGAGTCTGAATGCCTATGTCAAGGGTATCTGCGATATTATGCGACGCTCCAACTGCGCCGG
>Ga0209121_10001377_pt1 | contig 25462 bp, 24 predicted proteins | sample Cruoilmetagenom3_FD_187292 | JGI IMG/M metagenome (GOLD analysis project Ga0209121, IMG submission 187292) | Oil polluted marine microbial communities from Coal Oil Point, Santa Barbara, California, USA - Sample 3 (SPAdes) (version 2) | ecosystem: Environmental > Aquatic > Marine > Oil seeps ... | reverse complement strand
CCAAAATTTGGAAGGTATCATCATTTAGAAGGAAATGCTCATGCTCATATAAAGTCCAGTATTTTAGGTTCATCTCAGATAGTTCTAATTGAGAATAAAAAACTTTCACTTGGAACCTGGCAATCAATATTTTTTTGTGAATTTGATGGACCAAGAAATAGAAGAGTTTATGTCAATATTTTATGATGAATTGATAAATATATACAAAAATATTAAATTTAGTTCTAATAATTCAAAGATATGTCCTATGTCAAGACCTGACCCTGTTCTTGTTTCTATTCTATGTTTGAAAAACTTTGGATCCAGCTCTTATAATTTTAAAAATGTGATATTGCAAGACCTGACCCCATTCTTCTCATTCTTTCTCCATTTTTCCATTCCTTGTTTAAATAAAGGGGATGTTATTGAACCTTAAAGAACATAAACCTACACTCCTAGCAAAGAAAGGTGATATGAAAACACTTTCTAAAAATGATATGAAGACACTTTCCAAAAAAGATCTTATTGATCTTTTAAAAACTGTACTCAATAAAGGAATTTCATGTAGATTTCAAGCAAAAGGTTTCAGTATGTTACCCTTTATAAAAAATAATGATGTTATTACAGTCTCTCCTTTAAAGAATAGAATCCCGGGTTTTGGAGATGTAGTAGCTTTTATTCATCCAAAAACAGAAAAGCTCACTGTTCATCGAATAGTCGGAAAAAGAGATAATTCATATATTATAAAGAGTGATAAATCATTTAATATAGATGGTTTTATTCATAAACAAAATATTTTAGGTTATTTAACTAAGGTGGAAAGAAATGGGAAAGAAATCCATTTAGGTTTAGGACCAGAGAAGTTTCTAATAGCTTTCCTTGCTCGTATAAACATTCTATCATTAATACGCTTTTTGTGGAGATTTATTCATTCTATTATTAGTAAAGACAAAAAGTAATAAAATTATAATAAAAATCAAAATTACTAAATAAATTGTAATTTTAAATTAATAGTATTTGAATATTTCTTTTTTTAAAAATATATTATATAATTGATTTTAGTTTTTATAAATAATTATAATTTCGTATCTTATTTGAAAAAATAATAATTTTATAATATATTTTGAAATATATTATTTATGTAAAATTTTACTAAATTTAAGGAGGTAAATTGAAAAAAAAGAAATATGAAATACCCGTTTTAATATCTCTATCACAATTAACTAAAGGGTATGGTCAACCCTGTAGAAATGGTAGTTTTGCCAGTGATTGTAAGGATGGATTATATGCATCGGCGGATTGTCATACAGGTATTGATGTATCAGCAGATTGTAAAGATGGTGTATCGCCAAGTGGAAAATGTGTATTAGGAAATGATGTTACATAAATTTAGATTTGTTTTATCTTTTTCTTAGCAATCAAAACATAAGTTATGCAAAAACTCTTATAAACTTCTTATATTCATACTATTAGTTAACCTTCATGATAGTTTATCTTGCAATGTTAGGAATGAGAGTAAATAATTCTTACACTAACAGAGTCAGATTAAAAATTAAAAACAACAAAAGAAAAAAGTTATTCTTTTATTTATAAAAAATAAATTTAATTGCAATGAGTGTACAATCAACAGAAAAACTGGATAGCTTAGAAACAAAAATTATGAAAACACCAAGAGGTGTTGATATTGAGATTACTTCAAGGTGTAATCTTAGATGTAAGTATTGTTATTATTATGATAATCCTGATGTTAATTACTATGACCTACCAAAAGAAGAATGGCTAAAGTTTTTTAATGAATTGGGTAAGTGCGCTGTTATGGATGTAACATTGGCTGGAGGTGAACCATTTATTAGAAAAGATTTACCAATTATTCTTGAAGGCATTGTTAATAACAGAATGCGATTTTCCATACTTTCCAATGGTACACTTATTGATGATAAAATAGCAGATTTTATTACAAATACTGGGCGTTGTAATTATGTTCAGGTTTCAATAGATGGTTCAAGTCCAAAAACACATGATTCATGTAGAGGAAAGGGCTCCTTTGATAAGGCGGTTCATGGAATAGAAATTTTACAAAAATATAAAATACCAGTAGCAGTGAGAGTAACAATTCATAGATATAATGTATATGACCTTGAAAACATTGCTAAGTTTCTTTTAGAAGATTTAGGTTTAAGTAGTTTTGGTACAAACTCAGCTGGATATTTAGGTTCGTGTCGTATTAATGCTAATGAAGTTCTTCTTAATATAAAAGAAAGACAATTTGCAATGAAGACACTTAAAAAACTATCAGAAAAATACAAAGGAAGAATATCAGCAACAGCAGGTCCTCTTGCTGAAGTTAAAATGTGGCATGAAATGGAAAGAGCAAGAAAACAAAAAGATCCACCCTTTTCTTATGGTGGATATTTAACAGGATGTGGTGGTACAAATAGTAAAATTGCTATAAGAGCTGATGGTGTTATTACACCATGTAATATGTTACCTCATATGGAACTTGGAAGGATTAACAAAGACTCTCTTATTGATGTATGGCAGAAGAATCCAATACTAAACAATTTTAGACAAAGACATAAAATCTCATTAAAAGACTTTGAATTTTGCAATGGTTGTCCTTATATTCCTTATTGTACAGGTAATTGCCCAGGATTAGCTTATACATTAACTGGCAAAGTTAATCATCCAAGTCCTGATGCTTGTCTTTGGCGATTTATTAAAAACGGGGGAAAAATTATATAAAAATAAGTGGTTATTCTTAATATTAAAATTTATATTTATAAACTAAATCTATTAAAAAGGAGGATAGAAGTATGTCAAGTAAAAATAAGCCAATAGCAAATCCCTTAGTTGTTTTGAGAGAGGAGTTTGATGAATGGGCTATTCTTTTTGACCCTGATTCAGGAAATGCTTTTGGACTTAGTCCAATTGGTGTATTTATTTGGAAACTTCTTGATGGTAATTACACTATAGAAGAAATTTTAAGAAAAATAAATAATAATTTTGAAGATGTTTCTGAAAATGCAAAAGAGGATATTAATAATTTTATCAAGCAATTAGTTGAACAAGGAATGGTTGGATACGAGATGAATAGAATAGATAAAAATTGAGATCACTAAAAAATATTAAAAAGGGAAATATATTATAAAATTTTAAAGTAAATGATGTGATAATAAGTAAAAGAGAAAAAAAGAAAGAAAATAAATATCATATAAGATGGATTTATTTTTATTTAACTGAGGGATGCAATCTAAAATGCCGTCATTGCTGGATAGCCCCAAAATATCAAAATGAGAAAAAATCTTTTCCTTCCTTAGGTCTTGACCTTTTCATATCAATCATTAAACAAGCAAAACAATTGGGTCTTCGTAGTGTAAAACTAACTGGTGGAGAGCCACTTTTACACCCCAAAATATATGATATTTTAAAATTCATTCAGTCAGAAGATATAAGACTTGTTGTAGAAACTAATGGAACCTTATGTACACCTGAAATAACTAAAGAAATTTCTAAATGTAAAAACCCCTTTGTCTCAGTAAGTCTTGATGGTTCAAATTCAGAAACTCATGAGTGGGTACGAGGCGTTAAAGGTTGTTTTAATGCTTCTGTTGATGGAATTAAAAATTTAGTAAAAACTGGTTTAAAGCCTCAGATTATTTTTACTATTATGCGCCGTAATAAAGATCAATTAGAAGATATTGTACATTTAGCTGAATCATTAGGTGCAGGTTCTATTAAATTCAATATACTTCAACCGATTGCCAGAGGGGAAAAGATGCATAAATTAGACGAGGTATTGACTATTAAAGAGCTTATAGATTTAGGAAAATGGGTGAATAATAAGCTCTCTTCATTAACAAAATTGCATCTTTATTATGATCAACCATTGGCTTTCTGTCCTCTTAGTAAAATGTTTAGTAAAGATGGTAGTGGTTGTTCAACTTGTGCAATTTTGAGTATCATTGGTGTATTAGCAGATGGTTCATATGCCCTTTGTGGTATAGGTTCTACGGTTCCTGAGTTAATCTTTGGAAATGCAGTTAATGATAGCCTTTATGATATCTGGAATAATTCATCTGTTCTTGTAGAACTTCGTAATGGACTCCCAGAAAAGTTAGAAGGAATATGTAATAGATGTTTGATGAAAAATATTTGTCTTGGAAGTTGTATTGCACAGAATTATTATAGAACTAAGAACCTTTGGGCACCTTATTGGTTCTGCAAAGAAGCATCAGAACAAGGTCTCTTTCCAGAGACGAGAATAAATCCAAATTTTTAATTGAAGATAAATTCAAATGATAAAAAATTACAAAATCGGTAAAATATATTGTTTAAAATTAAACAATAATCTTAAATGGCAAATTGTTTCAAATAAAGAAACAAATTCTTATGTAGAAAAATTGGCATCTATAATGGAACTTAGACCATGCAAACTGAATGAAAATCCAAAATTAATTTTTGTAAAAAATATTTTAGATGAAAATGAATTAAAACAACTAATAAGTAATTTAAATACAATTTATAATTTACCTAAGAATGGGTGGCGTGTTCTAAGTTCAAAATTAATTAAATTTTGGACTCACCATAGTTCTCAACATATAATATGTGAAATAGGAAATAGTAAAAGTCATATCTCGGAAATTATTAAATTGAGTCTTTCTACTTATCCAATTTATAAGAAAGTAATCGAAAAAGGATGTCTCCCCCTTCATTCAGCATTAATTGAAAAAAATGGAAATGGTATCTTATTAGTAGCTTCAGGAAATGGAGGTAAATCATCATGTTGTAATCACCTTCCCTCACCATGGCATGCTATTTGTGATGATGAGGCTGTTGTTGTACTTAATAAAGATAATGCATATTCAATACACCCTTTTCCTACATGGAGTAATTGTATTTTTAGATGTTTTAAACAAACCTGGAATGTTCAACAGCACTTTCCTCTAACATCAATATTTTTTTTAAAAAAAGATAAAGTTGATAAGGTAATTCCATTAGAAAAAGCAAAAACTATAATGAAAATTACAAAATCAGCTAATGAAGCATACCAGAGATTTCTTCAGATAAACCTCTCTAAAATAAAAAACAGAGTACTTAGTACGAAAATATTTGACAATTCATGTGAAATAGCGAAAAAAATCCCTTCATATACTCTTCATTTTAGCCTTAATGGTAAATTTTGGAGTAAGATAGATAAAGTAATACCTAATGGTTGAATGCCAAATGAATTTAAGAATTCAAGAACTACTTAAATTCAATGGAAAATCTTTACACAACTTTAAGATTTATTGATGATAATATTACCAATAATAAAAAAATAATTTTAAAAACATGAAATAGTATATGATATCAAAATATAAATCCCCGAAAATCTTAAATATTGCTAATAATTCTAAAAACTTTATTTTTTATAAAGGTTCCAGTATGTATCCTATACTTAAAAATAATGATGTTCTTAAAATTTCTTATTATAAAAATAGAAAAATCAAAAAAGGCGATATTATAGTATTCATTTCTCCTGAAAATGGGCAAAAAAATATCCACCGCATCATCTCTATTAATTCAGGGGAAATAAGAACCCGCGGAGACAATAATAGAAATAGGGACAAATGGATTCTTAATCCTGGTAATGTCATTGGATATGTCCATCATATTTATAGAAGAAATAAGAGTATAAAAGTTCTTGGTGGTTTAATAGGATATTTATGTTCCATATTATTAAGAATATTTAACAGAATTAATATATTAATATCTTCTTTCATAGGTTCAGTTTATTATAAAATGTCTAAATCAAACATAATTAGACAATTGCCATATTTTAATATAAATTTTAAAGTTATATCTTTTAATAGACCTTCGGGGAAAGAACTACAATTATTTATAGGTAAGAATCTTATTGGAAGACTCCTACCTGGAGAAAATATATGGCGTATTAAGCCACCATTCAGATTATTTATAAATGAGGGAAACCTTCCTGAAAACTAATCAAAATTCAATTAAATATTAATTAAAATAAACACCCTTAAAAACAATAAAAAAAATATTTTAATAATAATCTTATAAATAATTTATTAGTATAATATCTAAATAAAAGAAGACATTTATAATAAAAATATAAGTTTAAATGTTTTAGATTTCTATGATTAATTTTTTAAAATATATTAGAGAATCATTAAAATTCAAAGAAACTAAAGGAAAAATACAAAGGTTTAAAATCTCCTCAGTAAAATTTCTATTTCCTTATCTAAAAACTCATTGGAAAGAGGAGGTTATAGCTTCACTTTTCATGATAGTTGTTTCACTTTTAGCTTTACCTACTCCTTATTTAATAAAAATAATAATTGATGATGTACTTATAGCAAAAAATACTAAACTTTTAAATTTAATTATTTTACTCTTAATTGTAGTTCAGCTTTTAAGATTAGTTTTTTCATTTTTTACTGATTATCTTTTCAATGTATTAAATAAAGAAATTATAGTAAAGATAAAGGGAGATCTTTTTTCTCGTTTACTTAGACTCCCATTATCATTTTTCGATAATAAACAGACTGGTTATATACTCTCAAGAATAGGGGAGGTTGAAGGATTAGCTGTTTTCTTTTCAAATACATTGGTAAGAACATCAATTAGATTACTGGAATTTATTTTTTGTCTTGCAATTATCATTTACCTTAACTGGAGATTAACTTTAATTGCCTTATTAGGTGTCCCTTTATTTTATTTTGCAACAAGATTTTATTATAGAAATATAAGAAGATTTAGTAGAGAAGTAATGGAAAAAAGAGCAGTTCTCTCCAGACAAATACAAGATACACTTTCAGGAGTTGATGTAATCAAAGTATTTACTGCAGAAGAAAGGGAAACAAAAAAAATTCATTCTTACTTAGATGAATTAAAAAATAGTAGTTTAAAAAGAGATATAATTTTAAATTTTTCTTCAGAATTACTTTCATTAATAGGTGTAATTGGAGGATTTATAGTTCTTTTATTTAGTGGATGGGAGATAATAAAAGGAGATTTTACTGTAGGAGGTTACATTGCTTTTTCAGCTTATTTAGCTAAACTTTATGGACCAACTCAAACATTGGCAACTATTGGTTTAATGCTTCAACCAGCAATTACAACTATTAATAGAGTTACAGAATTAATGGGGTTGACAAAAGAAGAAGAAAAAGAGAGAGAAATAAAGTTAGAAGAAATAAAAGGAGATATAGTATTTAACAATGTATATTTCTCATATAATACTAAACAAGTTATAAAAAATATTAATTTTAAAATCAATGATAGTGAAAAGATATTAATTACTGGTCCTAACGGTTCAGGAAAAAGTACAGTTATTAAATTAATTTTAGGTTTATATAAACCTAAAAAAGGCAAAATCCTAATCCATAATTGTAATATAAATGAAATATCGCTTTCTTCTTTGCGAGAGAGGATTAGTATAGTTTCTCAAAATACATTTCTTTTTAATGACACTATAAAAAACAATATTCTCTATAGCTATCCAGAAGCAAAAGAAAAAGATTTAGAAAATGTGGCAAAACTATCTGGAGCTTATGAATTCATAGAAAATTTAGAAAAAAGATTTGAAACATTAGTAGGGGAAAATGGAAAAAAACTATCAGGTGGAGAAAAACAAAAAATATCAATTGCACGTGCAATTCTAAAAGATTCAGATATTATTATTTTTGATGAAGCTACCACTCATTTAGATCCAGAATCAGAGAAAAGAATTGATGAGCTGATTACTTCATATTTTAAAGATAAAACATGTATTATAATTTCACAGGACATTAGAAATACATCAGAAATAGATAAAATTTTTGTTTTAAAAGAAGGAAAAATCTTAGATAAAGGAAAACATAACGAACTTTATCAAAGATGTAGCTATTATAAAAATACATATGATAATCAACTAAAGAGTGTTAACTTGTAGGAATAATTCTTAATTTGAAAATATTTTTATGAATTTGAGTTTTAATTTTTTAAATACATTAAATGACCAACCAATAACTAAATCCTCACATAAAAAAATTCGACTTGAAGATGAATTGCTACTTTACTTAATAAAACCAAATTTAGATCCTGACATTAATCATAAAATACAAAAACTTCTTAATAGGAAAATAGATTGGGAATACATAATTAAAAAGGCAAATTCTTGTAGAGTTGCGCCATTACTATATAGGAATCTTAAAGAAAATTTTAAAAGAGCTGTTCCCAATGAAATAATGAATCGACTTAAGGAATACTATAAAAATATTGCTTTAGGAAATATTTATTTAACAGGATCGTTACTAAAACTTATAAATTTATTCAAAAAAAACAGTATTGTTGCTATACCATACAAGGGACCAGTATTAGCTAAATTGGTTTATGGTGATATTTCATACAAACAATTTGCAGATTTAGATATCTTAATTCATAAACAAGACATAACAAAGGCTAAACAACTATTAGTCTCAAGTGGTTTCAAACCTTTACCAGAACTTACAAAGATTCAGGAAATAATCTTATTGGAATATATGTTGGAACATTCTTATATGAATAGAGATAAAGGTATATCATTAGATATTCATTGGAGAGTTGCACCGAAATATTTTATGTTATCAATTGATTACGAAAAATTATGGAAAAACTTAAAACCTGTATCTATTTTAGATATGGATGTTTTAACTTTTTGTCCAGAAGATTTACTTTTTATACTTTGCATACATGGAATTAGAAATTTATGGAATCAGTTAAATTTAATAAGTGATGTTGCAAAGCTAATTGATTCTTATAAGAAAATGGATTGGGATAAAGTATTAAAACAATCCAATAGAAAAGGAAATAAACGATTTCTTTTATTAGGTCTTAACTTAGCTAAAAACTTTTTTGATATAAAACTTCCAAAAGAAATTTTAAGATTAATAAAAAAAGATAAAGTGGTAATATCCATAACTTCATACATAAGTAAAAAGCTTTTAAGTGAAGAAATTTATACTCCAAATATAATTGAAAAGACTCTTTGTCAGGTTGAATTAAAAGAGAAATTTTTTAATAAATTAAGATTCATTTTTCATTTAATGGTAATGGTATTAACAACAGATTGTAAATTTCTTCACTTACCAAAGTCTGTTAATTTTCTATGCAAACTGCTTAAACCAATTAGATTCCTTTTACAATATAGACTTATATTATTGAAGAAAGATAATTTAGATAAATAAGGATTTAATTGATGGATTTTAATTCATACAATATAATTATTAAATAATCTATCAGAATAGCCTTTATTTACTTAAATCTAAATTAAATAATGATAAGGAGATTTTTATAAATTGAAGATTGTTGCAGGAATACCAGCATTTAATGAAGAAAAAACCATAGGAAAAGTTATAAAAGAAACAAAGAAATATGTTGATAAAGTTATAGTTGTAAATGATGGTTCAACTGATAAAACAGCTATTATTTCAGAAAAAGAAGGTGCTTCGGTCATAAATCATATAATTAATAAAGGTAAAGGAGTTGCATTAAATAAAATCTTTAATAGAGCAAAAAAGCTAAATGCAGACATCTTGATATTATTAGACGCAGATGGACAACATCAACCCAAAGAAATTCCCTCCCTAATTAAACCAATAGTTAACAACAAAGCAGATATTGTAATTGGTTCAAGATTTATGAAAAATAAAAATTTTATACCATTTTATAGAAAAATTGGATTATATATATTAACAGTAGTAACTAACTTTTTGTCTAAAATTAAACTAACAGATTCCCAAAGTGGATTCAGAGCATTTTCTAAAAAAGCAATAGACAATTTATATTTTAAAGAAAGAGGTTTGGCAGTAGAATCAGAAATGCAATTTCTTGCAAAGAGAAATAAGCTTAAAATAATAGAAGTTCCAATCATAACCTTGTATGAAGATAAAGCAAAAAGAAATCCCTTATCCCATGGATTTGGAGTTCTAATATCAATAATAAAAATGAAACTCCGGGAAAAAAGGGGGTCAGGTCTTGCAATATAACATTTCTTCCATGAAGAATTTGCATAATATTTATATATCAAATTTATCAGTAATAAATATTTATTAAATTAAAAGGAAAAGTTGAACATTGTAATTTTTTTATTATATTTAACATCTGTACTATTAATCTGGCAATTTATTGGATACCCGTTATTTATGGCAATTATTACATTAAAAAGCAAGAAAAAAGATAAAGATTACGACTACAAACCATTTGTCTCAATTATAGTTCCAACTTACAATGAAGAGAAAAACATAAAAGATAGATTACAAAATCTTTTAGAATTGGATTACCCAAAAGAAAAATACGAAGTTATTTTTGTAGAATCTGGTTCTACAGATAAAACTTATTCAGTCCTGGATTCTGCTATTAAAGAATACACAGATATATATCCAAAAATAAAATTAATTAAAGAAGATAAAAGAAGAGGTAAAGCTTCCGCTATCATATTGGGCAAAAAAGACTCAAAAGCAGACATAATCTTAGTAACCGATTCTAACTCCATCTTTGAAAAGAATGTTTTAAAAGAAATGATGCCCTATTTTAAGGATGAAAAAGTTGGTGCAGTAGGTGGGAGATATATGATTCTAAATCCAGAGAACCGTCTAACATCTGCTGAATCATTTTACTGGGATATGGAATATATTATGAGAAAAGGTGAATCACTGCTTGATTCAGCCTGTCTATTTCATGGAGAAATCAATGCCTGGAGAAAGGAATTAGTTAAGATTGATGATAGTATAGTCTCAGAAGATTTAGATACAGTAATTCAGATTAGAAAAAGCGGGTATAAAATAGAATATGAACCTGAAGCAATTGTGTATGAAAAAGCAGCAACAACCCCTGCAGACCAGATAAAACAGAGAAAGAGAAACACTATTGGCACAATTAAATGCATCTTTAAACACTGGAAATATTTCTTGTTTCCTAAAGATTTATATAGTTTATTTATATTTCCATCACACAAAACTCTTACTATCATCTCCCCTTTTCTTTTATTATTCATCCTGATTTTATATCTAATATCAAGAAATATAAAAATTATCACTATAAATTTTATTACAACAATTACATTATTCCTTTTACTTCTTTCTATTCTAATATTTTTAAAATCAAAAATTATTAAAGATATTAATATACAAAAAAACTTCGCTTCATTTATATTATCTATCCCAAAAATTGTTTATTATGTGTTGCTAAATGAGTATTTACTTCTGTTAGCATGGAGAGATTTTGTATTAAAAAGATACTCTGTTTTATGGGAAAAAATAGAGAGTTGAAATTTATGAATATAGAAATTATAAAAAGAGGATAGAATGAACAAGGTTAATCTCATTAGTAAATATATAGATAATCCGTTTTTTAGATTTCTATTAAAAAAAATCTTTTATCCTTTTTATTTCTTTGATTATAGAAAATTAATCGAAGCAAAAACAGCTTTTCATTATTTGGATATAAAAGATGGTGATGTTATTTGTGATATTGGTTGTGGTTCTGGTGAGTATAGTTTAAAAATAATGAAAAAAAATGCCACTGTTTATGGAGTTGATATAAATAAAAAAGCTGTAGAAATTACAAAAATAATGACAGACAATAAAAACAATTTTTTTATTTCCGATGCGGAAAAATTACCTTTTAAATCGGAGCTCTTTGATAAAGCTATTTTAATATGCACCTTAGAACATCTTAAAGATGATGAAAAAGCACTAAGAGAAATTAATAGAATATTAAAAAAAGATGGAATATTTGTTTTAACTGTAGATAGCTTTACATATCCTTATATAGAAAAACATATTTTAGAAAAACATAAAAAGAAAGATTTTGTAAATAATTATTATTCAATGCCTCAATTAAAAATGAAATTAGAAAATGCGGGATTTAATGTTTTAAAATCAAGATATTTATTAAGCTCAGGAATATCCTCTTTCTTTTTTAAATTAGGAATTATAAATTTTTGGATTATTTTTGTTTTTTTTCCAATATTTTATATTTTAAGTTTGTTTTCAGAATATATTATCAATAAGAAAGACTACGGATACCTATTAGCAATGAAGTGCAGAAAGATAAAATGATAAAAATACTTCTATATAATTTTAATCTAATAAGAAAATATAAAATAATTGCTGTTATTTAGATTATAGAAAGAATATAAAAAGAGAATATTAAAAAATTTTCAAAGACCTTTATTTACTAAAAAGTTGAATATAAATGAAAACATCAGTGATTTGTGCTGTTAAAAATGAAGAATCTCATATTAAAAAACTTATCGATTCTTTAATAGTACAAACTAAGAAGCCGTCTGAAATTATTATAGTAGATGGTGGATCTTCTGATAATACAATAAAAATTATAAATTCATACATAAAAAGTTGTTCACTCATTAAATTGATAATCAAGCCAGGCGTTAATATTTCAGAAGGAAGAAATATTGCAGTTGAAAATTCAAATTATGATTATATTGCAGGTATAGATGCAGGATGTAGGGCTGATAAGAAATGGTTAGAAAATTTATCAAAGCCACTTGAAAAAGATTCTACTGTAGATGTTGTAGCTGGTTTTTTCCTACCAGATGTAAAAACTGAGTATGAAGAGGTGGTAGGTAAATTAACATATCCAAAACTTGAAATTATGAAACCGGAAGGGTTCTTACCATCAGGTAGATCTATCGCATTCAAAAAACATTATTGGGAAAAAGTTGGAGGCTATCCAGAGTGGTTATATACTGGTGAAGATTCACTATTTGACCTCAAATTAAAAGAAATGGGATGCAAATTTGTATTTGCTAAAGATGCAATTGTATTTTGGAAACCAAGACCAAATCTATTTAAATTATTTAAACAATACTTTCTGTATTCAAAGGGAGCAACACAAGCCGGGATTGAAAATATATTTATGTTCAAACCATATGGATATAATATTAAAGATTATATTTCATATGTTCTGAAATACTCACTATCATTGATTAGAAAAACACAAATTACTTCTCTCTTATATGTTCCTCTTATTCTATCTACAATATTAATATCTAAAATCTTAGGTTTACTGGTTGGTAAAACATTCAGGAAAGAACCTAAAAAATAAAATTTAAATAAAAATTTTAATAATACATTAATAATGTTTAGTACTTAAAATAGTAATTATAAAATTTATTAAACAAAGTTTATCATGACCTATTATGAGAGAATTAGAAAAGATTGAAGTTTTAAAAAAGGGATTGGGCTTATTAATTAGTAGACCTAATCCCAAAAAAATCAAATGGCTTAATTTTGCTGTTACTTATCTCTGTAATAATAAATGCAAAATGTGTTCTATTTGGAAAAAATATAGAGATAATCCAGAATTATTTAAAAGAGAATTGAAATTAAAAAAAGTTAAAAACCTTTTAAATTCTAAATATTTACAAGATATTCAAGGAGTTAGCTTTACAGGTGGAGAACCATTTTTAAGAAAAGATTTTACAGATTTAATTGGAATATTCATTGAAAAATATCCCAATGCTTTATACGGTATAGCAACAAATGGTTTTAACACTAAATTAATAGTTGATAGCACAAAAAAGATTATAGATAATTACCAACCAAAACATCTTAGCTTATCAATTTCTTTGGATGGAATAGGTAAAAAACATGATGAAATGAGAGGAGTAGACAGAGCTTATGAAAATGTAATTAATACAGTGAAATTGTTACAAGTAGAAACTGATGTTAATCTTGGTTTTAATTTTACTATAACTCCTGATAATTATATAGATCTCCTAAAAGTTTATGAATTGTCAAGAAGCTTTCAAATAAAAATGTTAGTAGGATTTGCTCATATCAGTGACTTTTTTTATGAAAATATAAATAATGATTTTATCTGGAATGATAATAATCTATCTGAAGTCGATAGTCTAATAAAGAAAATGTTAAAAGACAAAATAAAAAAAGAGCCCTTAATGACTAAACTTACAGACCCGTATGATTTTTTCATGGCTAATTGTGTAAAATATCAAAGAACAATAAAAAGAATATATAATTGTTATTCTGGTGTTCATTCATTTTTTCTGGATCCATATGGAGATGTATATCCTTGTATAATTCTTGATAAAAAAATGGGAAATATTAAAGAAGAAAATTTTGATAAACTATGGATGTCATCAGATGCTCAGAAAATAAGAGATTATATAGGTTCAAAAAAGTGCCAATGCTGGACTGCTTGTGAAACAGTCTCAACATTTCTTAGGAGCTTTAAAATAATTAAATGGAATATTTTAAATAAAATTATAAGATCTTAATTACTTCGCTCAATAAGAAGTATAAATATAATGTGAAATATATTAAATAAAATTATAAGATTATAAGATTGTAAATAAAATTATGAGAATATGTTTGATAAGTCACTCTTTAAAAAATTTAATTAAAGGCGATATAGGTACTAAACTTGTAGGTTTTTATATAGCCAAAGAACTAAAGAAAAATCATGAACTTATCCAAATTGATATAAAAGATATAAATTTATGGAGAAAAATCAGGAATTTTAAACCACAAATTATACATTTTGTACTATGTCCTTCTACTTTAGGTTTATTGATATCCAAAATCACCTCTTTTTTCTACAGAAGTGCAAAGATTGTAATGTCTGCCCCTAATCCTTATTTACCTTTCAAAGAATTAATCACTTTTCTAAAACCAGACATAACCTTGGCACAATCTTATGAATCTGAAAAAACATTTAAAAATCTTGGAATTAAAACAAAATTTTTATCAAATGGAGTAGATATAGATAAGTTTATTCCCAAATCAGATAAAGTCAAAAAGGAATTAAGAAAAAAATATGATATAGATTTAAATAGTTTTATAATCTTACATGTTGGACCAATAATTAAAAAAAGAAATATTCGATTTTTAAAGAATTTGCAGAATGAGCATAATCAAGTGATAATTATTGGAAGAGTTCCATATGAAAAGGACGTATATCAATATCTTACTAAAAATGGTTGTTTAGTATGGATAGACCATTTTAAAAATATAGAGGAAATTTATGCTCTATCCGATTGTTATATATTCCCTACTCCCATTAAAAATAAAAATGCAAGTATTGAAATACCTCTTTCAGTAATGGAAGCTATGTCATGTAATTTACCAGTTATTACAACTAAATTTGGGGCTCTACCCAGAATCTTAGAAGCTGGGGATGGTCTATTTTTTATGGAGAAAGAAGAGGACTATTTCAATACATTGGATAAAATTAAAAGTGGAACCATTAAAGTTAGAACAAGGGAAAAAGTACTTCCATATTCCTGGGAAAACATAGCTAAAAGATTAGAAGAAATTTATGAAGAAATAGTGTCTAATTAACACTGATTTGTAATAAAAAAAAGAAACAAAATTACTTATTTTAGCTTTAATATAATAATAGTAATTTATTTAATAATACTATTTAATTAATAATAAAAGGTAAAGAATGAAAAAAGGGGTTCTTGTATGTTTTTTTGGGATAGATGGTTCTGGAAAAACAACACTTGCTAAATCTTTAATTGAAGATTTAAAAACAAATAAAATAGAAAGTAAATATCTATGGTGGCTTGAAGCCGAGAATTCAATATTTAGAAGATTCTTGAGATTTATTTTTCCCAATACTGAAAAAAATAAAGAAATTGATAATACTAAGGTTTTAAAAATTTTTAAAAAATTTCCACTTTTAAGTTTAACATACCAATATCTTGTAATTTTTGATCATTTAATACAAGCTATTTTTAAGATACGGATCCCATTGATTCTTGGAAAAAATATAATATGTGACAGGTATATTTATGATGTTATAATCTCTTTTTCAATTGAATTTGAATACTCTAAAAATAAATTTAAAAATATCCTGAATAACTTTTATAATTTGTTTCCAAAACCAAATTTAGCATTTTTAATAGATATTCCAGAAGAAATAGCTTTAAAAAGAAAGGATGATTCTCCTTCTATTAATCATTTAAAAACAGAGAGAGTAATTTATACAGATTTAGCTAAAAAATACAGAATGATTATTCTTGATGGTTCTAAAGACTTAACAAAACTAAAATCTAAAATTCTAAATAAAGTTCTAAAATTTTTGAAAAAGAAATAAAAATATGGATAAACTTCTAATTATTGGTATAGATTCATTAGATCCTTATGTAATATCAAAATATAAAAAAGAATTACCAAATTTCTCAAAACTTATTAAAGAGAGTCAAACATTCATTTCAAAATCAATATTTCCAGTAGATACTATTCCAGCCTGGATAAGTATTTATACCGGACTTAATCCTGGAAATCATGGGGTTCTTTATGTTTATGATATTTTTGACCCAAACCTAAGTGATTTAAGAAAAATAGATATCAGCCATATTAAGGGTAGAACATTCTGGGATTATATTAACAAAGAAGGATTTAAAACAGTAGTTGTTTATCCAATGCTGATTTATCCACCATGGAAAATAAATGGTGTTATGGTGAGTAAATCACCTTTTGATAGAAGAATTGATTGGATCAAAACAGAAAATGATATTGATGTTTATCCAAATTTCATAAAAGAGAAATATAAAATACCTGACAAATTAGATAATTTATGGGGTGGTTTTCCAGGAATAAAAAAGTTAAAAGAGTGGGCAGAATCTGGTAAAGAAGCTTTGGAAAAAGAAAAAAATATTGGTATAAATTTATGTAAAAATGAAAAATGGGATCTATTTTTCATATATTTCTCTATACTGGATATAATACAACATAGATTATGGAGATTTTTTGATGAAAATGATCCAACATATGTTGAAAAAACTAATTTAAGTGGAATAATTTTAGATTACTATAAATTATTTGACAAAATTGTGGGTGAATTTATTGAACTATATCCTGATATAGGTTTAATTGTAATGAGTGATCATGGTCATAAAATAAGACCAACAAAAACAGTAAATATAAATGAATATTTAAGGAGAAAAAGATACTTGGTTTCAAAAACCAAAAATAAAGAATTTATGAATAAGATTAGAAAAACCATTTTAAAAATAGCAAATAAACTAAATATTGAACATCTATTGATTAAAGCTATAGTAAAAAGTAAATATCTAACCAAAACAAGTAAATCTTTATATTCATCAGAAGAATTTATAGATAAAAATAAAAGTATAGCCTATTTATCAAATTTTGCAGGAATTAAATCATACTCTCATGGAGGAATTGAGATTAACAGAGATTTGGTTTCAGATAAAGAGTATAGGAATATAATAGAAGAAGTAATTAAAGATTTATCAAAAATTAAATTACCAAATGGAGAAACTTTGATAAAATGGGCAGAGCAGAGAGATAAACTATATCCTGGAAAATTTACAAAAGAAATCTATCCTGATATAATTTTCGAACTTAAAGACGAATATGGAGTTGGATGGGATTTACATTCAGATTTATTTGGAAAAGCTTATGATCACAAAGTAGCATCTGGTGGTCATGCAAAAGATGCTATACTTTTAATTAGAAATATTAATAGAAGGTTAATAAGAAAAGATATAAACATAATAGATATAGCTCCAACTGTATTAGATATTTTAAATATTGATCAAAAGGAGTTTAAATTTAATGGGAAAAGTATTTTTAGAGATTAAGAAAAAATCCAATAAACAATATATATTAAAAATCTTAGGTTTTTTGTCCTTTATCCTGATTTTCTTAGCCTTAATACTTATAGATATAAATTCACCAGCAAAAGGATATGAGATTTCAGTTTATACAAGTCTTCCAAGGTTGATATGGATATTCTTAATATTAGCAGCAGTCACAGGAATTGGAATAATTGTTCATCAGGCTTTTACAAGTAGCAAAAATAATTTATGGTCTATAGGATTTTTAATATTAATTATCACTGATTTCATAATTCTTTCATTACAATTTTTTAGAAACTATTATATCTCTTCATATAGCGATCCGATGTATCATTTATACTTGAGTTCTGTTATTGCTTCAGAGGGTTCCATCGGGGGAATCCTATATCCTGTTACTCATATCTTAGGTGCAATTTTTATTGAGATTTGTAATTTATCTCCTGAGATTGTAATTAAATATATACCTGTTATTTTTACTATATTATTTATTTTCTTTACATATCTTCTATCCACAGTTGTTTCTTTTAAAAGAGAGCAAGCAGTACTCACATCTGCATGTAGTACAATTCTACTTTTCTCTTATTATCATATAGCAGCATATCCCCATGCCCTTTCACTTCTATCCTTTCCCCTGTTTTTTTATGTTTATTTCAAATCTTCTAATAATCGATCCTTAAACTGGAGAATACCTCTAATTATTTTACTTTTTATTTTTCCTTTTTTCCATCCAATTACAGAGATCACTATTATATTTTGTTTAATCATTGGAGAAATTATGAAGTTGATCTGGGTAAAAAGAACATCTCATAATATAGAGAATATGAATATTACAATAAATCTATTTTTCATTTCGCTTGCAACATTTTTTCTTTGGATTTATAATTTTTCCACATTTATAATAACCACAAAATACGCTTTAAAATGGCCATATGGAGAACCTCCTGTATATTTGAGGAAACAGGAAATCAAACCAATTTTTGCATTAGAGTTGGAAAAACAAATTGAAATTTTTATTAAAATGTATGGACACAATTTTATTTTCGTTTCTTTATCTCTTATAGCTTTATTAATAACAATAATATATTTCTTTAAACGTAAGAAAGGAAATATGAATTTATTTGTTATATCAATGTTGTTCATAAGTAGTCAATTAATATATTCTCTAATATTTTTAAATATACCATTTATGCCATGGGGAAGAGCTTTGGGGGCAAATGTAGGAATGTGGGCTACACCAGTTCTTATTGGATTTGTATTATATAAAGTGTTTAAAAGATTTAGAAAAACTGGCATTATAATTACATCAATTATTCTATTCTTTACTTTTATAATAAGTATATTTGGTATTTATCGTTCTCCCTGGATTCATCAACCAAATTGGCAAATTACACAAATGGATTTAAAGGGCTCAAATTGGTTTAACTTACATAAGAATGAAGAATTCCAATATTCTCCAATGGGTTGGAGTGGAGGATATTATCACTGGTATTATCATTTTCCAAGTAATTTCGGTTATCCTGAATATAAAAGTATAGGAGAATACATAAAAAAAGAAACATATATAGCACTTACTGAACGATTTATACAAGCTCTATCTAACCAAATCTTAAAAGAATGGATAAATATATCTCCTGATTTAGCTAGGTCTGATTTTAATAGAAGTGATTTTGATATGTTAGAAAAGGATTTTAGTGTTAATAAAATATATTCAAATAAGGAATTCCGGGTGTTATTAGTTTTACCATAAAATAAATAAAGTCGGTCTTTATATTAATAATCATATACAGTATTAAGTTTTTATTTTTCTTCATAAGTTTTTACTACTCTGGAAAAATTTTTTATAAATAAAACATAAATAATAATTTAATGTTTACTACTAAAGAGCTTTAATTAAGTGAAAATTGGTTTAATTTCTGATAGTTTTTCAGTAAAAAGAGGAACTGGAATAGCAAGATATTCTCAAAAAATATTGGAAGGACTGCAAAAAAAGGGAATCTCTGTTGAACCAATATGCTTAAAACCACCAAAAATACCATTTGGTGAAGCATTCAATCACTTATTTAGACTGCCCTATAATGTATTAAAAAGAACCAGTGAATTTGATCTCTTGCATGCAACAGCTCCAATAACAGCACTTTGTTTTCCTTTTATAAAAAAACCAAAGGTCATAACATATCATGATATTATTTCTATGCTTAATAAAGATAGTGGTGCTTCTCTACGTGTAAGACTATTTGCACCACATTTTTTCAGAATAGGTAAATACTGTGATAGAGTGATAGCTGTATCAACTCAAACTAAGGAAGATCTCATAAAACATTTAAATATTCCTGCGAAAAAAATAGTAGTAATAAATTCCGGAATTGATGAAAGATTTAAACCTACAAATAAAAAAGTGGATAAAGATTATTATAATATTGGATATTTAGGAGCATTAACAAAGAGAAAGAATATTGATTTTCTATTAAGGTCTTTAAACATTTTAAAAAGAAAATACAACAAGTTAAATATTAAACTCCTTATCTATGGTGAAGGTAAACATCTTTCGAATCTCAAAGCAGTTGCTGACTCTCTTAATCTTGCAAATGATATTGAATTTAGAGGTTTTGTACATGATGAAGAATTAGTAAAAGCATATAATTCTTTAGATATTTTTCTACTACCAAGTGATTGGGAGGGTTTTGGTTTACTAATCTTAGAAGCACAAAGATGTGGTTTACCGGTAATAATAAAAAAAGATGCTAATATTCCTGAAGAGGTATCTAAACATTGTTTAAAAATTAAATCTGAGCAAGATATGGTAGATATAATTTTTAAACTTATAAATGAACCAGAATTTAAAATTAAAATTGTACAAAAAGGACTTAATTACAGTCAAAATTTTACCTGGGAAAAAACTATAGATAAAACAATAGAAGTTTATGAAGAGGTAATTTCCAAAAAGTCTGTATAGTATCCCCTTGTAAAATTTTAATTACTTTTACTATTACAAGATTATATTCTCCTCTAATAAATATATTTATAGTATTTCCTTATAAAATTCTATCACCCTTTCTGCAACCTTTTCCCAAGTAAAATATTTTTTAACTCTTTCCCTTCCTTTTAAACCCATCAATTTCATCCTCTCTGGATTATCAAGTAAATAATTTACAGCTTCAGCAAATTTTTGGGGGTTATTTGGTTGAACTAATATCCCAGTTTCACCATCCTCTACAACCTCTGGAATTGCCGTTACATTTGTTGAAACTACAGACAATCCACTTGCCATCGCTTCAGCAAAAGTCATACCAAAACTCTCTCTTCTTGAAGGTAATACATATAAATCAGCCTCTTTATAATACTTTGGTAATTTCTCATATTCTATGAATCCTAAGAGTCTAACTTGTTTATCTATACCTAATCTTCTTGCAAGTGCTCTATATTCTTGAAGTCTTACACCACTACCTATTATATTTAATATCACATTGTGCTTTTTTAATATAAGAGGTAATGCGTTTAATAAAATATCTACACCTTTCTGCTCACGCCCATTAAGTCGTCCACAAAAGAGGAGGTTAAAATTATTTTTTATGGTTTTGTTTTCTATTTCAATATTAAAGAATGATTCATCTACCCCTGCATACATCACTTTTATTCTTAAAGGTGATATACGATAAGCTTCTGATATATTATTTTCTGAGAATTCTGAAAGACAAAAAATTGCATCTGCAAATCTGGATGATATCTTAAGGAAAGCTTCTGAAAAGGATCTTGGAAACTTATGAACTTTAGGAGCATATATTCCTATTATCAACTTGCCTCTAGATATAATCTGTCTAAGAGCATAACCAAGATAAAATCCTGTTGTTTCATTTCCTGCGTGGATATGTATTAAATCATAATTTTTAACTTCTTCTCGAAATGATTTAAGTAATTGTGGAAAGAATTTACTATTATTAAGATATTTAATATTACACCATTTAACTTTCTTTCTCTGATGTTCTGGACAAATTGCAACATATGTGATATTTAGTCCTTTCTTACCTAAAGCTTCGCTCAGTTTATAAGCAACTATCTGCCCCCCACCTGCATCTGGATGCCAAGGAACTAATCCACCTATCATCAATATACTTAAATTTCTCATTCTTCCTAATGCAATTTATGAAATATAATCATAGTTTTATTTATATTTGTGTAAATTATATAATTTCTATAAAGACAACTCTTGTAAAGTAAATAAATAGTTAGTTCTTCCTACATGATTTCATTTTTGATATGCGTACAACAATATATTTTGAGATTTTTCTTTACTAAATGGTGGTCTTAAAAAGGTGCTAATTTGATAACCAAAACCATCCTTTTCAAATATTTTTATTTTATTTATTAAACCTTAAAAATCGTACATTTTCTCCAATCATTCTTTTCTTAATACAGCGATTTCTTATATATCTTTAATAACATCTTTATATACCTGCAATGTCTTTTTTGCAACTTCATCCCAGGAATATTTTTCTGCTGTTTTCCTTGCATTTTTGCCTATCTGTTTTCTTAGATTTTCATCATTAACAAGAACTTTTATTCTTTCTTCTATTTCTTCACTGTTTCTTGCTACAAAAAATCCATTAAATCTATCAATTACAAATTCCTTAAGACCACCAACTTTTGTAACTATTAAAGGCAAACCACTAGCAGCTGCTTCAAGGCTTGTTAAAGGAAAACCTTCACTTGCACTGGGAAGCAAGAATATATCAGAAGCTGTATAAAAATCCTCTATTCCTTTTAAAATATTTCCTACAAAGATTACTCTGTTTTGAATGCCTGCTTTTATTGCATTTTTTTTATATACATTAATATTAAAATCCTCTCCAACCACAAAAAGCTTTATTTTTTCAATCCTTGAAATAGCATCCATAACAAAATCCAATCCTTTTGTTTTAAACATATGTCCAACAAAGATCAATACAACTTCATTTTCATCTATACCATATCGATTCCTTATATTTGCACGTTTTAGAGAATCATACTTGAATTTATACAAATCAACTCCATTTGGAATTACTGCTATTTTATTTTCTGGAATTCTATAATTCTCCAAAATCTCTTCTTTTACCCTTTGTGAAACAGTGATTATTTTTTTACTATTTATTAAGATATGTTTTTCAGTAAGTAAATAAATTTTAGTAAAAGGAAAAAATAAAATCTTTCCAGCCATTCTAATAAAGGTATTGGGTTCATAATGACTACCTTTAGAATTTCTTATTGCTTTTAAACATGAGTGCATAGTTACAACATCTGCAGAAAGTGAATCTACGCTTTGAGAATGTACTAAGTCTAATTTAAATTTGTCTTTTATCTTTTTTGAATAATACAGATTGTAAAAAGAATTAAAGATAAGTCTTGTAGTTATATTATTAATATGTAGAACACTTCTAAGATAAGGTATATTTGATTTAAGTTTTAACCATGGTAATTTTACTAATGGAGTTCTATGAATTGTTAATCCAGGATAATTAAATTCTCTTTCATTTATTATTAAATGGATATCATGATCTTTAGATAAATGTTTAGATAACTCCAATACATATTGTGAGATTCCAGTAGGTTTAGCAAATTCCATTCCAAAAACTATCCCTACTCTCATCTACCCACCTATTTTTAGTGTAATTTATTAGATAGATTGCATATGCATAAAAACCACTTTATAAATTCTTTTATAGCTTTTTTAATTTTATGATTGTGATAATAATAAAGTACTGTTTGATAATACAAATGTGCTATTTTAGATTTTATTTGATCCTTTAGTTCCATTTTTAATTCAGGTTTTTTATTTAACCAATATTTTAATATTTGAAAGTCCTCATTAGTCATTAGCTTAACATCTTTACTGATACTTTCACTATGAAATCTATATTTTGCTAAAGGTTGTTTTAAAAAATCTATGAGATATTTGTCAGATATTCTCAACCATAAATCATAGTCTTGCGATATCTTATACTCTAAATTAAATAATCCTACATCATCAAGTACTTTTTTTCTTAGTAAAACAGTAGATGTAGGAATGAAATTATTTGATAACAATTTTTTAAAGATTTTTCCTTTAATGAATTTAGTCTTCTCTGAATATGTATCTTTTTCTATATTGCTATTATTATCAATGATGTAACAATCGCAGTATATTAAACTTATTTCATTATTTGATTCTAAAAATTTAACTTGTTTCTCTAATTTTTCAGACAACCATAAATCATCATAATCTAGAAATGCAATGTATTCTCCTTTGGCTTTTTTAATTCCACTATTTCTTGCTACTGATGGACCTAAATTTTCTTGATTGATTACATGTATTAATGAAGATAATTTTGATTTATAATGTTTCAATATCTCCATACTTCTATCTGTTGAACCATCATTAATGGCAATTATTTCCCAATTTGGATATGTTTGGTTAATTACTGATTCAATTGCTTCTGAAAGGAATCTTTCTCCGTTGTAAACAGGAATAATGACACTGACTTTAGGAAATTCCAAATTTATCCCACTCCCAAATAACCTTTGCTTTTCTAAATTCCATCGATATTTTCAAGCATACCTTTAATCCCTTATAGTTTTATTTTATCTAACATATACTCAACCCTATTATCATATGTATGATTTTTAAGTACTTCAATTTGTCCTTCTTTAGCTATTTTTTCCCTTTCATCTTCATTTTCGAGATAATATTGAATTAGTTCATATAGTTCTTCCTCTGTGCTATAAACTACTAGATGCTTTTTGTCTTTAAAAAGATCTGTAATTCCATTACCAATTTTATCTGTCAATAGCATTGATCCACAGGACATAACTTCAAATACTCTCATATTTAAATCACCAGATAGACTTTTGTTAAATCCTATTCTTGAAATGCCATATATTTTTGATATGTTTTCTCCCCATATACCCCATACAGAAAGCACATCGTGTTTTTCAGATAGTTTATTTAAGATTTTTATCCTATCTGGATACATCTTTGGATTTTTTGATCCCACAAAACCTATATCAAAAATCTTTGGGGTATCATATTTCTTGTTAATTTCAGGATCTGCTGCAAGAGGTAACCAGAAGACATTATCTACTATCTTCTTAAACAAAGGGATATAATCTTTTTGTGCTACAAATGTATAATTGAAATCAGATATAATTTCTTTTTGGAATTTTAATTTAGAAATGACGTGAGAATCAATTACCCAACAAACCTTTGGAATATCAACATATTTATATCCTTCTAAGTGATGATAACCACCACTCTCTATTTCAATTATTAAATCTGGTTGTCTTTTGCATTTCTTTATAACTGATAATATACTAATTGCTTTCTTCTTGAAGTAAAAGCCAGTAAAAGGTATATAAAGATTAAATTTTCCAAGAGTAAAAGATACCCCTATAGGTCCTCTACGAATATAGTAGGGTGATTGAATTAGGTCGAATGTTTTTACATTATACTTTTTCCTCAAGCTTTTTTCAAAGCATTTGCCATACAGTAATGGAAATTTTGGATATTTTCCATATATAAGTAGTATATTCATAATCGAATCTGTAGAAAATTTTTAATATATTTTTTACTATTATAGATATTATTAGCAAGATGATTCTATCATATTTTTATCTTATCTAACATATACTCAACTTAGTGTGAACCCCAAAAGTTAGACACAATGTTAACTAAGTTAAAACCAACTGACGGACTTCACTTTTTTTAATTTTATTATATTTAATTTTACTTTCAAATTCTTCAGGAGGCATATAGCCAAGTGAAGAATGTAATCTCTTTTTATTATAAACTTCTTCAATAAAATAGGGTATTCTTTCAATAACATCTCTGTATGTTTCATAGGAAAACATATAAACTTC
>Ga0209121_10001376_pt1 | contig 25469 bp, 22 predicted proteins | sample Cruoilmetagenom3_FD_187292 | JGI IMG/M metagenome (GOLD analysis project Ga0209121, IMG submission 187292) | Oil polluted marine microbial communities from Coal Oil Point, Santa Barbara, California, USA - Sample 3 (SPAdes) (version 2) | ecosystem: Environmental > Aquatic > Marine > Oil seeps ... | reverse complement strand
GACGCAGCAATCTGCCGTTAAGAAAAACATAGGGGTGCCCTTTTCTTTGCTTCGTTTCTTTTGGGCATGCAAAAGAAATGAAGAATAAAGACAATATGCTAAGATATAGGTTCATAACTGAGGACTTTTACACTCATCATATAATCTGACAATTCTCATCACAACACTTTGGGACAACGTCTAATTTTTGATATTTGATTTATCTTCGTGTACTGTGTGGTTTTTTTGTATCTACTCGCCATAACTCAGTGTAACTATGTGTGACAAACCCAGTTCCCAATGGGTTGTTACCACATAAGTGATGCCGAGGTTCTCAATCTGAAATGCCGTGCCCACTATGAAAGAGCGAGGCGATGTATTCATCCCGGCTCTCGCGGTGAAAAACTCGGATAAATGGAATAACCCGAGAACCTTGGTGCTGGTCGCAAATCCCTGTTGTTTCATTATTTGTACATCAATATTAAAAAAATCCTCCGGGAAGAGGTATATACCTCCGGTGAGATTACCGTCTATCGTCTCCCCTCCAATACTGGGATTAGTAAAATCTCTAAAAGAGAGCCAAATGCTCCCCCAATCGACAACCGTCATTACTCCGATATCTCCGGATATTGTGAGTGCACTTCCATATTCCTCCGTAGAAACATAAAGCATCTTAAAAAATGTGCCAAACCTCACGGAGTTGCAACCATTTGCATACCCGAGCGATATCTCATTTTCTCTGTAGACTGAACCTCCAAAGTTAGATGCCCTAAGGGCAAACGACCCAATTCCAGATGGTATCACTACAGCTACCCTCTCCATTGAAAGATCTGTCATCCCAAACGGCAGCATATAGTCGGCGGATACACCGAATCTATTATGGATAAAGGCGGGTGAGGTATATATACCCTGTGTCTTCCAGATATCTCCCTCGCAATCCACGGGCTCAAAGAGCGAATAGGCAGACACGGGTATAATCGCGATGTAACACAAAAACCATTTCATGACAGTATATTCTACGATATTTTTGCCCAAAAGTCAAGAAAAAAATTGGATGTCCCGCCTTTGGCGGCCGTCGCCTTTTGCAGAGGTCCCGCAATATGCGGGAGATCCCGAAGAAAGCGGGACAGATTACCCATGATTTCTTTATCATTGTGGTTGTCAGGAGGGATGTCATTGCGAGGGATGTCATTGCTCGCCCCGTTAGATGCAAAGCTATCTAACAGGGCGAGGCGAAGCCGAAGCAACCTCCGAAGCAACCCCGAAGCAACCTCCGAAGCAACCCCGAAGCAATTTCTCCATACGGATCCTTCGGACATCTGATACATACTCGACACTATGACTTGTTGTATAGTCTCCTATACGATTAAGAAAAATTTATCGGCAAAAATTGGAATAAATACAAAAAGAAAAAGGTTGACTTATGCTCTTTTTTGTGATATAATACAAAAAAGATGACTCCTCATTGTAGAGACTCAATTACTATCTACCATGATTGAATTTATTGATGTGTCTTTCCCCCCCGCGCTGGAAAACTTCAATTTCAGGGTGGATAAGGGCGAGTTTTTCTTCCTCGTGGGAAAAACCGGCGCCGGTAAAACCACAACCATCAAACTCGCCAGCTTCGAAATCCCGCCGAAGAGTGGAGAGGTTATAGTAATGGGTTTGTCATCAAAGGTGATTACCCTTAAAAAAAGACGCTTCCTCTTTAAAAAAACGGGTCTATTTTTGGAGAATCCGCTGTTCCTCGAAGATGTCTCTGTGGTCAATAATCTACTTTATGTATTAAAATGCGATAGAGATACGGCATTGGAATCATTGAATGCCGTGGGACTGCTCGATAAAAGGGATGTTAAACCCGCGGAAATGTCAAGGGGAGAGAGAGACCTGCTCCAAATTGCCATCCTGTACGCCAAAAAGCCTTTCCTGGCACTGCTTGATGACCCAACCGCGTTCGTCGCAGATAAGAAGTGGGAAATAATGGAACTCATTATGGAGTTACATGGACTCGGCACCACCGTCCTTTTGGCTACAAAGGACGAGGAAGTAATCGAACGATATCACCACAGGAGGATGTACCTTCTATGAAGCACACAATAACAATGTTTCTGTCCTCTCTTCTGCTCTTCTCGTGCCTGTTTTACTACTGGCAAAAGGAGAACGAGTTTCAGAAACAACTCGATGGGGTAGAGATCAGGATATTTGTCGAGAGCAAACAGGATAAAGACGAGACCACTGAAGCTATTATGAATGTGGAGGGTATCGCGGGTGTAGAAGATATTACCACAAACGAGATAGTCAACTTAATAAAAGAGGACATGGGCGAGGAGACAGCCATTGAAGAACTCAACTTTCCGTATGTATTGAGTGTACATCCATTAAATAGGGGCGAAGAAGATTTGAGGAAACTTGCATTGAGGCTCAAAGAGATAACTGGAGTGATAGATGTTGTTTATGGTCAAGGGGCAGTTAAGGCACTGTGGAGGCAAATAAGGGAATTGAGGTTGATAACCGCTGTAATAGAGGCTTTTTTCTTTTTTATCTTCATCCTTTCGCTCTCTTTATATATAAATTTCCTGCCCGCAATGAGGCACTCAAGGGTGTTTCTGCTTCACGGCAAGAGTCTTGTCTTGCTGCGAATGTCGGTGGTCTTCAGAGCAATATTTCTTAGCCTGGTTGTCTCCACACTCTCCGTTGGAATCACTTATCTCTCTTATCTCTATATTTCCAGGTCATCGGATATTATCTTCTTGCCCAATCATTGGATATATTACTTTATATCAGTTATGATGTTCATTGGGCTTCTGACGGGCAGTTCCAAAAGATTCCCAATTTCCAGGTAGTATCCCAATTCCTACTTTTTCTTCTTCACTCCGTAGAGCGATCTCGATTTTTTCCTACCCTCAACTCCACCCGTATCGAGCACCCCCCTTACTATATGATATCTTACACCCGGGAGGTCCTTTACCCTGCCCCCCCTTACAAGTACAATAGAGTGCTCCTGAAGATTATGTCCCTCTCCCGGTATGTAGCATGTAACTTCGTATCCGTTCGTCAATCTTACCCTCGCGACCTTCCTCAAGGCAGAGTTCGGCTTTTTAGGTGTAGTTGTATATACCCTTGTACACACTCCCCTCTTCTGGGGAGAACACTCAAGTGCGGGCGCCTTTGAGCGTGATGTTACCTTCTTTCTCGGTTTTCTGGCAAGCTGGTTTATCGTCGGCATATAACCTCCCAAAAATTGCTTAAAATACCCTGAAACCACAAACTGACAATATGTGCTTAAACCTCTTATATTTGGTTAATTATTATACCACGAAAATCAAAAAAAGTCAAGAGAAAAGTTAACCCGCACGATCTTTCGCAACAAGAGATCTCTCTCACTTCGGAATAAACCGAGAACAGTCCCACCGGGTTTCGCCACAGGGATGTCTTCTCGGATCAAGTCTCGGTGATTCACATGGAATGCCGAAATTCCGTTCTGGATACAGATGACCCGGTCAAAAACCTCGCTGCGGAATGCGAGTTGAATTGCATCCATTTTTAGCAGGAGGCAGTTTGAAATTCCCCGAAGCCTTTCCCGCCCGAAGAACAAGCCCGCAAGAGAGGTGTCGATGCCGATGACCCATCCGGCAGAAAGTTTATCCGTGTAATAACCGCCCGTATTGCAATCCACAGGATATGATATAAATGTCCGTTGGGTTTGCCTGTAGATCACCCGGGCCCGATTCCAATGCCCATTTCCGGATATGACAACGCTTATATTGTAAAAAAGGAGTGAATATACTTAATTTTTCTGGTGGTATGTGGTATAATAGTTACATAATATGTGATTGTCTTCTTGATATACTCACTTAAAGAGATTTAGTTGACAAAAGAGAACCCATGGGAAAAATTTCTTGAACTTTTACTTGTTTCGGACGGCGTAAATAAATATCATTAACAAAATATTCGTAGGCTATATTCAAAATCTATTCACCGAGATGTCGGATGACACCGTATTTTCTTGGGACCACAAGATCTGCCTTTCTAACCGTCTTGCCTTCTTTTATTCTGTAATCAACATCCATGATTTCTATAAAATCAGATGTATACTCCTTTAACACGCCCGGATATTCGAATATTTTATCACCTTTTGTCAACTCAAGCACAACCCTCTTACCAATGTGTCTTTCTAATAAAGGCTCGAAGGAAGTTCCCATAGAACCTATTAACTCTTTTTTCATCTTTGAGGCGTATTTATCTTGAGAGGTCAGTACCGCGCCAACGGAAGTAGTTCTTTTTGCCTGACCTATTAACAGATTTACTATATCCATTATCGAATCTCGCACCGTCTTGAAGAAATTTTGTATTCTTCTTTCAAGCCTTCTTAAAGCCGTGGGATGATAGGTTCTTTTTAGTTCCTTCTCCCTTTCTTTCTTTTTTTGTTCATTTAATTCATCGTGGTAACGAATCAAGGCTTGAATATTAGAATACTCGTGTTTATATAGGATGTAACTCGTCTCATCGTGTCCACTTTTATCTTTGTGCCTGGTCGTATAAATTAATTCTAAACCCGTATTTACCACGCTCAGTTCACCCCAGATTATTTTGCCACTTGTTTCTTCCAGGGTTACAGGGTCATTTGAAAAATCCCTCAGACATTTATCCCTGGTTCTTCCTCTTATAAAAGCAGCTACGACTGTAAATATGATAATAGAAACTATAGTTATAGCAAATGTATCGGGCATAAAAATCCCTTTCAAAACCAGCCCAAAATTTAAGAAACCGTGTTATATTAAAAGCAGAATCACCCTGGCATGTCATTCAACCGCTCTTACACCTCAGTCGGTGGGTCGGGCACATCTCCTATCCCGTCATTCAGTTTTTTCCAGCGCGGCGTGCCACCCGACGGCACAACCACTACAATGCTGCCCGGATGTGCCATTGCAGGATCCTTCTGGCTTCCTCCTTGTGCCGGCTGCGATTCGTAGCTGCCGTCCGTTGTTAGAATCCTGACACCGCATTCCTCCAGCGCGATCGTCGCCGATTGGTGGGGGAATAAACCCCTTGTCAGAGTGCGCCCCGCGGCTTGCTTCGTACTCACCCTTTGCTCTGTAGACACAACTGCCACCTCGGGCTTCATCTTTTCATAGATATCCAAAGGCGCACTGTGCATGCTCCCATGGTGAGCCACCTTAACCACCCCACAGGCAAGGTGATTGATCATTTTCTTTACAAGGGGATCGTGTGCACTCGTCCTCTCCAGTCGGGGATACTCTTCGGATATCTGCGCCCAGCTATCGAATTCCGCATCGCCGGCGAGAATCACAACCGACCGTCCTGCCGTCCGTTCAGCTTCCAGACTGACCCTGCCGGTATATTCCCTCGAACACATTAACAGCACATCCTCGCTGTGGTGCTCGAGCCGCAGTACAATAGAGGCATTGTTCATATCCACTCCATAGGTGGCGTACTTATTGCGAAGTGCCACCGACGGCGAGAGCACCGTGATCCGAACCCTGCCGTAGTACCATTCCATCCCGGACGAGACCCGTATCATCTTAATATCTTTGGTCGCAAGCGTCTCCAATATCCCCCGGTAAGTCCGGGAGTTGTGGCGAAAGCCGCTGTCCCAGAACTCCAGTGGCCGATAAGTGCTATCGGTCAGTAGGGATTTTATCCCCTTGATGTGGTCCTGGTGTGGATGCGTAGCACATATAAATGCCAGTCGGGATCGTTCCGAGGGATTCGGCATCAATTTGTTCAGGTAACTTCTTGTCTTTTCCGCATCCTTGCAATCCACGAGTCCATACGACCGTTTTCCCGTATCATCGGCTGGAAGCCCAATCAGGATATCGTCTCCAAAACCGACATTCAGTACATGGATCACCAGGTCTCCTGGTTCAATGGGAGTTGCCATCTTGCCTCCTCGTCTCAAGCAATTTGAAATAGAGTCGTTTGATGTCCCTTCTGACCAACCCATCGATACGCAGAAAGTTTCTTTGTCCCGGACTGACCACGAACTTCTCCGGCGACTCCAGATCGCCGACAACCTCAAACTGCCCCGACAGAAAAACCTGACCTTCCTTTAAATCTGCCCATAACCACTCTCCCGCCTCAGACTCTGGAATACCCATTTCCCGGACATATGTCCCGGGGTAAACGAGACATTCCTCCTCCTCGCCCCAATCATTCTTCCCGTCATAGAACTCTTTCACCCCTTTAGCCAAAGGACTGATCAGCAGACGGATCAGGTCGTCCGCCAACTTTTCATCAACCGTGAGCCGCCACACCGGCACATTCTCTCTTGATTGCTCTGCTCCCATTCTCTGCCTCCTTGTACTATATGTTCGCTGACCTAAAAAAATTTCCTCGAAAAGATGTCCGATAAGGCTTATATTATAAAGGCGATGCGGCGGGCTTATCGTGTTGTAAGTTAACTACCGTCGCCAAAAAAGCTGTGCACGAACGCTTTGTTCATTAGAACTTGAAGCTATCGTATTGTCCCAACTTAATCAGCATCGCTCCCTTTTCGACCCGGAAGACAATCTCGTCAGCATCGGCGCTCAATGCACACCTGTAGATCTCATTTTTACTCTCGAGGGTGACCGTTCTATATTTTGCGGGACCTACAACGTCGTCACTTAATTGCTTGCCTTCCTTAAAGTAGTTCCGCGTGCATATCGATACCCCGCTATCTAAATTCACAAATCTCGTCTCGATAGCGTCGTGTCCCTCCACCAAATACCAGAGTTCTTCCCCCGCAGAAACACTCCGCTCGACCATCTCGTAATATTTCGCCGTGACCGCGACTTCGCCTTCGCTGATCCGGATGACGACCTCGTTGGCCTCCCTGGGCGTTTCATGGAGTCTCGCACAGATTACCCCTCCTGCTGCGAAGTTATTATACATCGAGGGATCTTTTATCGGCTTGCCATCGAGAAAGGGAATGGCCTTGGCCATGGCTCCCGCCTCGGTTTTGCTCTTCCCCTTGACCCAGATTGACTTGCTAGGTTCCACTCGTACCCTGATCATCTCCCCGGTGGGCATGTCACGCTCAAATGGCGGCTTCATGACAGGGGCCGATGGAACCTCTTTCGCCCAATCCGGCACATCGATCGGTTTCTCCCCGGGCTCCTCCCACTTCGTGTATCCAGACGGAACTTGAAAAAGGGAATCGTCCACGGAACCTTCCTGGATGTTGGTTAGCTCCATAAACTTGTTTTGCTTGACATGGTTAACAATTTTGATGGGGAATTCGAGCTTTTGTGAAACCCATCGGGTCATCACATCTTGGCCTTGCATTGAGATAACGTACTTGCTGCACTCGTAGCCGTTCACCGTTTCCGTCCCCAGCGGTTTGCTCTCACCGATGGAGACCGTATACTTGAGGCTCTGGAATGGGTCGTTCATGAGGCTCATGGGGTCATCTGCCTCCATTTCCACGTACATTTTCTCGTCGGGCACCACGACCCGGGTCACGCCGGCATCCTGGTCAACAATGATGACAATTTGCTGACCATCCTCCTCGAGTTCCATGCGGTACTTCGAGTCTTTGACATAAATCTTGCCCGATTTGATCTGTTCCCCATCGTGCTCATTTATGTCCGCCGTGAACTGGGCGGCAAAGGCTGGAATAGAGCAGACGACCAGTGCCGCCATTCCAACGAGCCATCCGAATGCCGTCTTTTTCTGCATAATTCTCCCCTTTCTTGTTAGTGATTGTATACCGTCGTAATGTCTCGCTATAAAAAGGAACGGATATATCTTGAATTAACAAAGTAGAACCTATGCGATAGTTTTTTACTCGTCGTAACTCAGCTTTTGGCGGGGTAAACTCCGTGGGAAGATCCCGCCAGAGGCAGGAACAAATCGCCTTTAACCTGTCTGCCCCCGCCAAGGCGGGGCAGGCGACAGGTAGATAGGATTATCCATATGGATCCGTATGGACAAACACCCCACTTTTTAATTTCACCTCCACCCTGTAATCCACTGCTATATAAGGGATTGCAAAGGCTATTTTGCTAAAATCTCCATTTTTGACCTGTTTCTACCACTTTTAGATTCCCAAACCTTCAGTTTTGTGAAGCCCTGATTTAATTTTTGTCCATATACACTGCTTCATTATAAATATTCAAAGAGAAATTGAGAAAATTATTTCGGCTGACTTGTCTAAATCTGACAGGGTCGGATATCATGTAGTTTAGAACAATTTAGTATACTACAAAAATGCTGTTTTGTCAAGAAAGAAATTTACCACACCAAGCGTAAGGCGTTAAGCATAGGGGCGAACAGCCGTTCGCCCATACAGCGTAAGATGTATCTATCAAGGTGGGAATTTATGCGGATTTTACGATGCCCTCATCCGTGATGAAACCCGTGATGAGGCTTGCCTCTGTCACATCGAAGGCGGGATTAAAAACGCGCTCATCGGGTGCGACCCTCTTATCCGCGATCCCTCTCACCTCGTCTCCATCCCTCTCCTCTATCGGAATGTCCCGCCCCGTCTCTATTCCCTCGTCAAAGGTACTCTTTGGCGCCGCGACCCAGAAAGGAACACCATTCCTTTTCGCGAGGACGGCGAGCGAATAAGTGCCTATCTTGTTCGCCGTATCGCCATTTTTGGCGATCCTGTCGGCACCAACTATGCAGAGGTCTACTTTTTTACTCTTCAACACCCATCCCCTCGCGGAATCACAAATAATGGTAACGGGTATGCCGTTCTTCGAAAGTTCCCAGGCGGTCAGTCTCGCACCCTGCAGGAGCGGTCTCGTCTCGGGTACATACACGGTCACATCCTTTCCCCCTTCTCTCGCACGATAAACGGGGGCAAGGGCAGTTCCCATTCCGGATGTTGCGAGTGCCCCCGCATTGCACTGGGTCATAATGATACCGCCATCGGGTATGAGCGGCTCACCATAATTGCCGATCCCACAGCACATCTGCATATCCTCTCTGTGTATCCTCTCAGCCTCCTCCGTGAGTAGATGAACGAGCTCCCTTACAGTAGTAACATCAGAATGCAACACATTTTCCATCCTCCCAAGTGCGTAGAAGAGGTTGACCGCGGTCGGGCGCGTGTCCGCAAGTAGTTTTATATCCTCCAACATTGCCCGTTTAAACTTTATCATATCATCTTTTCTGTGTGCGAGAGCGGAGAGCACGACACCGTACGCCGCAGATACCCCGATAAGTGGTGCTCCCCTCACGACCAGCCGCCTTATCGCATCTGCCATCTCTTCGGGTAACGAGAGTTTTCTGTATACCTCCTTGAATGGCAGGAGGGTCTGGTCAAGCACCCGAACCGTCTCACCATCAAATGATATCGTCTTGAAGTTCATAGCCTTTTTCCCTCCCACGCCTGCCTGACGGCAGGCAGGAAGGACACGGAGAACACGAAATCCTTCTTATCTTTTCTTATCATTTTTATACTTTATATTTTTGGTGTATTCCGTGTACTTGGTGGGCTATACCATTTTTTCTCCCACGCCTGCCTGCAGGAAGGACACGAAGAACACAAAATTATTTTGGTAATTGTAAAAGTTTTGACGCTAAATTTTATTCTTATTGCTTTCTTAGCAACTTTCCGGCGTGCAGTTTTCTGTGTCAGGTCACAGACTCGTCCCTACGGATCCGTATGGATATGGGAGGTAACTCCTGACATCACGAGCTAAAATTTTTTTAACAGGGACTCATAAATTAGTTTGTCTCTTGTAGGTCTCTTACCTGCCTACCGTCAGGCAGGCAAGTCACTGTTTAACTTTTTCTAACTTCTTAGTATCAAATGTTTTATAATCGCCTTATTTATTATATGTTATTATTTTTGGTGTATTTCGTGTACTTAGTGGGAAAATTAAATTCTACACATCACGAATCCCGTGATGAGCTTTGGATAGAAGTCGGTGGATTTCTGTGGCATCGCGTCTCTCTTTTGGGCGATTTGCCTCACCTCATCTATTCCTGTCGGCGGGAGTAAGAAGAGCATCGAGAACCTTCCACTATCTACCCCCTTTATTCCCTCTTCCGCATGCCGCAGATATTCTATGTTCTCCTTTCTCGCTATACTCTCCCTCGATAGACCAAGTATCCCCTCTATTATACAGGAATGGAGCACCGTTACATCGAGATTTTTGTACTCCTCACTCCTCCCGGCTTCGACGAACTTATCCACGACGCCCCCATCTGCAAGTTCCAATCTATAAAACTCTCCGTCCATATATAGACCGAATGTATGCCTCTTGACATCCAGGGATTCGAGCGAATCCCTCCTCTCCACGAGGAAGTAGTTATTCAATTCCCCAAGAAACTTGTCTTTTTCAACCTTGATATTATACAATGCTCGATGAGTCGGAAGTATGACAAGTCCCTCATCGGAGGTGGATACAAATGTTATCATAACATATCCCGCATCCGGGTTTTCCTTGCTGTAGTTTAGTGCCGTCTCGTACCTGTGGTGCCCATCTGCAATGAGAAGGGACTTATCTGCCATAAATTCAGAGATCTCGTTTATTATTTCACCATCTGCAACCTTCCACATCCTGTGTATTACCCCCTTCTCGTAAGATTCTTCCACCTCGATTACCGGCGGCAGCGAGGTTAAGGGTGCGAGAAGTTCGGTGATAAAGTTCTTCTCGTCCGGATACAGCATAAATATCTGCCCGAGATGGGTTTTTGTTGCCCTCAGGAGATTCAACCTGTCCTCTTTCGGCTTTGAAAGCGTCCTCTCGTGGGGTAGAACAACACCCGTTGAGAAATCTTCCAGCTTAAGGACTGCACAGAAACCCTTCCTCGTCTTTCTCTCTCCCGTTGGCGCGGTAAACTCCTGATGATAAGGATATATACAGGGCTCTTTATCTCGCACGAGAATACCATCCCTGAGCCACGCCTCGAGATATGCCCCCGCCCTTTCGTATTTACCCGGACCGTCGCGGGGCAGTATCACCCTTGCAATATTGTAATCACTCCTCTTATAATACGTTTCCAGCATTTGAGGTTTTATCTTGTCGTACGGTTGTGTAACCACATCCCCTATATTTACCTTTTCTGCATTGTACCTCGCTCCTATAAATGGTTTCAAAACTGCCATAAAACCTCCTTAAAATTTAATCAGTATTGTCAAAAATCTTTTCCCTATTTTATCTTAACCATAGTCTACTTAAGGAATTACCCAAACCAGCATAAAATAGAATTGAATACAATGTCTCTGGTTCTTTCTGTGAAAATAATATCTTTGGCTGTTCTGAAAGTAATAAAGTACACACACCCAGGAGATTGCCAGTGAGGGGGGTTTCTTCTATAAATTTTGAATTCCGTCACAGGCTGGAAGCCTGTGCTACCAGAACCTGTGCCACCAGATTGTGTTACCATTTCATCTTTCGTATTCTATTTGTCACTACCATTTAATTGAAATCAACCGCAGAGAACAACAAGGAATTATCTTTTTACATCTCTACAGATATTTTTTAAGCCCCTCCTCCCCCATCTCCGCAATGAATTTCTTTATCCTATCTATGTGAGATTTCTTGCATATAAACAGCACATCCTCACTATTCACCACCACCAGGTCGGAAACCCCAAAAAGGGTGGTGATGCCGCTCTCATTCGATAAGATACAATTACTCGAATCCCTGACAAACGCCTCGCCAACTATTGTATTTCCATTCTTATCTCTACCGAGAAGCCTTTCAAGCGACAGCCAGGAGCCAACATCGTCCCAGGTAAAGTCTCCCTTTAAAACGGCGGTTTTATGTGAGCGTTCCATAACTGCATAGTCTATGGATATTGCGGGGAGACTCTCGTATGCCTCTGCAAGTTCCTCGCCCACCAGCTGCTGGTCCTGATTGTTGAAGAGTTTCTCCGCTATATACGGGGCATGTTTCTTGATTTCGCCAATTATGGTCTCTACCCTCCACACAAACATACCCGAATTCCACAAAAACCTCTTCGCTTTGAGGAATTCCATTGCCCTCTTCTTTGTCGGTTTCTCTTTAAAACTCTTCACTTTGAAAATTCCACCTTCTATCTCCTTTCCAAGTTCAATATATCCATATCCCGTATCGGGGCGGGTTGGGGTTATACCAAAAGTAACGAGCCAGTTATCCTTCGCCACCATTATTGCCCTCTCAATGGACGCCGTAAACTTCTTGTTCTCTTTTATATAGTGGTCTGCCGGGAGGCATATCATAATGGCATCGGGGTCTTTCCTGTACAGATAAGAGGCGGTATAGGCAATTGCCGGGGCAGTATTTCTTCCAAAGGGTTCCAACAGGAGGTTCGACCCCTTGATGCCCGAAAAGAGATTCTTTATCGCATCACGCAGCTCAGATGTGGTCACGATCACCACATTTTCGAATGGGACTACGGGAAGAATGCGCTCTATCGTCTCCTCCAGCATCGTTTTATCTGACACGAGGGACAGAAGCTGCTTCGGATATTTCTCTCTCGACCTGGGCCAGAACCTCTCTCCCCTTCCCCCGGCAAGTATGACGGCATATATCATAATATCTCCCTCGAAAAACAATAAATGGCGAATGGTCAATCGTGAACCCGTTATCCTTTTCTCTCATTCATACATTTGATGATAACAGAGAACAGTGGTATGAGAACCTCATGTCTTCCGACTAAGATAAACTCTTTACCCTCTCCCGTCCTCTCAACCACGTTCTTAATTTCCCTGTATGTCGGCATCATGTCGAAGTTCGCCCTCGTGAATTTCTTCGGAAGTCCGGTGAGATTTCTCGATGCGTTGAGTGCTTTCAGGAAGACCTCCGGCAAAATCACGGCCGAACCGAGATTCACAACGGCACCGCCTTCGAGAAGTGGCAGAAATCCCATCAATCTTTTAAAGTCACTGAAACTCGCCTCTCCAAAAGCACTGCCGTCCATCTCGGGATGCTGATGAATAATATCCGCCCCTATCGCGGTGTGCACTGTAACGCAAATACCCATCTTGTAAGCCTGCCAAAGGATGCTCTTCTCTCTGAACTCTCCCAAAACCTCCTCTACCTTCTCGCACAGAGACTCACCGATACCACACCCATCGGATATGGCGGAGTTCATAAGCGCGGCAGTTTCCCTCGCAACCCCAAACATTCCCTTATCGAGACCCTCTTTCACATCCTCCGATGTCTCGCCAAATACGGCAAGTTCAAAGTCGTGTATGGACGCCCCGCCATTCATCGCCACAAAATCCACAAAACCCTCTTTCATGAGGTCTATGATAATGGGTGAGAGCCCGCACTTCACAACATGTCCACCCATCATCCAGAGGACCTTTCCCCCACCCGCTTTTATCTCAATCAGTTCTCTCGCAAGACACTTGAGGTCCTTTGCCTGAAGGATGTCGGGTAGACTGTCTATGAAGTCGCATAAGCTATCCTCTCTCTTTACCGAACGGGCGAGGTGAGAGATATTAACCTTGCTCTTCCTATCCCTTATGGAGATGCGTTTCAGCTTTGTGAGATCGGGCTCTTTCATCTGTACTCCTTCGCCTCTTCCTCCCCTCGCAGCACCCTCAATGCACCCTGAGCCAGAGCGAGCATCTCGTTCTCGCCGGGGTATATGAGGACGGGCGCTATAAATTCAACCCTCGCCTTAACCCAGTCAGTTAAAAGCCTCGAGTTTGCAACACCACCAGTTAGAACTATGTATTCTACCTCTCCCTTCAGCACCGTCGCCATCGCCCCGATCTCCTTTGAAATCTGATAAGCCATTGCCTCATAGACCTTTCTGGCGTAATCGTCTCCTTCCTTTATCCTCAGCACGACTTCATCGGCAGAGTTCGTCCCGAGGTACGCAACCAGCCCACCCTCTCCAACGAGCCTCCTCGAAAGGAACGACTTCGTATACTTTCCGCTCGTACACATCTCGAGGAACGCACTTATTGGAAGAGTGCCCGATCGCTCGGGAGAGAAGGGTCCCTCCTGTATCGCATTGTTTGCGTCTATCAACCTTCCTTTCTTTACGGGACACACGGACATACCCCCTCCAAGATGCGCAACAACGAGATTCAAATCCCCCATTTTTCTCTTTTTATCCCTTGCCACCCGCCTTATACACGCCTTTATGTTGAGTGTGTGTTGGAGGGCAATCCTCTCAATCTCGGGTATGCCAGAAAATCTGGCAAGTTCTTCGAACTCGTCAACCGACACGGGGTCGACAAAGTACGATGGAACACCAAACTTTCCCGCAATATTATGGGCGAGGACCGCACCAATATTTGATATGTGCTCTCCCCGTACCTTCCCATTCATTATATCCTTGAGTAATCTTTCATTTATTCTGTAAGTTCCGCTTTCCAGCGGCTTGAACAACCCTCCCCTTCCAACGACTCCATCGGGTTTTATCCCCCACTTCTCTATCTCTCTCTCAATATCATTTCCCCTCATCTCCACCTGTTCAAGCGCCGTTTTCTTATCTTTGAGGGCATCTCTGTCATATCTTATTATGTTTTTCCTAACCTCTTCCCCATCCTCAAACACGGATATCTTTGTAGATGTTGAACCCGGATTTATAGCGAGAACATACATAATACCTCCCTATCTGCCCCTCCTCTCGTAAATCTTCGCCTCTTCTTCTCCCCTCAACACCCGCAGGGTGGATTCCACGATCGCCTCAAGTTCGATAGAACCCGGGCATACCACGACGGTGGCATGGGGGGATATGTATTCAGTGATAAGCGAAACGAGAAGTTTTGATTTGCTTCCACCGCCGGTAAGTATCACCGAATCTATCTTTTCACCGCAGACCATAAATCCACCGATGGACTTGGCTATACCGTACGCCATAGCCCTGAAGATGTAATCCGCCTTTTTGTCGCCCCTCTTAATTCTCTCTTCAACATCCTTCATCGATGATGTGCCGAGCCATCTCATGAGGCCCCCCTCCCCGTATGAAAACCTTATCATCTCTTCCTCCGTATACCTGTTAGAAAAGCAGAGTTTGGTGTAATCGGGAGTTGAAAGACCACCACACGCCTCGGGTGAGAACGGACCGCTCTGTCTCGCATCGGCCACATCACGGATCTTCCCCCCTTTCACGAGGTTGACCGTGAGACCGCCCCCCATATGGACCACGATGAATGTGGCATCCCCAAGCGGCTTCTTCATCTTCTCCGCCATCTTCCTCGCCTGCGCCCTCACATTCAGTGAGTGTGTTCTTCCCGACCTCGGTATATCTGGAAGTCCCGACACCCTTGCGAGTTCCCAGAGTTCGTCCGTAGATATCGGGTCAACCGTATATGCGGGAATGGAGAATCTCTTCTTTATATCGTAGGCAATAAGTATACCGAGATTTGCGGCATGCTGGGCATCTACCCTGCCATTCCTCACATCATCCACCATACTCTTGCCGACCTCGTACACGCCGCCCTCCATCGGGTGAAGTATACCACCCCTCGATGAGACCGCATCGATCTTCTGAAGATAGCTGCCAGCACAGTTCTCGATGCAACCCTTTCTCATCTCGAACTGGGCGAGGACCGGAACCGAAAGTTCATCCTTTGTGTGTTCTATCTTCTTCCTCAATATCGGTCCCTCATCCTCGAAAACACCGAGTTCTGTAGATGTAGACCCGGGATTTATAGCGAGAATAAGCATAACCTAATAATTGACAATTGACGATTGAAAATTGAAGATTGACCAATGACTATTGACTACTGACAATTGACGATTGAAAATTGACGATTGACTAACAACTAATCTCCATCACCTCCTCACTGCCCTTACATACCCGAACTTGAGATCCACACGGAGGATGGCGGGAACCATATGCTCATCGTAATACAGCGTCAATCCCTCCCCTCCAAATACCCTTATGCCCTTCACGACGGGGGTTGCAACGAGGTAGGTTTCACCACCTATTTTCTCCTCACCTACGGGTACAACTATCTCTCTGTTTTTCTTGCCATCGTGCACCATCAGCATAAGGGTATCCCCTGAAGACGGTGAGAGCATCCTGATGTAATAAATAAGTGAGAATATATCTCTTGCATGCCCGGAGAGCTCAACTGTATCCCTATCATTATATACGGCAAATCGCCTGTAATGGTAGAACGCTATCTTTCTGTGTCTTTTATATTTACCCTCGTCTATCCTTGCCTCATAAAGGAGTGGCTTGAATGTGGTATCGACCCAGACCTCGTATCTATCGTCGACTCTGTATATGTGGGATATTCCCTCGTTGGTCTTCTGCACGCAGGTAATCTTATATATGCCATTTGTCTCTTCGAGACAGAGCCTTATCTCTCCCGCGGGGAAGGGTCCGAACTTGGCATCGTATACGAGTTCCTCGGGCACCGGAATGAGAGAGAACAATATATTCAAAAGAATCATATGGGTTGTCTTCCCACGAAAGACACGGAAAACACGAAATCTTTTTATTCATTTTCATTATCCCAGAATATGCATTAACCACAGATGGGCACAGATAAACACAGATTACATAAGGATCTTCAAGAATATGAGCTTTTACCTTTTGGGTGAAAAACAGGTTTTGAATTTAATTTTTGTAAATTCTTTTAACCTATCTTGTGCTCATCTCGCCTGCCTGCCGGTAGGCAGGTGTAATCTTGTGGTTTCTTAACGCATAATTTAGGATTATTTTTATTGCCTGTTTTTTTCGTGTTTTTAGTGGGCGGAGTTTTCTTCCGTTCTTAACTCTACACCTTATGCCTTTTACTCCCCACTGTCTCTGATCTTATGTCTGTAGTCTGTTGTCTTCAATATTACTTGATCACACCGTACTTCTTGCCAATTTCCACAAAGGCATTTATGGCGCGGTCGAGGTGTTCTTTTTTGTGGGCGGCGGAGATCTGCACCCTTATTCTCGCCTGTCCCTTTGGAACAACCGGGTAGGAGAAACCTATCACATATATTCCCTTCTCAAGCAGGTCATCTGCAAAATCGTGGGCGAGTTTTGCGTCGTTTTCGTATTTACCAAACATTATGGGAACTATGGGGTGTATACCCGGTTTTATGTCAAATCCCGCCTCCGTCATCTTCTCCCTGAAGTATTTTGTGTTTTCCTTTAGCCTATCCCGCAGTTCTGTGGTCTCTGAAATAAGATCGAATGCGGCAACTTCGGCAGCCGCTATGACGGGACAGAGTGTATTGGAAAAGAGATATGGCCTTGACTTCTGTCTGTACATCTCTATGAGTTCTTTCCTCCCCGCAATAAAACCGCCCGATGCCCCGCCCATTGCCTTTCCAAGGGTGCTTGAAATGAGGTCAACTCTACCCATCACACCTCTATACTCAATGGATCCACGACCCGTGTCCCCAAGAAATCCGGTCGCGTGTGAATCATCAACGAGCACGAGTGCCTCATACCTATCTGCCAGGTCACAGATTTCGTCTACCTTTGCGATATCACCATCCATTGAAAAGACACCATCGGTGACGATGAGCCTGTATCTGGAACTCTTTGCCTCATTCAGCTTTACCTCGAGGTCTTGCATATCCATGTGATTAAATATAAACCTCTGTGCCTTACACAGCCTGATACCATCGATGACAGATGCGTGGTTCAGTTTATCGGTGAAAATGGCGTCTTCCTTACCCAGAATAGGTTCGAATACGCCGGCATTGGCATCCATACAAGCAGCATAGAGGATAGTATCATCCACTTTCAAAAACTCCGCAATCTTTCTCTCCAACTCCTTGTGAATCTCCTGGGTGCCGCAAATGAACCTGACAGAAGACATACCATAACCCCATCTATCCAGTGCCCTATGTGCCGCCTCGATAATTTTGGGATGGGAGGAGAGTCCCAGATAATTGTTGGCACAGAAGTTGAGCACCTTTTTATCGGGTTTTACTCCTATCTCCGCCCCCTGAGGGGATGTAATAATTCTCTCATCCTTATACAAACCCTGCTCCTTGAGGGACTGCAGCTCTTTTACAAGGTCATTTTTTATCTTGCCGTACATGAAACCTCCCCGTTGAAGTAAACAGTTAATAGCTGTGGCTGGCTGTAGAGTACCTGATTCACGCGTCGTAGGGTCATTAAAAGGGTAAACAGCCAATGACCTAATTACATAATCCCAAATTATGCGTTAAGAAACCATTCACCCTGTGAAATAATTTATTTCACAGGGCAGGGATTACACCTGCCTACCGGCAGGCAGGCGAGATTATCATCTCAAGATCCGTATGGACAAGATATTTTAAAATAAAGAACTTATGCACAGCATCCGTATGGACAAAAATTAAATAAAAGTCATCTTTTCACCTAAAAGGTGAAAACAGACATTCTTAAAAATTCCTATATTATCTGTGTTTATCCGTGATTATCCGTGGTTAATGCATATTCTGGGATAATAACTTAATAATTGTGTCTTCATCTGTGTCCATCCCCGCCCCGCACCTACCTGCCTGACGGTAGGCAGGTGCATAGGTGCGGGGTGAATGTCCATCTGTGGTTTCTTAGTAATACCAGTGATGATACATAAAGGGAAAACTAAACAGAAATTTAAAGAACCCCAGTATGACGATCATCCAGAGAAAAGATGTCGCTATCGCCACTATCCCACATATAAGACCGGCAAGCGCCATACTCTCTCCCTCAAGACCCGTCTCTGCTTCCCTGATCATACCCCTTGCCCTCACTCCAAATATGATTGCGAGAATTGCAAGAACAAACCCAAAGAAGGGTATAAAAAAGGCAAGTATACCACAAACCAGGGATGCAATTGCCAGACCCGGAGTCTCTCCGCGTGAAGTAGAAACACCCACCGTATTTATCTTATGGTCTTCCATAACCCCCCCAATATTTTTACATCGATATTATTAAACTCTTCCCTCTTCTTTCTTCCCTCTTCTCTCCTCCCTCTTCTCTCATCTCTGTGCCCTCTGTGGTTCTTTATCTTTCACGCCAGTCCTCTATTCTTAAGACACCTCTATCACCTTTGGAGTAGGCAATATCAAATCTTTTATCAACTGCCAATGTGCCCTTCCCCGTGATCGGGATACCCATGAGTTTATAACCGCTATTATCCCTTTCGAGTTTTGCGTTCATGGTAGCGAGAATTGGCTTTGGATTCCCCTCCCCGTATGGGGACAATAACATTAGTTCATCGAAGAGCTCGCAAGAGAACTCGTCCATATCGACGACTACATCAATTTGCAGTATATCATCCCTATCGATCTTACTTTTATATTCGACCATAGATGCTTCTTTCTTAAATAATCCTATGTTCTCTTCTCTTATCGAAAATCCCGCAGCGGGCTTATGCCCGCCAAAACCTATAAATAGTTCCTCGTTCTCAGAAAAAAATTCTACGAGATTAAAGTCAGAAGGTGCTCTTCCTTCTCCAACATAGACATCGCCCGATTTGTGACCTATAAGTATGGCGGGTCTTCCCGTTTCCTTTACCAACCTGGATGCGCAGCTCGCCAAGAACTGAAACGGAACATCGTCCAGGACGATTATGCCATTCTCACTTACCCTTCTCACACACTCCCTGTATACAACCTCAAACTCCTCTTCAAATACACGCTGGGCATTCAAAAGCCTTCCGAGAATCTCCCTGGCTACATCGACACGATCGGACAAGAAAAATCTCATAAGTGGATTCTCAACCTCCATCCCTCTTCCAGCGGAAAGCACGGGAGTAACCTTCTCAAATACCTCTTCAACAACCGGTTCGGTGACTCCAATTACCTCTCTTATCGCCTGGACAAAGGACTGTTTGACATTTTGGAATGCCTCGATGCAGGTCTTCACGAGTATTCTATTTTCTCCCAAGAGAGGAACGCGGTCGGATATAGTTCCAAGTAGTACCAATGGAAGCAGGTCTCTTCTCATACGGCAGAAGTCACTCGTTTCAATTCCAAGAATACGATTTGTCAGTCCCAGTGCAAGTTTTAGAGATACACCAACACCCGCAAGTTGCTTGAACGGATAGGAAGAGCCCTTCGGATTTAAAAATGCGAAGGAATTCGGCGGTTGTCTCACCTCGTGATGGTCTGTAACTATAACATCTATACCTCGTTCCCCGGCGTATCTGACAACACTCTCGTCAGAACTTCCGCAATCTACGGTGATTATAAGTGTCTCCCCATTTTCAAACGCCCCATCTATACGCTCCACGGAAAGCCCGATACCGTGAGTCGCCCTCCTCGGTATCCAGTATGACACACTCGCACCGAGGTCCCCCAGTACCTTATAAAGAACGGTGGTGGAGGTCATTCCATCAACATCCTCATCCCCCCAGACGAGTATCCTCTCTCTTTTTTTAATCGCCTCCTTTATTCTATCAACCGCTTTATCCATGTCGGGGAAGAGAAAGGGTGAATGAAGATGAGAGATGTTGGGCGAGAGAAATTGCCTTGCCTCATCAACATCTTCAATATTTCTCCGGTAGAGGATGGTTGCGAGAACAGCTGATATCCCGAGCTCCTTCTGAAGATGAGAGGTCTTTGGTCTATCTTTTATCTTCCATTTTTTCACCCTTTAAATATACTACAGAATTTCCATTTTGTCAAGAAAAAAATGAGGTGGCTGTGACTCACTTTTTCCTTGACAATTCCCCGTTTTTGTTGTATAATTGGTAACGGAGTAGATGTTTTTGTTAATTACAAAGACCATGGAGAAGATTACATCGGTTGCCATAGAAGACGAGATGAAACGCTCATACATCGATTATGCTATGAGCGTCATCGTATCCAGGGCAATCCCCGATGTAAGAGATGGCTTGAAACCCGTGCACAGGAGGATTCTCTATGCGATGCACGAACTCGGTCTCACACCGGATAAACCCTTCAAAAAGTCTGCAAGCGTGGTCGGCGAAACACTCGGCAAGTTTCACCCGCATGGAGACCTCGCCGTCTACGATGCGATCACGAGAATGGTGCAGGACTTCTCCCTGCGATATCCACTCATAGAAGGACAGGGAAATTTTGGTTCAATAGATGGAGACGGTGCCGCGGCATACAGATATACTGAGGTAAGACTCTCGAAACTCGCGCTCTATCTCCTCAAGGACATAGAGAAGAACACGGTTAATTTCATACCTAACTTTGACGGGAGATTGAAAGAGCCCGTTATCCTTCCCGCCTCCTTTCCCAACCTCGTGGTAAACGGTATATCTGGTATTGCCGTTGGTATGGCAACCAATATGCCTCCACATAACATGGGTGAAGTCATAGATGCACTTATTGCGATTATAAACGATCCGGATGCCGACCCACTTTCGTATATCAAGGGACCAGATTTCCCGACGGGTGGACTGATAGTTGGAAAGAAGGGCATTGTCGACTACGCACTTACCGGAAGGGGAAAGGTTATGCTGAAAGCAAAGGTCTCGATTGAGAAAACAAAAAAGAGAAAGACAATATGCATAACCGAAATACCTTATCAGGTGAACAAGTCCCTTCTTATAGAAAGGATAGCGGGTGTCATAAAGGAGAAAAAGATAGAATCAGTCACCGCCCTGCGGGATGAATCCGACAGGGATGGGATGAGGATAGTTATCGAACTCAAGAAAACGGCAAATGAACAACTCATATTAAACAATCTCTACAAGCACACCCCGATGAGAACTACATTCGGCGTAAATCTCCTTGCCCTCAAGTCGGGCGTACCCGCTACTTTTCCCTTAAAGGATATTCTCGTCTTGTTTCTTGAATATAGATATGAGGTAGTGGAGCGACGAACAAAATTTGAACTGGAACGTGCGGAGAAGAGGGCACATATACTGGAGGGGTTGAAGATCGCCGTAGATAACATCGACGAGGTCGTGGATATTATAAAAAAGGCAAAGACGACAAAAGAGGCGAAGAACAACCTTATGGAGAGGTTCGGTCTAACAGATATACAGGCTCAGGCAATACTTGATATGAAACTATCGAGACTGGTGGGCCTTGAAAGGGAGAAACTGGAAAGTGATTATATGGAGCTAATAAAAGAGATAGAGAGACTTCGCCTCATACTCTCGTCAAAAAGGGGAATTTATGCGGTGATAGAGCGGGAACTTCTGGAGATAAAGGAGAAGTTTGCCGACGAAAGACGCACGAAGATCGTGGAGCAAGAAGAAACGGAGTTTGAAGAGGAAGATCTGATTCCAAACACAGATGTCGTGGTTATACTTACCCAACGAGGTTATATAAAGCGCTGTCCACTGGACACATACCGGACACAGGCAAGGGGAGGTCGCGGTACATCCGGCATAAAACTCACTCCGGACGATGTTGTGTCACAGGTTATCTCCACAACAAATCACGAAAGGCTCATTCTATTTACCGAAAGGGGCAAGGCATTCAATCTCAAGGTGTATGAGATACCCGAGAAGAGCAGAATATCGCGGGGAAGGTCGATTAACAACCTGCTCGGTCTATCGGAGGACGACAGGGTGATAAGTGCCGTGTCTCCCACCGACAATATACATGCCGTTCTCATCGTTACGAAATTCGGTATAATTAAGAAGATAGACATAGAAAAACTTCGTCATATCCGGAGGAACGGTGTGATAGTGATAAAATTGAAGAAAAATGATGTCACCATAGGCGTTGAGGGCGTATCAAAGGACAAGGAGGTCATTCTCGCAACGAGAGGCGGTAAGGCATCCAGAATAAATGAGACCGATGTCAGAATGATGGGCAGGACCGCACGGGGCGTCATTGGAATGAGGCTTGAAAAGGATGATTATATAGTGGCTCTCGTCTCGCCGGATAAAAGAAAGCATCTCTTTACGGTCACTGAGGATGGTCACGGAAAGAGAACCAGGGTGGACAAGATCAGAAAGACCAGGAGGGGAAGCAAAGGAGTAAGGCTGATTAAAGGCACTGTGGCTGGCGTTGTTCCGGTTGATAATGACTCAGAAGTAATCTGTGTCACACAAAACGGACAGGTCATCAAGATAAAACTGAAAAGTGTGAGGATCATGGGAAGGGCTGCAAAGGGGGTAAAAATTATATCCCTGAGAGAGGAAGACAGGGTTGTGGCGGTAGATAGGATAGACAAATGAGGTCGTTATAATTGCAATAAAAAAATTATACACGAAGGTGGAATTCCCACCATGTGAGCTTTGTCCACGTCCGCAGAACAAGCATATCAGAATATCCGCCTTTCTTGATATTTCTTGGTGACTCAGCCTGTCCCGTGTAATGCAAAGCATTATTACACGGGATAAATCTTCGTGGTGAATTTCTTTCTTGACTGGATAGGGTTTGTCTGTGCGATTGCCGTACTGCTGGTCGTATCGAGGAAAAACCTGCCCCTCGCATTATTTCTGGGTGCTGTAACCCTCGGCCTCTTTACTCTCCCACCCTCACGACTGTGCACGGAGATTCTGCGGACACTGAAAGACCCCTCTGTCGTCCTCCTCGCCGTGGCAATGGGAATAATTCCGTTGATTGGCGGGGTTATGAAAGCCGGTGGAGAGGTAGACGGTGTCGTGAATAACTTCAGGGTCGGTAAAAAGGCGTTTCTTGCACTCACTCCCGCCCTGATGGGTATGTTGCCAATGCCGGGAGGCGCCCTCCTTTCGGCACCCATGGTCGAAAAGGCGGGAGTCGGAACGGATGACAGGACAAAGGTTGTAATAAATGTGTGGTTCAGACATCTCTTTATCCTCATATATCCCCTCTCCCCCGCCCTTGTTGCGTCGGCGAAGATCGTGGGGCTCACCGCCTACGATGTCATACCCTGGCTTATTCCCGAGCTTTTCCTCGCATCTCTCGTTGGTTATGTGTTTTTCCTGCGAAACATAAAGGGAAACCTCGATTATACCTCCCCATTCTCCATCAAGAATTTACTTATACCGTTGTGCGTTATTCTCACCGCTCCCATCCTGGATTTTTCTCTGCGATTTCTATTTGACTTTCCCGTAAAGGAGACCGCCACAATAATCGCCGTTTTCTCCTCCCTCGCACTCTCCATCCTCTTCAGTTCAAAGAGTCTGAATACAAGGGAAATAATTATTAAAGCAAAACCGTGGAACTTTGCATTAATAATAATGGCGATGTTCATCTTTTTAAATGTCTTTACTGCATCGGATACTGCCTCAAGGGTGGCATCCCTTTCGCTCTCGAGACTCGTCCTCTGTGTGCTTGCGGGATTTCTTCTTGGATTGGTAACGGGCAGGGTTCAGCTGCCCGCATCCATAATATTGCCCGTTTATCTCGTCACTTATGGTTCGATCTCACCCCTCGTGTTCTCCATAACTTATTTCAGCATATTCTGGGGATATATCGTTTCCCCCGTACATCCCTGTATTGTTGTAACACTCGAATACTTCAACACGGGGATGAAGGACTTCTATCTGCGTGTACTTCCTCCCGCCGCAATCATTTTCTTTTGCATATTCGCGGCATCGCTCTTTCTCTTTTGATAAAAGAACCCACAGAGGTAATATCAAACATAAAAAATCAAATATCAAAATTATCCATCTCAAGATCCGTATGGACAGGTCACAGACTCGTATGAGATCCGTATGGACATATAAAAGTGCAAAATTAAGGATAGAACCACGAAGGCACTAAGGCACAAAGTTCACAAAGAATAAGCAGTTTATTTAAAACCAACTAAATATTTTCTTTCTTGGTGTCCTTGCCTACCGGCAGGCAGGTTTGATTTTTCAGAATGTTTTTTCTTGTTTTTTAGGGTAGGTATAATGAATTTGGGGTTTTTCTGCTTACTGCATACTGCCCACTGCTTACTTGCATCCACAAGGGGGTTTTATGCAACTATTCCTGTTACCATTTATACTCCTCGCAACGGAGATAAGGCTTCCACCCGTCGAGGTTGGGAAGATGCCGCTCGACGAGACAATTAAAAAAAGGAGATCGGTACGAAGCTTCGGGAAGAAGGAGCTCACACTGAAGCAGCTCTCTCAACTCCTGTGGGCTTCACAAGGTATTACGGACTCAGCGAGGGGATTTCGCTCCGCCCCATCTGCGGGTGCGCTCTATCCACTCAAGGTGTACCTCGTGAAGGGAGACGGCGTCTTTGAATACATACCATCCTCGCATTCAATAGTAAAGAAGGTAGATGGTGATAAAAGAGGCGAGCTTTGCAGGGCAGCATTGTGGCAGAGTTTTATAGCGGAAGCACCCATGAGCTTTGTCATAACGGCGGTGTATGAACGCACCACCGTAAAATACGGCAAAAGGGGAATAAGGTATGTACATATAGAGGTGGGTCACTCTGCCCAGAACATTCATCTTGAGGCGGTTGCCTTAGGGCTTGCATCCGTTCCCGTCGGTGCATTCCAGGACGACGAGGTAAAAAAGGTGCTCTCCCTTCCTCTCTCCGAAGAACCACTGTATATAATCCCAGTGGGATATGCGAGGGGACGGTAATCAGCTTTTTCCCTTGACAAATTTCCATTTTTATCGTATAATATACGTAACTTAATTCTAACAAACTTGGAGGTCAAGATTTTGAACCAAAAATATAGGAGGTGAGAACATTGAGAAATCTCAAAATATCACTGGCGGTTTTTCTCCTCTCTTCGCTCTTCGTTGTAAGTTGCAGCAATCCCGTAAGTAGCGTGAGAAACGGAGTAACCG
>Ga0209121_10001375_pt1 | contig 25484 bp, 17 predicted proteins | sample Cruoilmetagenom3_FD_187292 | JGI IMG/M metagenome (GOLD analysis project Ga0209121, IMG submission 187292) | Oil polluted marine microbial communities from Coal Oil Point, Santa Barbara, California, USA - Sample 3 (SPAdes) (version 2) | ecosystem: Environmental > Aquatic > Marine > Oil seeps ... | reverse complement strand
TGCACCTTGAACTGGGCGGCAAGATGGTTGGCTTTGCCGGCTATGACATGCCGGTGCAGTTTGCTGGGATCATGGGCGAACACCAGCACACCCGCGCCAGGGCCGGGCTGTTTGACGTCAGCCATATGGGGCAGGTTTTGCTGTCTGGCGCGCCGATGGACCAGATCGCGCTGGCGTTCGAGGCGCTGGTGCCGATGAATGTGCTGGGGCTGGCTGAGGGGCGGCAGCGCTATGGCATGTTCCTGAACGAACGGGGCGGGATTCTGGATGACCTGATGTTTGCCAACCGTGGCGATCATCTGTTTGTGGTGGTCAACGCCGCCTGCAAGGAGGCCGATATCGCCCGGATGCGCGCCGCGCTGGAACCGGCGATCACCGTCACCCATGTGACCGACCGCGCGCTGCTGGCACTGCAGGGCCCGCTGGCCGAGTCGGTTTTGTCGGGGCTGAACCCGGCGGCGGCGGATATGCGGTTTATGGATGTGGCGACGCTGTCGCTGAACGGGGCAGAGTGTTGGGTGTCGCGGTCGGGGTATACCGGCGAAGACGGCTATGAAATTTCGGTGCCAGCCGATCAGGCCGACGCACTGGCCCGCGCCTTGCTGGCGCATCCGGATGTTATGCCCATCGGGCTTGGCGCGCGCGATTCCCTGCGGCTAGAGGCCGGTTTGTGCCTTTATGGCCATGACATTGACGAAACAACCCTGCCCGCCGAGGCCGGTCTGGTCTGGGCCATCCAGAAAGCCCGTCGGGCGGGGGGCGACCGCGCGGGTGGCTTTGTCGGCGCGGATGCGGTTCTGGCGCAGATCGCCGCGGGGCCTGCGCGCAAACGCGTCGGGCTGCGCCCCGAAGGGCGCGCGCCGATGCGCGAAGGGGTGGAAATTTACGCGACCGATCAGGGCGGCGTACCAATTGGGCGCATCACGTCGGGCGGGTTTGGCCCCACGGTTGGCGGGCCGGTGGCGATGGGCTATGTGCCCGCGGATATGGCTGCAACAGGTGGCAAGGTTTTTGGAGAGTTACGCGGCAAACGTCTGGCGTTAACAATAGAATCGCTGCCTTTTGTGGCCGCAGGGTTCAAACGCTGATTCAACCAAGGAAAGATCAGAGATATGAAATACACCGAAGAACATGAATGGTTGCTGGAAGAAGGCGATCTGATGGTGGTGGGCATCACTGAACACGCCGCCGAACAGCTGGGCGATATTGTGTTTGTCGAACTGCCCGAGGTTGGCGCCGAAGTGGTCAAGGATGACGAAATTGTGGTGATCGAAAGCGTCAAGGCGGCGTCCGACATCATGGCGCCGTTGGATGGTGAGATCGTTGAAGTGAACGAGGCCTTGGTGGAAAACCCCGGCCTGGTGAACGAGGACGCGATGGGTAACGGCTGGTTCTTCAAAATGCGTGTCGCGGATGCGGCGCCGTTGGATGATTACATGGACGAAGCCGGGTATAAGAAGTTTATCGGGTAGGGTTTGAGGCCACCGGGGGAGCCTCCGGCGGGGATATTTAAAGCCAGAAAAAGACACTTTGGTGCGCTTTTTGTGGTGCGTTGCAGTTAAGGGGAACCGTCATGACATACACGCCGATCGACTATCTGCCATATGATTTTGCCAATCGCCGTCACATCGGCCCCTCGCCGGTGGAAATGGCGGATATGCTGAAAGTGGTCGGTGCGGACAGTTTGGCGGCGTTTATTGATGACACGGTGCCTGCGGCGATCCGCCAGCAAAAGCCGCTGGATTTCGGCAAGGCCAAGTCAGAGCGCGAATTGCTGCATCACATGCGCATCACCGCGTCCAAGAACAAGGTTCTGACCAGCCTGATCGGGCAAGGCTATCACGGCACAGTCACGCCGCCGGTCATTCAGCGCAATATTCTGGAAAACCCCGCCTGGTACACCGCCTATACGCCCTATCAACCCGAGATTTCGCAAGGCCGGTTAGAGGCGTTGCTGAACTTTCAGACCATGGTTAGTGATCTGACCGGGCTGGAGATTGCCAATGCGTCCCTGCTGGACGAAGCCACCGCCTGCGCCGAGGCGATGACCATGGCGCAGCGGCTGGCCAAGTCGAAGGCCAAGGCGTTTTTTGTCGATGAAAACTGTCATCCGCAGAATATCGCGGTGATCCAGACCCGCGCCGCGCCGCTGAAGATTGAGGTGATTGTTGCCAGCCCCGATGATCTGGACCCGGCGGCGGTGTTTGGGGCGCTGTTCCAGTATCCGGGCACCCATGGGCATTTGCGCGATTTCACCGATCAGATTGCGGCGCTGCATGCGCAAAAGGCGATTGGGGTGATTTCGGCTGATCCGATGTCGCTGACCCTGCTAAAGGAACCCGGCGCGATGGGGGCGGATATAGCCATTGGCAGCACCCAGCGCTTTGGTGTGCCGATGGGCTATGGCGGGCCGCACGCGGCCTATATGGCGACCAAGGCGGCCTATGCGCGGGCGATGCCGGGTCGGCTGGTGGGGGTCAGTGTCGATTCCCACGGCAACCGCGCGTACCGTCTGTCGCTGCAGACCCGTGAACAGCATATCCGACGCGAAAAGGCGACGTCGAACGTGTGTACTGCGCAGGCCTTGCTGGCGGTGATGGCGTCGTTTTACGCAGTGTTCCACGGGCCGGAAGGGCTGCGCGCGATTGCGCAACGCATTCACCGCAAGACCGTGCGTCTGGCCAAGGGGCTAGAGGCGGCGGGGTTCCGGGTAGAGCCCGAGCATTTCTTTGACACCATCACGGTTGATGTGGGCCTGTTGCAGCGCGGCGTGCTGCAGGCCGCCGTACGCGAGGGGCTGAACCTGCGCCGGGTGGGCGACAGCAAGGTGGGCATCACTCTGGATGAACGCACCCGCCGGGCGACCGTCGAGGCGGTCTGGCGCGCCTTTGGCATCATCCTTGAGGATGACAAGCTGACACCGGAATACCGCCTGCCGGAAGCAATGCTGCGCACCAGCAGCTATCTGGAACATCCGATCTTTCACATGAACCGGGCCGAGACCGAGATGATGCGCTATATGCGCCGCCTGGCGGATCGTGATCTGGCGCTGGACCGGGCGATGATTCCGCTGGGGTCTTGTACGATGAAGCTGAACTCCGCGGCTGAAATGATGCCGGTCAGCTGGCGCGAGTTTTCCCAGTTGCACCCCTATGTGCCTGCCGATCAGGCGCAGGGTTATGCCGAGCTGATCGGCGATTTCAGCGACAAGCTGTGCGAGATCACCGGCTATGCCGCGATTTCGATGCAGCCCAATTCCGGCGCGCAGGGCGAATATGCCGGGCTGCTGACCATTGCCGCCTGGCATCGCGCACAGGGGCAGGGGCATCGCAATATCTGCCTGATCCCCACCAGCGCGCATGGCACCAACCCCGCCAGCGCCCATATGGTCGGCTGGAAGGTGGTGCCGGTCAAATCAGCGGATAACGGCGATATTGATCTGGACGATTTCCGCGCCAAGGCCGATTTGCACAAGGACAATCTGGCGGGCTGCATGATCACCTATCCCAGCACCCATGGGGTGTTCGAGGACACGGTGATCGACGTCTGCAAAATTGTGCATGATCACGGCGGGCAGGTCTATATCGACGGCGCCAACCTGAACGCGATGGTGGGTCTGTCGCGCCCCGGCGATCTGGGCGGTGATGTCAGCCACCTGAACCTGCACAAGACATTCTGCATCCCGCATGGCGGCGGCGGGCCGGGCATGGGGCCAATCGGCGTCAAGTCGCACCTGGTTCCGCATCTGCCGGGCGATCCCAGGGGCAGCAATGGCGAAGGCCCGGTATCGGCGGCTGCCTTTGGCTCGCCTTCGCTATTGCCGATTTCCTGGGCCTATGTGCTGATGATGGGCGGCGAGGGGCTGACACAGGCGACCCGCGTGGCGATCCTGAACGCCAATTACATCGCTGAACGGCTGCAGGGCGCGTATCAGGTGCTGTTTCGCGGTAAGACGGGCCGGGTGGCGCATGAATGCATCCTGGACACCCGCCCCTTTGCCGACAGCGCCGGGGTCAGCGTGGATGACATCGCCAAACGGCTGATGGATTGCGGCTTTCACGCCCCAACCATGAGCTGGCCAGTGGCGGGCACCCTGATGATCGAACCCACCGAGTCCGAAACCAAGGCCGAGCTGGACCGGTTCTGCGACGCGATGCTGGCGATCCGCGCAGAAATCCGCGAGATCGAAGAGGGGCGCATGGATGCCGAAAACAACCCGCTAAAGAACGCACCGCACACGGTCGAGGATCTGGTGGGCGACTGGGACCGGCCCTATAGCCGTGAACAGGGCTGTTTCCCGCCGGGGGCGTTCCGGGTCGATAAATACTGGCCGCCGGTGAACCGGGTCGACAATGTCTATGGCGACCGTCATCTGGTTTGCTCTTGCCCGCCGATGTCAGATTACGCCGACGCGGCAGAATAAGTACTGAGCCTGACCAAATGACAACTTCGTCGGGGAACTCAGTAGATCGGTTGTTCGGGAATGCCCCTCCGGATCGGGAGGGGCCGGAAAGCGCAGGACAGAACCGTCGCCACGCCAAGCCCGCCCGAAACCGGCGCGCTAGCGGCCATGGCCACGCAGATCAGCCGCCGCGCGCTAGGCCCGTGCGACAACGCTTTTCACTCCAGGGGGCGTTAACGGGTCTTATTCAACACGCGTGATTTTTCCGACAAAACTGTATCCAACCCCGTGAATGGTGTTGATAGGCCCCGGTTCGGTGTCATCGGGCGACAGTTTCTTTCGCAGCCGCATGATATGAACATCAATGGTGCGATCTCCGGCGAAACTGGCGCGTCCGCGCGCCGCGTCCAGCAACTGATTGCGGGTATAGACGGTATTGGGGTGGGCGGCAAAAAGGTGCAACAGTTCGAACTCGCTGGTGGTCAGGGCCACCTGTTCGCCGGTATCGGCCTTGTTTAACGACCGCTCGGCCGGGGTCAGGACCCAGTTGCCGAACCGGTAGCTGGGTGGGCGCGCCTGTTCGTGCTGATGATCCGTCGCATTGGCGCGCCGCAGGATCGTGCGGATACGCGCCAGCAGCTCGCGCGGCTCAAACGGTTTGACCATGTAGTCATCGGCCCCGAATTCCAGCCCGACCACGCGGTCAAATGTCTCGTCGCGCCCCGACAGCACCAGAATGGGCAGGTTGGATTTGGCACGCAGGTCGCGGGTGATATCCAGCCCGCTTTTGCCCGGCAGGCCGATATCCAGGATGCACAGATCCACGGGTTCTCGCGCCAGCACGCCCTGCATTTCACGCCCGTCGGATGCGCAGGACACCCGGTATTCCTGTTTTTCCAGATAACGCTTAAGGAACGAGGTGATTTGTGGGTCATCATCGACGACAAGGATCAGTTTTTTGTCCACCGCCATGTCCCCCGGTTCGGATTCGCTCTGGCAGAGTGTAACGATTGCACGGTTCTTTGCATCCGGTTTCTTAATAATCCCCGGCAATGATGGAAAAACCGTCAAGGTCCGGATAAGATAACCAGCAAATCCGAAAGGCCAGATGTGCTTCATAATCCAGCGAAAAACCGGGCAGGCCGACGACTGCGCACAATGCCAATCGCCCTGTTGGGCGCCGCAGTTCTGATGCTGATCCTGACCCTGATGATGGGCCTGAGTTCTGAGACCTCTTCGCGGTTTCGTCAGATCGAAGATGGCTGGCAGGACTATTCCAAGGACGCCGATCCGCGTGGCATCTGGATATCGGAAATCCGCGGCTATTTCGGTTATGGTGGCATGATCCACAACTTCAAGAATTATGTCCTGCGTAAGGATGCAAAATACGCCCGCGCCCTGGGGACCCAAACCGACCTGTTGCAAAAGGCCATCGGCGCTTATCTGAAGGCCGGGCCCAGCCCCCTTGAACGCGAGGCGTTGGCGCGCATTCGCAACGTGGTCGAGGAATATTCGCAAAACATCGACAAGATAACGCTGGGCATCCGGCAAGGGCTGTCGGCAGAGCAGATTGATGCAATTGTGCAGGTGGACGATTCCGACGCGCTGCGTGCCCTGCTGGCGCTTGAGCGCAACTGGCTTGACCAGCGCCAGCGAAATCTGAACGGAATTGTGGCCGCTTTGGCAGAGGGTGACACGCTGGTGCGATACCTGACCGGGGTGATGGTGCTGCTGACGGTCCTGGTCGGGCTGCTTGCCTTGTTGTTTTCCATTCTTGCTGGCAATGCCCTGCGCTCTAACGCGGCCCAGATTCGCGAGCTTAAGGCGCGCAGGCAGGCCGAGGAAGAAGAGCGCAAGCTGGCCTGGGTTGTGCAACAAAGCCCAACATCAATCCTGATTACCGACACTGGCGGTAAGATCGAATTTGTGAACCGCAAGCTTTTGAAAATGACCGGATACAGTGAGGCAGAGCTGGTTGGTCATTCGCCCAACTTGCTGAAATCCGGCCACACGCCCGAAGCCGCCTATCGCGAGATTTGGGAAGGCCTGCGCCACGGCACCCCATGGTCCGGCGTGTTCAAGAACCTGCGCAAGGACGGCAGCCATTACTGGGCCGCCACCAGCCTGCTGCCGCTGTTGGACGAGAACGGGAAGATCACCAATTACATCGGCTTGGGAGAGGATATTACCGAGCGTCGGCGGATGGACAAGCAAATCGCACAGGTGCAGAAAATGGAGGCCGTGGGAATTCTGGCAGGCTCTGTTGCGCATGATTTCAACAATGTTTTGATGACCATCATTGGCAATACTGAGCTGATAAAGCTGGAGGTGGAGGATATCGAAGCGGGCGAGGAAATCGCCGCTTCGGTCAACCAAATCGAAATCGCCTCGCGCCGTGCCCGCGCTCTTATTCAGCAAATGCTGACCTTCGCACGCCAACAACCGGGGCAGGCGCAGCGCCTTGATGCGCGTAAAGCGATCGAAGAAGTGCTTGAACTGATCCGCGTTTCCACCCCGGCGACGGTTCGAATCGACCTTGTCGCTAGCGACAAAGTCCTGGCCACAGACATCGACCCCACCGCATTTTTCCAGATTATCATGAACCTGTGCCACAATGCGGTCGAGGCGATCGGCGACCGTGGCGGGGCAATCACCGTCACGCTGGATCGTGTCGGGCCAGACGATGTGGGCGGGCTGGAACGCCTGCCATCGGCCGCCATCGGCAGCATCAGGATCATCATTCACGACAATGGGCCGGGCATTCCGCTGGACCTTCAGAACAGGGTGTTCGAGCCGTTTTACTCTACCAAGCCAGTGGGTAAAGGGACCGGGTTGGGGCTGGCCATCGTGCATAACTGGGTGGAAGAGGCCGAGGGGCAGGTGACCCTTGAAAGCTCGCGCGCCAACGGCACCACCTTCACCTTACTGTTCCCGCAGTTCGAATTGCAGCAAAGCCACGTTATCGCGCCGGATCAGCCACCGGGCGGGCAGGAACATATTCTGCTGGTCGATGACGAAGAGGCGCTGCTTTATACAATCCGGCGGATGATGGCACGGCTGGGATACCGGGTTGAGGCATTTTCGGATCCGGCGCTGGCGCTACGGGCGTTCAAAGCCAATCCGCAAAGTTATGATCTGGTGGCAACCGACATGATGATGCCGGGGATGAGCGGTGACGAGCTGATCATCGCCCTGCGTGACATTCGCGCGGATATTCCGGCGATTGTGATCAGCTCGTACCACTCCAAAGGCAACTTTCCACCGGGGTTCGGCAAGGTTCAAAAGGTTAGCAAGCCGGTCAATCTGGCCGATCTGGCAACGGCTTTGCGGCAGGTGATTGACGACACCGTCTGATCCGGGTCAACCTGTTTGTGACGCTTTGAATTGCGCATTCCCGGTTACGTCTTCTGCCACCAGCCGCGCGGTTTCATCTGCGCTGCTCAGGCAATTGGCAACCGATATGCCGCGCATGAAATTACCGGTGACAAACAGGCCCGGAACGCGCGCTGGCGTGGAATTCAGCGCCGCCACACGGGTGGGGTGCCCAAGTTCGTATTGCGGCAGACCAAGCGCCCAGCGGCGGGTGCGATGCATCATCGGTGCGCCTTTGATGCCCAGTAGGTCGGCCAGCTCTTTATGCACTTCATTCACCAAAGCCGCCTCATCCAGCCGGGCCAGTTCCGGGTTGCGCGCCCCACCGGCATAGGCCGAGATCGCCACATGGCCATCGGGCGCGCGGCCTTCATACATGGTCGACACGAATTGCGCGCCGGAAATGATCCGGGCGGGGTCTTTGGTCGACAAGAATCCCAACCCGTCCAGCGGATGCGCCACCTGCGCGCGTCGATAGCCCAGGAACACCACATTGACCGGTGGCGCGGTAATATCGCCAGCGGCAATGGCCGCGTCAGGGTCAAGTGGTTCCAGCAAGCTGGCGGCGACATGCGGTTGCACCGCCAGCACCACGGCGCGCGCCATCACGGCCGCCTGGCTGGTCTTCACCTCGAACCCTTGCAGTGTTTTGCGCAGGCCCGTCACCGTAACGCCGGTCTGTACCCGGGTGCCCAGCCTCTGCGCCAAAATGGTTGGAATGGTGCCAATGCCGTCGCGCCAGGAATAAAGATGGCGCCCCGGCTCGCTGCCTGTGCGCGCCTTCAGGATGGCGCGGATGATGGACCCGTGTTCCTGTTCCATCTCGGCCAGCCGGGCAAATGCGCCGTTGATCGACAACGCATGTGAATCCCCCATGAACAGCCCGGCCGCCATCGGCTCTATCACTTTGTCGGCAAATTCCCGACCAAACCGGCGGCTGGTAAAATCATGGATACTTTCCTCTGCGCCGTTCTTGCGGCGCGGGCGCACCGCCTCGAACAACATGGACAGGCGGGCGCCGGGTGACAGGTAATTCGACAATAAAAACCCGGCCGGACGGGCGGAAATGCCGGTCAGTCGGCCCTGATCGCGCAGGTAACGGTTTTTGACATCCGGGCCCAGGTCGCTTGCATTTCCCAGCAGGCCAAGCGCTGCGATATGTTCGCTTGCACCGGGAACGGATGCGTTGAACGTGGTCGGCCCGTGTTCCATCAGAAACCCATCGAACCGTTCGGAAATTGCATTGCCACCGGGGGTGGCCTGACGTTCAAGAAGTTGAACATCCAGCCCCTGTTGCATCAGGCTGTGGGCCGTTGCCAGCCCGGAAATGCCGCCGCCAATGACCACCACATCCGGCATCAGTCCCGCCTCTGCAGGTTGCGGATGAAGGCCGGTGGGCCTGCGTCGCCAAAGCGGCGTTTGGCCAGCAGGGTCAGGTCATCTTTGGTGACTTCATCGCGCCCTTGTTCGCGCACGTAATCCTCGGCCCGCCGACGGACCATCCGGCGCACGAAACCGGGGACGCGGGCGATATGTGTCTCGGCGCCCGGGGTCCATCGCATCGCGCCTGCATCCGGCATCATCGGTGTGATTACAGCGCCACCCGCAGGCTGATAAGTGCAAAGACTGTCCTCGCCCATCATGTTGCCACTGGCTGCCAGCGGACGGGCACGACAGCCACCGCACAGCTTTTGAAACTCGCAAACTCCGCAGCGTCCTTCCAGTTTTGGCACGCGCAGGGCGTTCAGCACCGGGGCGTCGTTCCAGATGTCCTGAAACGAATTATCCTTCAGGGATCCGGCAGAATTTTCCATGTAAGGGCAGGGGGTTACATCGCCGTTTGGCGTGACCCTTGCGTATCGCGTCGCCGCAATACAACCGCCTGCGTCATAGCCATGCGCAGCGGTGATTGGCCAGTCCGGGTCCATCTCGATAGCGATGCGTTTGAAATGGGGGGCACATTTTGCCCGTACCATCAGGCGTTTTTCGTTTCTGGCAGCCTGTGCCACCTTGCGCAGGACCTGATCGTATTTTTCCGCCGAAATGCCTGTGTATTTCTCACCCCGTCCGGTGCAGACCATAAAAAACACATTCAGAACCATCGCGCCTGCGTCACGTGCGAAGGCGACCATGCCATCGATTTCGCCCGCCGTTTCTTCGGTCGCGGAAAAATGGATCTGGAACGGCATGCCCGCATCCCTGCAGGTGTCGATCCCGGCCATGGTGCGGCCCCATGCGCCTTTCAGCCCGCGAAATTCATCATGCACCTGGGGGTCCAGAGAATCCACCGATATGCCCATACCAGCCACCCCAGCGGTTTGCAGGCTTGCGACGCGGGCAGCGGTCAGCGACATGCCGTTCGTGCCAACCACAACCATCAGCCCCAGTCCGCTTGCGTGTTCGGCAAGGTCTGGCAGATCGGGGCGCAGGGTCGGCTCGCCACCGGTCAGAACCACCATCGCCTCGGGGCCGACATCGGCAATTTCCCCCAGAACGCGTTTGATATCCGCTGTCGAAAGCTCATCTTGGCCGCCCTCGCGCAGATGGCGCGCATCCAGATAGCAATGCGCACAGGCAAGGTTGCACCTTTCCGTCAGGTTCAACGCCACAAGATAGGGGGCGTCTGCCCTGACCTCTGGCACTACTCTTTCCCCGGCTCAACCGGGCACATGGCCATACGCGAGGCGGCAAAGGCCTCGTCTTCGATCTGGCCATCTACCACTGTTAACCCACGGTTGCGGGCGAAATTTTCGATTGCGGCCTTGACCTGTCCGCGAAAGGCCTCGGGCACCCGTTGCAGGCGGGCCAAGGGGGCTGTGCGCCACAGGATTTCATCAGGACTTGATGGTTTCAGAGCGGCCTCAACCATAAAGGGTTCGACATGTGCGACCTCGACCAGATCCCTGGCATCCCGCCGGGCGGATTTTTCGGCCCGCAGGCCGATATTTTCGCGCACTTGTTCATCGGCGATCCCGTTCAGCATGGCGCGGGCATCTGCGGCCCAGTCCAGGCGTTCAAAGCTTTGCGCCACAGCCTTGTCCCCGCCGCCGGGCATCATCTTGGCCATCACCTCGGATACGAACCGGGTGGTGATAAAGGTGTGGCCTTCCTTTTGCGCGGCCCGGACCACCCCGATGCGGGCAATGCCGCGCACAAATTCTGGCGCGCGGTTGATCATTTCGCTGGCTTCGTCCGACCACATGATGGTCTCTTCGGCAACCACGTCCGAGGGGGGCAAATGTTCGACCTGTCCGACCCAGACGTGACAGGGCACCATACGCAACAGATTTTCGGTCGTGCCGCCAATATCCAGCCCGTCGTCGGCATGCACACCGGTCTTGCCCAGGACCAACAGGCTGGCCTTGTGTTCTTCCACATATTTCTTGATCGCCTGATAGGGTTTGCCAGCGACCAGATCACAAACCACCTCGACGCCTGCGTCCCGGGCAACTGTTTCAGCCACGTTCAGATGCGCCTGATAGATCTTGGCGATGCCGTCATCAATCAGCTCTTCGTGCAGTTGTTCCTGTTCCTTGAAGCGGAAAACCTTGCCAGCCTCTTCGTCCAGAACGGTCGATATCTTGTTGAAGGCGACATAGTGATAAAAGGGGTCATACGCGGCCACCACACGCACCGGCACGTCAAGTTTCTTGCCGATATCAAGCGCGGTCATCATCGCGCCAAAGGATTTGGGAGAACCGTCCATACCCACCACAATCGGCCCGTCGCCAATTGCCAGACGCCGGTCCTTGGCGACAAAAACATCCATGTTGGCGCGCCGCACAACCCGTTCGCAAACCGTGCCGATGGTTGACCCCGCAACCGCACCCAGCCCCAGTGCGCCAATGAATAAGACGTCATGGTCGCCCGTGTTCATTGCCTCAAGCAAGCAGGTATAATTCTTGCCCTCGGGCGACAGACGTTCGAACGGCACACCAGCCTTTTGCGCCACTGCGCTGGCGGCATCATGATAGCTGTCCGAGATCAGCCCCAGCCCCATGCCGATCAGGTCCTCATGCACGTCGCGCTGATGTTCCATCTCTTTTTCGCGCTGATAGCGCTCGGGTAACCCGCCCTCCATCTGCTTGAACCGCCGGTCATGCAGACGCGCGGCATAAGCATGGATACCGGTGATATGGCCGCTGGTCAGCCGCACGGCCTGGCGCATCGCGTTATTGGCGTAATCTGACTGATCCAATGCCACCAGTATCCGCCCCAATGCGACCGGTGCGGCACCAACGGAAGCGTCGTCACCCTCATCTATTGCCAAATTCAAGTCCATGCTCGCCTACCCATCCGTTGCACAGCGAAATCCGACAAATTCCGCGTAAGTGTTTGTATAATCCCACATTCTGTTGCTTGCAGCCGTCATATGGGGCCGCCCATTCCAGCTGTTTCCCTTGATATAGGCACAAGGTTCGCCCGGAATGCTGTCATCCACCTCTTCGGGCGGAACACAGAACTCGGGCAGCACACCGCCATTTGCCACCGTCAGTTCGGCCAGCAGGGCGCGCATTTCGGGCGTTGCCTGCCGGTCCAGAACCACATTGTCGCGGCAGACACCGGCGCGCGCGGTGCGCGTATCGGCCACCCACTCCGAGACATTTCCCGCCATGCCACGCACGCCATAGGGGCTGATGTCATCCTTGAAACCGACCACCGAAACCGGAAATTCGCCGCTAAGATGGGCGCGGGTCAGGTCCGTATCCTGCCCCCAGGGATATGTCTGCCCATCCGCGCCACGCGCCGCCTTTTCCCATTCCATTTCCGTGGGCAGACGCTTGCCCGCCCAAGCGCAATAGGTCTGCGCATCTTCGTGCAGAACACCGGTTACTGGCTGGTCAGGCTGGTTGAAATCAGGGTCATCGGCAAACGCCGCCGGGGCATGGCCCGTGGCACTGACAAACCTGACGTAATCGGCATTTGTCACTTCGAACCGGTCAATGGAAAACCCCGCAACTTCATAGGGCATCGGGCCATAAAGCCCGGTGTAATAGACATACCCCAAAACGGCGCTACCGGCAGGGATGTGCACCATGCCGCCCTGATCCGAAGGCGCAAACGCCAACGCCGCTGCCCCCAAGGCCGCGACCCCGGCGACACCCAGTGCCGCCGATCTGAGGTTTACGCGAATAACCAATACCCCAAAAGCAAGAGCACGACGGCCACATTCACCAGCGCGCCTGCCAAAACAAACGCATCAAACGCATTGATCTTACGTCTTATCTGCATGGCGGGCGCTCCGTCTTTCATGTCACTTAATAGGACAGATCCATGCTGACTTCGCCGTCGGCTTCGACAGTCATTTCGCCAGCCTCAACCTCGCCAAGAAAGCCGTGCCAGACCACCACTTCGTAAGTGCCGGCGGGAATGCCATCGATCGAGAAATTGCCAGCCTCGTCAACCACCGAGTAATAGGGGTTCTTGGCGACAAAAACAAAACTGTGCATGAAATCATGGGCGTCGCATTCCACTTTCATGCCATTGCCTTTGCGCAGCTTGACCTTTTTTGTCACCGTGTCGCCCTGGTTGGGCTGCGAGACATTCATCACCGTGCGGCGGGCCTTGCCGATCAGCTCATAGGTGTGGATGTTATGCAGTGTCATGTCCGAATTGGTCGCCGTCAGCTCGCCCTTATTGGCCATCACGCCCAAAACGGTCGAAAACTCACAACCCTTTTGATCAAGAGACAGGTTTATGGCTGCGGGATCAAAGGCCTTGCCTTCACCGACTTTGTTCAGGAATACAACTGCGTTCATCAGCATGCCGTCGCCATTGATTTCAACAAATGGCACTTCGCGCGATCCTGCCCCGCAAATTTCGGGGTCTTTTGAAATCGTATAGCTTCGCGTATCGGCCTCGGCGGCGCCTGCGGCGACGGTGCCGACAAATTTGCCGCCATTGGCTACGTCGACTTCTTTATAGCCTTTTGCACCGGCTGCGGTGGCCAGCCCAAGCATTGTCAGGCCGATGGCGGATTTAGTGAAGATATTTTTCATGGGGAGTCCTTTCCTGTGGGGAAATTATTCAGGCAACCAGCAGGCTTTGGTCCGGGGCCTGATGTTGATAGAGTTCGGCCAGCGCATCTATTGCCACCAGCCATTCGGTTTTCCGGGTCTCGTCACCGAGCAGATCCAGCAGCCGGGCGGTGCCTGTGTGTGGGGCGTATTCCCCCAGCAACCTGCCAATATCACGGCGGTAAATACCGTCGTTCTTGACCGCGAATTCCACCAAGGCATCAGCGGCGTCGTTTCCGGAAATCCGCGCCAAGGCCCGCGCGGCGGCGATGCCCGCCCCAAGGTATTCATCGTTCAGGGCTGCGTGCAGCGCGTCATTCGCCACATTGCGCCGGTCAAGGGCGCGGATGGCTTCGACCCGCACCAACTGATCTTTGTGGCGCACAAGCCCCGCCAGAAAATCATCAATGTCGCTATCGGGCAGAAACCCAATAACCCGCGTGGCCAGCACCCTGATTTCAGATTTATCGCTGTCCAGCAGGCTGAACATCGCTTCGCCGAGACTTTCCGGCAGTTGCCCGCGTTTGGCACCGTGTTCGGCCAGCGAGAACAGAACGGCCTCGTGGGTTTCTTCGTCAATGTCAGCGCCTAGGGCTGCAATCAGCGCCTCGGTGACCTGTTGCGTGACCACCTGCCCCAAAAGGCGCGCCGAAAAGCGGCGGACATCCAGATAGGGGGCTACCTCGGTCGCCCAGGACACTTTGCGCTTGGAAAATTTGCGGGTGTTGGTCATGGCCAGCAGGCGTTCCTGTGCCGCGTCCAAAACAATCTCTTGGGGTTCGGCGATGGGCTGGTCGGGTTCGTTGGCCATGATCGCGCGCAAGGTTGAACCTGGTGCGGCATCCTCGGCCACCAACGGCAGGCTTTCTTCAATCTCCAACGCGATTTCGTCCAGCTCGGCCTGATCCGGCTCCGGGGTTGGTTCGGGGTCAACTTCCGGCTCTTGAACCTCGGGCTCTTCTGGGGCCAAAACCAGTTTTCCTTCCAGCGCCAAAAGCAAACCAAGGCCCGCGTCATTTGGCCAGACGGGATCGTTTGCCGCAATATTGGCAAGCGTTGTCAGGCTGGAAAGGCGCAATTGCCGGTCCGGGTCTGCGGCCACTTCCAGCAGGGCGGGAACGGCGATTGCCCCGGCTTTCTCAAGAGTTTCCAGAACGCCAATACGGAATTCGCGTGGGATTTCCTGTTTGCCCAGAACATGGGTAAAGCCTTTGGCTACTTTCGGACCCTTCAGAGCAAAAAGCGCAAGGGCCGCATGTTGGGCCGCCTTTGGATCACCTTTCAGGGTGCTTTTCACCGCGTCAATATCTGCCTTGTCACGGAATGATTTCGGGTTGGCGGCAATGATCTTGAATGTTTCGATACGCACCTCGGGGGACGGGTCTGTGATCAGGTCGCGCAGGACGGGCAGGTGGCTGGCACCATGAAACCGCACTGCGGCAGCGCGCACCCCGGCGTCGGTATCAGCGAACATATCAGTCAGGCGTTCATCGTCAGAGCGGAGGTTTTCCAGCGCAAGGGCGCGGATAACCGGGGATTTGTCCGTCAGCATCTGGGCACGCAGCCCGTCAAGGTGAGAACCGGCTGACTGGCCCGCCGCGCGGGCAATGCGCCGATTCAGGCGCGCGTCGCCGGTTTCGTACATGAATTGCAGCGCCTCGGCCCCGGCAGCCCCCATTTGCGCCAGCGCCTGAAACGCAGGTTCGCTCACGTCTTGGCCCATTTCGTCGCCCATCGCGGTCAGAATGCCGGATACTGCCGCCTCGTCGCCAAAGGCCCCCAGGCCCCGGATAGCGGTCAGTTGAATATCGTCCCAAGCATCCCAGCCGTCGGTGTAAAATGCTTCTTCGTCCCAGGCGATCTGGTCGTCGGCGCGCGATACGGCCAAGGCGTGCAACAGCGGCACAACCGGCGCATGGCGCATGGCAATCAGGGCTTTGATCGCCGCTTTTTTGACATCGGCCTCGGGGTCTCCGGTCAGGTTTTCCATCAGCTTATCGGCCGTTTCCGCGTCTTCAAAGCCAGCAAGTGCGGTTGCCGCATCAACGCGAACGTCCGGATCCTCGTCCAGCAGCGCCTCTAGCAGGACGCTGGTTGCGCGGTCCCCGCCGACAACCCCCAACGCGCGTGCTGCCGCACAACGGTGAACGTCAACGCCTTCCTTCAGAAGGTCGCACAGTTTTTCGGTCGCCTGAGTTTTCATAAGGAGTACCTTTGGTTTTGATGGGACAGGGTAGCAACCCGGTCGGTAAGGTCTTTGACGCAGGTCAACGGCAGACCGTCGACCAACGGTTGCACAATGGTCGGCGGCAAAATTCTTGTGTCAGGGGCACCCGCAGACGGGTGCCCCTTTTGATGATCAGATAACGATGTCACGCGGCGCGAAGGACATCGAACGGAAGGTGTTCTTGTATGGCGATTCACCAATCTTGGTGACCTTCGCAACGCCCATCTTGTAGTTGTAGTTACCGCTGATCCAGTCAACGACCCGCCCTGCCAGCGCGTTGGCTGGCTGGCTGGAATGCAAGAAGTCCATATACATGACCCCCGGCTTGACCGCCCGCGTCACCATCGCCACCGCCGTTACAGCCGCCTCGGACATCTCTACGTTGCCGTTGGCCAGCTGACCGGTGAAGGAATAGTCCGACCCTTCAACACCAAGCGTGGTGTCCTTAAGCGACGGAACCCGGTCGTTCGACAACAGAACCATATCGCCACTTTCGATGCCACGTGCTGCAGCGTCTTCGGTGTTGATCTCGACCCAGTTATCCGGCCAGCGCTGGACAATGTAGGGCCGACGTGTGTCGTCGAAACCAGACTGCCAGCGTTCGTTGGCACGTCCCGATGTACACCACAGCTCATCGCCTTTTGGCTTCATCCATTCCCAATAATCCGAGAACAGATTCCAGGGCGATTTCTGGATGTTGCACTTGCCGGTCTGCGAATTGAAATGCGTCAACTTCTTGTTGTACATATTCACAGCAGTCGGCCCGTCAGGCATCAGCTTGCGCGTGGTGTCATGCAGACGAATGGTGCCTTCCAGCGTGCCGTCGGGATGCATATAGACAGGCCCCTGAATACCGTTGGTCCCCATTTCGCGGAACTTCTGGTGCAGGGTCTTGCCTTCACGTTTGGCCGCCACCTTGACCATGTTAAAGTCCTTGCGGCTGCCTCGGGTGAACTTGGCAAGTTCCTCGGCGACATCGTTGGAGTTTTCCCAGTCAAAGCCCTCAAAGCCCATCTTCTTGGCAAGGTTGGCAATGATCCACCAATCTGGCTTGGCCTCGCCCGGTGCATCGTAGAACTTTTGATACAGCCGGATACGACGTTCGCCGTTGGCCCGCAGAAAGTCTTCTTCGCCCCAGGTTGCCGCAGGGAAGATGATGTCGGCAAACTGGTTACCGATGGGGTCGACCAGATAGATATCTTGGTTGATCACCACCATGCCGCCACTATCGACCCGTGCCTTCAGGGTCTCAAGGATCTTTTCGCGGTTGATCGACTGGATCTGATGCGGGTTGCCGCGGGTCAGTTCATGGAACCGGGCCGACATCTGTTGCGATCCCAGCATCGACTGGATCCACGTGGTGCCGATCACATGCGCAAGGCGTGTGTGCCCCGCCATTGTGTAGGTATCGGTATCCAACGCCCGACGACGACGACCAGGCAGTTTCATCGGTGACTTGTTGCGCGGATATCCCCCGCCCCGTACACCGCCACGCTGGTGACCACCGGCCCGACCGATAACCTGACCAGGACGTCCGCCTGCGCCGACAATGATACCCAATGCGGAAATCGCCTGAGTGTTGCCGGTGTTGTTGGACCAGTAGAAGCCTTTTTCGATCATGACCGAGGTCTTGGGGCGACTTCCATCGTCCTTCGGCTTGGCCATCATTTCGGCGGCGAGCTGAATTTTCGCGGCATCCACGCCCGAAACCTTGGCCGCGTTTTCCAGCGTGAATTCGTCCTGCGCCAGCAACCACTTGGACCAATCGTCAAAGCCCTTGGTCTGGAACTTGCCCCAGGTCGTGCGCCACTGCCACGGCGTGTTGCGCGTGCCCTGGCCAAAGCCCGAGGACGAGCCCCATTTGTCGTTGACCCACTTTTCGATCCACTCTTTGTCCTGCCAGCCGTTTTCAACGATGATCCGCGCAATGGCGTTGACCACCAACAGGTCGGTGCCCGGCGTCACGTCCAGCCACAGCCCGCCATTCTGTTCGGCGTAAGCCACACCAGCAGTCTTGCGGGGCACCATAAAGATGGCCTTTTGACCGTTCTGGATACCCTTCATGATCCACTGCGTGAACAGGATCGTCTTGGTCTCGTAGGGGTCTGTGCCGCAGATCAACAGGGTTTCGGCGTTCATCCAGTCTTCGTAGGCAGGACCGAAATTGTCAAAACCCGCATCCCGGAAGCCGGGGGTCGAGGATACATCAGACGGCGTATCGTGGAAGGTAAAGTTCGCCGTATTGATTGAGCGCAACGCATATTTGGAGATCGCATAGGTGTTCTCCATATACTGATAAGAGAACGTCTTGACGCCATACGCATTGTGACCGTGCTTTTTGATCACGTATTTCCCGATCTCTGCGGCGATATCCAGCGCAAAGTCCCAGGTCACCGGCTGCAACATGCCGTAGATCCGCATCATTGGCGATTTCAGGCGGTCCCGTGTCGGAGTCTCGGGGTTATAGCACTTTTGCGCGATACACCCGCCACGCAACGAACTGTCGCCATCGGTGTTCACAAACTCGGTGTCTTTGTCGGGGATGATCACTACGTGGTGCGGCTCGCCCTCGTGCAGCACCACGTTGTGCTGGTTGGGGGCAACCCATGGGCCAAGCGGTGCAACCGGGAAATCTTCGCCAAAGGCGTTTTCCGCAGCCTTCTGACCGCCCCTTTTGTCGCCCTTCACCGGCCAGCGGTACACTTTGTAGCCACAGGCTACGATGCAATAGTCGCACGCGGTGGTGATCACCTCGGCGTCTGCCGGTGGCAGGGGCCCGTGTTGATCGGGGATATAATACGGAGTTGACATGTTTTTCCTCTCCTAACCTTGAAGGTTGTCTTGACGGCCGTAGATCAGCCCGAAAATGCCGGTGGCGTAGATATCGTCACCATCGAGTTCCAGCAGGATCTGCGGCAGGCTTTGATAGGCTTGTCCCGAAATCAGGATCCCGTGCCGCGTCAGGTCGTATGTCGACAGATGCAGCGGGCAGGCGCCCAAAGATTTCGTATCGGCCTTGTAGCTATCAAACAGCGTGCCACCCTGGTGGGTGCAGGCGTAATTGAAGGCGACCACGTCCTGATTAGGGCCAATGCCGCCACCGGCGCGAACGCCCATCTTGACGACCATGTTCTCGCTATATTCGCCTTCGTCCGGATAGTTGAAGTCAAACGGTACATCCGTTTCCAGGTCGGACAGTTTGGCGATCAGCTTGCGCGGATATTCGGTGATCTGCGCCGGCACCTGTTTGGCCTGCGCGGTTCCGGGGTCAAGGGTGATCATGATGGTCGTGGTGACACCCGCGCCGATCAGGAATTTACGGCGTGATACCAGGCACTTGTGCCCGACAGCCTTGGCCGCCTCCTTGCGGGTCATCCCGCTTTCGTTTTTCACATCTTGTGACATTTTTATTCCTTTCCTAACGCTCACTCGGAAGCCATGGCTTCGTAGGGTGGCAAGACAGGCGGTTCGACTTCCAGCTCGTCACCGGAAAAGGCTTCGAGAAAGGCAACCAGCTGGCCCACTTCGTCGTCGTCCAGACCAAGCGGCTTGATCAGGTCGGATTTGGTCGAGGCCATGGTGCCGTCGGTAAAGTCGTTCTCACCACCACCGGCGTTGTAGAACTGGACAACTTCCTCAAGATCCCAGAATGCGCCGTTGTGCATATAGGGGGCGGTGTAGGCTGTGTACCGCAGCGGTGGGGTGCGGAATTTCCCCATGTGGTCCTTTTCCTTGGTGCGGAAATAAAGCCCCGGATCGTCCTTAAGAACCCGGTACATTTCCTGGGTCACGCCCTTGGCATAGATTTCATAGCGAAAGGTAACCTGCGCCAGCCCATCTTCTTCCCAACGCTCTGCGGGTGGCACGCCGAGATTATAATAGTTCTCGTCCGTGGCCTGCGCGCCGTTGTGGCACTGAATGCAGCCCGCTTTGCCATTGAACAGCCCCATACCGGCGACCTGTTCCTCGGTCAGCGCGCTTTCGTCGCCGCCCAAGTATTTGTCTACCGGGGTGTCGTTGACGATCAGCGTGCGCTCAAAGGCAGCAATTGCCGCCCAGGCGTCGCCAATCAACGGCCACTGGGTGCCGAATACCTCGTTAAAGCGTGTCACATATTCAGGGATGAACGCCATGCGGGTTTCCATGACTTCGTTCTCGCCGTTGCCCGCAACCGCGCCCTTTGCCGCACTTGGTGCCTGCTTTTCAAGCGAGGCAGCGGACCCGGCCCAGAACAACTGACCCAGATAGGCCGAGTTGATCACCGACTGGCTGTTGCGCCAGTGTACGGTGCCCGGATAGCCGCGCGACAGGCTGTCACCAAACCCCCAGCCCTGATCGGGCTCGTGGCAGGTGACACAGGCGGTTGACGCGTCGCCGCCGATGCGCGGATCCCAGAACAGGATCTTGCCCAGCTCGACTTTGGCATCCGTCATCTTGTTGTCCAGTGGAATGGGCGGATCGCCCAGCGGGGCCAGTGGTGGATATTCCTGCGCACTGACCATTGCGGCGCTGGTCGCGATTGCGGCGACACTGGCCAACAGAACAAGTTTGTTATTCATTGGTTTCATCTTTCCTCTCCCGTCCTAGTTCTGAACTTCGCGCCAGTTTTCGATGGTGGGATAGTTGGTTGAAATAGGATCGGGCCAGACATGCGCGGGGCCGGTCAGTGGGTCACCCGACAGCGCTTCCAGGAAGGCCACGAGTTCTTTCTGTTCGGCGAAGGTCAGGCCCAGCGGCTTGATTCGCTCGTCCTTGTTGGCGTCTTGGCCGCCACCGTTGTTGTAGAAAGCCACCACTTCGAACAGCGAATCGAACGTGCCGTTATGCATGTAGGGCGCTGTATAGGTCAGCTCGCGCAGGGTAGGGGTGTTGAACGATCCGATGTCGGACCCGTCAGCCGGGTGGCGGATGATCTGTGCGCCAACGTCGCGACGGATGTTCATGTAGTTCTCGATGCCCATGAACTGCGCAAAGGCCGCATAGGTCATGTGGCGCATCGGGTCGGACCAGATTTCGGGGTTCTCGGGCGTGCCGACATTATAGGCCTGATCGTCGGTCAGACGCGGGCCATTGTGGCAAGAAATACACCCGGCCTTGCCTTCGAACAGGGCCTGACCACGCTGTGCGGCCTCGGACATGGTGCCGTTGTCAAACGCGGCCCCGCGTGAGGTCAGCGTCGCCAGATACTCTGGGATCGCCTTGCGGATCGAGCCGTTTGATGGCTCGCCATATCCGGCGGATTCGAACATTTCGACATAAACTGGGTCTTGCTTGATGCGTTCCTGCATCAGACGCATGTCCATGTTCATCAAGTAAGTTTCGGTGATCATCTCGCGGGTCACGTCATTCAGGTTGGTACCCAAGCGCCCGTCGTGCATCCAGTTGGCTGCCAGTGAGGTGTTGATCAGCGTCGGTGTGTTGCGAAAGCCTTTCGAGCCGGGATAAGCCAGCGACAGCGCCATGTCATCCGCATATCCGTTTTCCGGCTGGTGACAGCTGGCGCAGGAAATCGCCGCGTCGCCCGAAAGCCGTTTGTCAAAGAACAGGCGCTGACCCAGCAACGCCTTGGCCTCGTTCACTTCCGGCGCCACAATTGGTCCCAGCGGAACCGGGTCCGCAAAGGCGGTTCCGGCCAACAGGGTCGCGCCCATCAGCGAGGCCCCCAGTGTCAGCGCAAAGCCGCATTTGGATCGAGATATCGTCATTGATTTCCCCCTTCTTGCTAAAAATTTAATCCGAGTCGGAAATCGCGAACCGGATTGATGTCCTGCGCAAATGGTCGCGCCTCGGCCCCGCAAGTTCATTGACGCTCGTCAAGATTTTGAGATTTTACAAAACTTTACATTTGCCTCAGGCGGCAAAACGTCTGCGGGCACGCCAGGCGATCAGAACAAAGAACAGCCCAGCCAGTGCCGCGGCCAGAGCTGCTAACCCGATGGTTTTAGTCGGATTTTCGACCGGCTCCAGCAAAATCCAGTACCAGGCGGTAAAGCTTTGTCGCAGGCCTTCTTCGCCATTCAGGCCATCCCAGTTGGCGAATGCGATGGGGGTATAGACCCCTTCGTCGAACACCAGATCCTGCGGTGTCGCGGTTTCCAGTGCGCGGGTGAACATCACCTGCCAACGGCCATCTTTCCATGCGCCATTTGCCGTCAGATCACTACTGTCGGCGCGCGGGTTTGGCGCGGTATCCTGACCAGTGGCATCACGGATTTCCGTCGTCGCAGGCAGTTCCGGGTCTGCCGAAGGGGCGGCCCAGTACCACATATTCACCGGATTGCGACGGTCACCCTGACGGAAATAGGGCTTCTCTGCTGTGCCTGACAATGCCGCCGGTATCTGCACCGCAATCGCATCACGTGTCGCGGTGACCCCGTCCAGCGCATATTGCTGCTCAAGCTCGGAGCCGGGCACAGAATAGGTGCGGTCATCCACATCGACGCGCAGCGCGATATCGGCGCTGTTATAAAGCGCGCGCACCGTCACCATCTCGTTCAGGGAATAGAACAGGCGCGGTTCCTTGATGACATTGGGCGATAGTCTGAAGGTCATCGCCGGGGCGCTGCCCCAGGCCGGGTCATCAGGATCGCCGGGCAGATCGCCCTCGACCCGGACGGCCCGGATCACGTTGTCGCCCTGACTAAGCGGATTTGCATTATCGCGCAGGGTCATCACATAATTTGCCACGGCCCAGCGGTCTTCGAGGCTCATGTTGGTTGAATGTTCCGGCATCGGTGTACCGGGGATGCCGGCGGTCAGGCGCTGGAATACGTCTTCGGCGTCAACTGAACTGCGCCATGTTTCCGGCCGGGTCAGATTGCGGGGCCAGATGCGGTTTTCCAGGTCATCCGCCAGCCGTTTGCCAGAGGTGATATTGCCGCGTCCTTCTTCGCCATGGCATTGAACGCAGGCTTTTACAAATTGCGCGCGGCCATTGGTCAGAACTGCGTCCGTCACTGCGGGTGGCGTGCCCAGCACGATCGGTGACAGATCTTCGGGGTCTTCCTCTTCCCAATAGCCAAACACCTTGATTTTCTGGACCAGCGCGTCGATTTCTGCGTCGCTCAGGATGGTTTTCCATCCTGGCATCGCCGTGCCCGGCAGGCCCTCGCGAATGGTTTCGCGAAAATCGGCGTCGGTGGGAAATTCGCTGTCGGCATCGGTGGTTTTATATTTGAACAGCCCCAGGGTGAAATCGCGCGGGGCAGGGTACATGCGCTCTGCCGCGATCCCCATTCCGTCGCCGTCTTCGCCGTGGCATTGCGCGCAGCGCTGCATATAGATGGCGTCAACCGTATCTTCGTCCAGTTCGGCCCCTAAAACGGTTTCGGTGACATCCTCTGCGGATTTAGCAGCGCTTTCTTCAAGTTCCCAGGATCGTGGTTCAAACCCGGTGTAATCATAAAGGAACGAGATGATCTTCCAGATTTCGTCCTCTTCCAGCATTTCCTCCCAGACGGGCATGGCGGACGCCCAGGGCGTGCCCTCGACCGGCAGGCCCGGCCCGCCCTTGGTGATGCGCCAGAACAGGAAGGCCTCTTGCAGCTGGGCGATGGTGCCGACGTCCTGAAAGTTTATCGGACGTGGGGTGAACGCCCCGGCAAAATGACCGGCGCCATCCAGCATGTCGCCATGGCAATACAAGCAGTTTTCGTAATAAAGCCCGGCCCCTTCGGCGACGATGTCGCGGTATTCGTCCGATGTTTCGTCGAATTCGGCGCGGAACGGGTTTTCCAGCGTTAAAAGGTTAAAGGTCTTGCCATAGGCCTTTAGGCTGGACGGTGGCGCGGGGTGCACGGTGCGCAATTCCGCCGGGGAAACGATTGACGGCTTGGCGATGTCATAGGTCAGTGCACCAACCCCCGCGACCGTGGCCACAAGGGCGACCGCGCGCAAGGCCTTGCGCCGGGGCGAGCCGAACAGCGACACCAGCGGCGCAAAGAACCGTTCGGCGGTCTTGTTGTCAAAGGTCACCACCAGCAGCACACCAACGGTGCAGATGATCATGTACTGGATCAGCAACGAGGCGGGTAAGGGCGGGTTCAGGATATAGGCGAAAACCACGTAAAGCCCGCCAAGAACCAGCAGGGCCAGCGTCAGGGGATGTTTCAGAAAGGCCATGGTCTTCCCCTTATTCCGGCAGGTTCATCAGGTAATCAAGCAGCAGGGCCATTTCGCCCTCGGTCATATCGTCGCCAAAGTAATCGGGCATTAGGTCGGCCTTGTACCCCTCGGCAATCTCTGCATTCGGGTCGATGATCGACGCTTTCAGCGCTTCGCGATCCATACGCGCGGCGATACCGTTCAGTTTTGGCCCCAACTCGGCCCCGCTTTGCATCAGGTCATGGCATCCGGCACAGCCATATTCATTGATCACCCCGGCAGCATCGGTAATCGGGCCGCTGTCTTCCGGCTCCTGTGTCGGGTCTGGTGCGGGCAGGATCAGCAGGTGATCAATGATCAGCAGCAATTCGCTGGCATGCATGTCCTCGCCAAACGTGTCGGGCATCAGGCCTTCGTCATAGCCTGTCGCAATCTCGGCATTGGGATAAAGGATGGCCCCCATCAGGTCGCTGCGGCTCATCCGGGTGGCGATGCCCCCCAAGGGCGGCCCCAGATCGGCGCCGCTGTCGTTCAGGTCATGGCAGGCGGTGCACGAGAATTTGTCAAGCGCGGCGACCACGTCGGTTTCCGGCGCCTCGACCATGCCTTCGGCACTGGCCGGGGCCTCGTCCACGGGCGTATCCTCGGCCGAGGGCAGTGGCACCGTGGGTGACATCCCGGCGCGATCCTGTAGGAAGGCGATGACCGCGTTCATTTCGACTGTGTTCAGCTCAATTGGCGCGGCATCAACCACCGGCATCGGGCTTTCACTGTCATTGGTGCCTTTCTTGCCAAACCCGGTGACCACATAGGCCGAAGGGGCTTGCATGGATTCGCGAATATAATCCTCGACCGCCTCTGGCCCTTCGTCCCCGGCTGCAATGCCAGAGTATCCTGCATCCGCCAGCCGTTCAGGGAAGATCGCGGCCAGGTCCATTTCCAGTGTGTCGGGCGCGCGGCCCATGCCGTTGTGGCACAAGGTGCAGGTGCCCTTGCCAGAGAAAAGCCCTTCGCCCAAGGCGATCATGCCCGCCATGTCCAGCCCTTCGGTCGAGATCACTTCGGGCTCGGAAAGATCCGGTTCAACCTGTGGCAGGATATGTGCGTAGATCGCGTAGAACCCCAGCAAGGCAAGGCTGAATGCGATGACACGCAGAAAGGTCATGACGACACCCCCCCGCCAATCGTTTCTGTGCCTTTCTGCTTGGTCTGACCAAGGCGCGACAGCCAGAATACGAACACCATCACAGCCATAAAGGCCAGGGTGATGCCGGTGATGGTATTGCCCGCATCGCCCAGCGTGGGGATGTAATTTTCGGGCGAGTTATCCTTCATCACCGTGTAGACATGCCAGTTGGTGCGC